>Ga0224506_10001470_pt1 | contig 16847 bp, 17 predicted proteins | sample SF_Jan12_sed_USG_2_FD_169108 | JGI IMG/M metagenome (GOLD analysis project Ga0224506, IMG submission 169108) | Sediment microbial communities from San Francisco Bay, California, United States - SF_Jan12_sed_USGS_8_1 | ecosystem: Environmental > Aquatic > Marine > Sediment | place: USA... | reverse complement strand
ATCGCATCAATCGTTACTATCATAGAAATGCTGATGCACGCGTGGGTACCTGGCTTATACAACATACTGGGAATTTTCATCCCGTTAATTGTCACCAACTGTTCCATCATTGCACGCGCTGAAGCCTTTGCGGCAAAAAACCCGGTACTGCCATCCATGCTGGACGGCTTCATGATGGGGCTTGGTTTTCTTGCGGTTTTAGTTTTACTCGGCGGCCTGCGCGAACTGATCGGCTTTGGTACCCTGTTTGATTATTCTCATCTTATGTTTGGTGAATCTGCAAGAGAATGGACGCTGTCATTCGCTGATAATTACCGGGGATTTTTACTCGCTGTATTACCGCCCGGTGCTTTTATCGGACTGGGTTTATTGATCGCGGGAAAAAATTACATCGAACTGAAAAAGAAAAAATCGCAAACCGTATCGGTGCAGCCACTGGTCGAGCAAACTGCCGTTTCATGAACAAAGAAAAACGCTTTGAAATTTTCACGCGACTGCGTGACGATAACCCGCATCCGCAAACTGAGTTACATTACAGCTCAACCTTTGAATTGCTGATAGCAGTTTTGCTCTCGGCACAATCTACCGACAAAGGTGTCAATAAAGCCACCGCTCTGCTCTACCCTGTGGCCAACACACCCGAAGCCATTTTAACTCTGGGTCTGGATGGCTTAAAGCACTATATAAAAACCATCGGGCTGTACAATGCCAAAGCCGGGAACATCATCAAAACCTGTAAGCTGTTAATTGACCTGCACGGCGGTGAAGTCCCCGATGACCAGCAGGCACTGGAAGCTCTGCCCGGAGTTGGCCGAAAAACTGCAAACGTTGTGCGTAACACGGCATTTGGTCACCCCGTCATGGCTGTCGACACGCATATCTTCCGTGTTGCCAATCGCACAAAAATTGCTCCGGGTAAAAACGTTTTAGAAGTTGAAAAAAAACTCGTTAAGCTTATTCCCAAAGAATTCATGGTGGATGCGCATCACTGGCTAATCTTATTAGGCCGTTATACCTGCATCGCACGCAAACCAAGATGTGGTTCATGCCTTATAGAAGATTTGTGTGAGTTTAAACAGAAGACGCAGGATTAATAACCACTATATTTCAGTAGAAAAAAGCATTCAAGCTGGCCTGCTCACTAAAAATTAGCCAACCACCTCTGCAAAGCAATAACGCATTTTCGCTACTCATATTTATCGACTTTTAACGGTTAAAAAAGTGACATACAACAATAGCAACATTTTATTTCATCCTGACATTGCAGGTAATCACACCGGCGACCGAGTCTATTTTCCCTTCAGCTGAAAATGTAAACAAAAAAATCTGCCCTAATACTGTTTGCTCTGAGGGAGCAGAGCATTGTAAATATAACCACGAGCACTTTAAATATTTATAATAGCCATCACTTTGCTAACGGCTAATTTTCTTTATCTGTCTAAAAGAATACACCTGCCTCTGTGGGAAACACGCCTTTGAGTTAATCTTTAAAATTTATTAGTTTCCGTTCCTCAACCTAAGCGCCGAGGCCATCTCAACTTAGCCACTGAGTAATGCCTGAACCTTTACTAAAAGCTGCGTAGCAGTGAACGGTTTTGTCAGCAGATTTTCAGCAAGCGTTTTATTTGTACCCGACCTGCCTTTATTTTCGGAAAAACCGCTACACAATTGAATTTTTATCTCAGGATAAGCATGACGAATAATATGCGCCAGTTCAAAACCATCCATCCCGGGCATAATGACATCACTTAATACCAGATTTATGGTTTCATTTTCAAGTATGATCAAAGCCTCTTTTGCGCTGGAAGCACATATCACTTTATAACCATACGCAGACAGAATGTGCTCTGACAACTCCCTGAGAGCCGGCTCGTCATCCACAACCAGTATGCTTGCTGAGCCATATAATTCGTCTACTTTGAGCTCTGCCCGGTTGTTCTCTTCTTTGTCAGACAGATCATGCACACATCTTGGCAGGTAAATCGAAAAACAGGTGCCCTGGCCCGATTCGGAATAAACACGGATGGTGCCTTTCGACTCAGTCACATAATTATAAACCTGACTTAAACCCAGGCCGGTCCCTTTATCACCTTTGGTTGAATAAAATGGTTCAAAGATATGTGAGACAACATCAGCGGTCATGCCGGTACCATTGTCAGTAATGGCTAATTTGACATACTCACCGGGAGGAATAGTCAGTACCTGTGCATCCAGAAAATCAATATGTTCATTGGATGTCGCAATTTTCAGTTCTCCACCGTCCGGCATGGCATGCATCGCATTGATACTCAGGTTGAGTATGACATCTTCCATGCAGCCTTTATCCATAAGAACAGGCCAAAGATCATCCCCGAGTTTTATCAATAAATGGATTTTTGGCGTCAGGGTTTTTGCCAGCATTTGTTGATGCTGTTTTAATATATCATTGATGATAATAGCTTCAACAACGTCAGTCCGTTTACGACTGACTGACATCAGTTTCTGCGTCAGGTTCGAAGCACGTTCAGCTGCCTGTTTAATGGCGTCGACATATTCTAAAGCCTTTGGATCATCGGGTATGCGTTCTGATAATAGCTCCGAAAAACCCAGAACAACACTCAGCATATTATTGTAATCATGCGCCAGACCACTGGTTAATTTTCCAATCGCATCCATCTTCAAACTACGTTTTAACTGCTCTTGCTGTTGTTTTTGTAAAGTTATATCCCTGCAAGTTCCGATAAACCATCGCTCCCCATCGATTTTGGCATGATATTCAATCACCGACAGGTGCATCGGAAATGTTTTTCCATTTTTTCTCAGGGCCGTGACTTCACGACCAATGCCTATAATCTTTTTTACACCGGTTGTTACGTGGTTATGTATATAGGAATCATGAACACTATGTTCCGGCTCTGGCATTAAGATGCTGACATTTTTGCCGATGACCTCTGCACTTTGATAACCAAACATGGTTTCAGCCGTTTTATTAAAACTAAGGACGATACCCCGATGGTCAATCGTGATTATTCCGTCAACCATACCATTTAGGATATTCTGAAAATCATTTTCATCAAGTGAAAACGCCGACTGCTTAACCATAAATAAACCTGTTACATATCTCCAAATATATTTATATCATAAACCTTATATTTTATAGTGTTAATTTTTCGGTTTTAGCTAGCCTGAAGTAAAGAATAGAGATATTGCATCTATATAACATAGAACTAATGCCTCAGGTCTTTATATAAAGCTACTGCTAACACGACACCGCTTTGACGACATCGTCATTTTTCTGATAGTTCTGGTAAACTAAAACCCAATTCCAACAATAAATGACACGCCTCAGCCATGTTCTTCAGTAATGACCGTACTAAACTGCGCAAAGCCTATTTTGACATCTGGCAAAAAGCCATTAAAAAGCTGCCACTGGACCCCATGGAACAGCTTATTTCTCTGGTTATCACCGAGCACCCTGAATACCATGTGATGTTTGCTAATGAGCAGGCACTACACAAAGAATTTTTTGCTGAAAATGAGATGAACCCCTTCATGCACATGGGAATGCACCTGGCCATCAGGGAGCAAATCGCGACCAACCGCCCCGAAATACTCGCCATCTGCTATAACAGCTTGTGCACTAAACTGGGCAGTTCACACGATGCGGAGCATCGCATCATGGAGTGCCTGACTGAAATGTTATGGAATGCACAACAAAATAACACGGCGCCTGATGAACAGGGTTATATTACCTGCTTAAAAAAACTGGCAAATATAAACATTTAATGAACTCAGTAATAAGACCAGTGTCATATTGCTGTAACAATCAAACCAATAACGAGGAATTAACAATGAAATTATCAGCAAAATCAGTGGCTATTGCAGCCGGCACATCATTCGCAATCAGTCTGGCAGCATCATCTGCTGTATTAGCGGATAACAATCCATTCGGCATGACTAAACTGTCTGGCGAGTCTCTGCAGGTTGCCGGAAATGAAGGTAAATGCGGTGAAGGTAAGTGCGGCGGTAAAATGGAGAGCATGGAGAAAAAAACTGAAGGTAAATGTGGCGAAGGCAAATGTGGTGGCAAAATGGATAACAAGATGAATGAAGGTAAATGCGGCGGTGACAAAGCGATACCTGAAGGCAAATGTGGCGGCAGCAATAAAGCAGAGTCAGAAGGTAAATGCGGCGGCAAATAATTTCATCTCCGAAATTGCATAAAAAAAGCCCTGCCTAGCAGGGCTTTTTTGCTTACAGAGTCTAGACTTAGTGTTATCTCAAGATCATATGAACCGTAAGGATATCAGATGAAAGCGTCAGATTTATTTGTAAAGTGTCTGGAAAATGAAAAGGTAGAATATATTTTTGGTATCCCCGGTGAAGAGAACCTTGATGTCATGGACTCATTGCTCTCAAGCAATATCAAATTTATTCTCACCCGGCATGAACAGGGCGCCGCTTTTATGGCCGATGTGTATGGCCGGCTAACCGGTAAAGCCGGTGTCTGTTTATCAACATTAGGTCCAGGTGCTACTAATCTGGTTACCGGTGTGGCTGATGCCAATATGGACCGCGCTCCGCTGGTAGCCATTGCAGGTCAGGGCTCAACCACCCGCATGCATAAAGAAAGCCATCAGATTCTTGATCTGGTTAACCTGTTTGCTCCTATCACAAAATACAGTACTCAAATTCGTGAACCCGAAGTCATTCCTGAAATCGTGCGCAAAGCCTTCAAAGTAGCAGAAGCTGAAAAGCCAGGTTGCAGCTTTATCGACTTTCCGGAAAATATTGCTGAAATGACGATTGAAAATCATTTTCCGTTAAAGGTTCAGCAAGCCAGCCTGCCAACACCACGACCACAAAAGATTAAACAGGCGGCTGATCTCATCAGCCATGCAAAATACCCGGTTATTCTGGCTGGTAATGGCGTCATTCGCGCCAATGCTGAAAACGCTTTAATTGGTTTTGCCGAAGCCCTGCACATACCGGTCGCCACAACCTTTATGGCCAAAGGAGTCATTCCCTTTTCTCACCCTTTATGCATAGGTACGGTTGGCTTACAGGCCAGAGACTTTGTGTCGTGCGGTATTGATCGTGCCGATGTTGTCATCTGCGTGGGGTATGACATGGTTGAATACCACCCTTATTTATGGAACCCGGATAACCTGCACAAAATTATCCATATCGATTCCATGCCAGCCGAAGTCGACAGTCACTATATTGTAGAACTCGGTATTATCGGTGATCTCAGCGAAAGTCTTAACGAGCTGGCCGATGAAACACCGGTTGTTGATTTTCAACACACAGATAACTTAAAGCAACTCATCGAGGAAGAGTTCAGCCGGCACGCAGATGATAATGGTTTTCCTCTGAAGCCTCAAAAAATCATCTGGGATTTACGGCAGGCCATTGAGGATGATGATGTCGTGATCAGCGATGTTGGCGCACATAAAATGTGGATGGCCAGAATGTTTCAGTCCGAAGCCAGCAACACCTGTATTATTTCAAACGGCTTTGCTTCAATGAGCATAGCACTGCCCGGTGCCATTGCCGCCAGACTGGCTCGGCCTGATAAGGCCGCTATCGCCATCACCGGTGATGCCGGGTTTCTGATGAATGTCCAGGAACTTGAAACCGCAATGCGTATTAACACGCCCATCGTGGTCATTATCTGGAACGATTCAAATTACGGTCTGATTAAATGGAAACAGGAAGTGCATTTCGGCCGTGAAAGTAATATTCACTTTAATAACCCTGACTTTGTCATGCTGGCTGAGTCGTTCGGAGCCAAGGGTTACAGGGTCAATAATACAGAAGAACTGCTGCCAACGATCCGCCAGGCACTAAAAGACAACACCGTCGTCGTCATTGACTGCCCGGTTGATTATTCCGAAAATCTTAAATTAACTCAGAAACTTGGTGAGCTTATTTGTCCAATCTAGTCTGACTATACAGCTATCGATATTTAATAAACCAAGGGAGTCATCATGCTGAGTAATGATTTTTTGTCTTCTGTGCTGAATACACTGGCCGTTTTATTTATCTCATTTCTTGGCATTCTCACACTTGTTATCATCATTACTTACTTTCTGGATATTTTTCAAACCAAACAGGCGATTCGCCGGAACTATCCGGTCATCGGTCATTTCCGGTATCTGTTTGAACATGTCGGCACTTTTTTTCGGCAGTACTTTTTTTCTGCCGATCGTGAAGAACTGCCGTTTAACAGGGCAGAACGCTCCTGGGTTTACCGGGCCGCTAAAAATATTAGCAACACCGTCGCGTTCGGCTCGACCCGTGATATAAAACCAGTCGGCAGTGTATTTTTTGTCAACTGTCCTTTTCCTACGCTCTCGGATGCTGCCTCACTACCTGAACCGCTTATTATCGGCGAAGAATGTGCACAGCCATATTGCGCGCAATCCATCATTAACATTTCCGGTATGAGCTATGGTGCCATATCAAAGCCAGCGGTTCTGGCACTGTCTAAAGGCGCTAAAAAAGCCAGCTGCTGGCTGAATACCGGTGAGGGTGGATTATCACCTTACCACCTCAGAGGCGGTGCAGATATTGTGTTTCAGATTGGAACTGCAAAATATGGCGTACGTGATGAGGCAGGCAATCTGTCGGATGACAAATTGCGCCGCACAGCCAGTCACGAGCAGGTTAAAATGTTTGAAATAAAAATGAGTCAGGGAGCAAAACCGGGCAAGGGTGGCATACTACCTGCGGCAAAAGTCACCGAAGAGATAGCAGCTATTAGAGGGATTCCTGCCTATCAGGAGTCCATCAGTCCAAATCGACACACCGACATCAACAGCATTGACGACCTGCTGGATATGATTGAGCGGGTTAGAAAGGTTACCGGCAAACCGGTTGGCTTTAAAATGGTACTGGGTGCCTATGAATGGGTTGATGAATTATGCGAAAAAATACTTAGCCGAGGTATAAATGCTGCCCCCGATTTCATCACCCTCGACAGTTCAGACGGCGGCACCGGAGCGGCACCGATGAGTCTTTTAGATTATGTCGGCCTGCCTATTTCAGAAAGCCTGCCTATTCTGGTTGATACCTTAAACAGGTACGGCTTACGCCCCAGAATTAAAGTCATTGCTTCCGGTAAACTAATCAACCCTGCCAATGTTGCATGGGCCTTATGCGTGGGGGCAGATTTTATCAGCTCAGCCCGCGGCTTCATGTTTGCCCTTGGCTGCATTCAGGCACTGCAGTGCAATAAAGACACCTGCCCTACCGGCATCACCACGCATAATAAAAAATTACAAAAAGGCCTGGATGTTGAAACCAAATCAGAACGGGTGAAAAATTTTGCGCATAACCTTGTACGTGAAGTTTGTATTATCAGTCACTCGGTGGGGGTGCAGACACCGCGCGAGTTAAGACGTATTCATGCCCGCATTGTCGGACATAACGGCCGTTCAGTATCGCTCTGTAAAGCCTACCCCGATGTTGAACCGGTAATACACAACAGCGACAATGCAACCACGCTGTCCGGCTCAGACACAAATTAACCCCACCCTAAACGATGGGTTTGAACTATGGGTTGGCATCGCTGTCGTACCGTGTAAGACTATTCGTCAATTATTATAAAACAAGCAACAGGACAGTTAACATGGATAAGATCATTGATGTATTTGAAAGCATCATAGAAAAACTCAATAATATTGGCGAGTTTTTACCGCTACTGGCCATTCGAGCCTTAATTGCCTACGAATTCTTTGAAGCCGGTACTGAAAAACTCAAAGGTCAGAACTGGTTTCCCCAGATACAGGACCAGTTCCCGTTCCCCTTCAACCTTGTGTCGACAGATATCAGCTGGTTCATGGCGACATGGTCTGAATTACTGGGCTCGGCCGCCATTTTAATTGGATTTGCTACCCGATTTTCAGCGCTTTCACTGATTATTCTGGATCTTGTTGCCTGGTATAGCGTGCATGCCAGCAGTGGTTACAACGTATGCAGCAATGGCTACAAATTACCACTGATGTATCTGGTTTTATTATTGCCGCTGTTATTCATGGGCCCTGGTAAAGCCAGTCTTGATCATTTTATAGCGAAAAAATATTTATAATTAATATGACAACTAAAGACTTTCCTGTTCAAAATGCCGGCCTTGGATTGCGCCGTGAAATGCTCGATGAGCTGCTAAACACCGATCCCGGTTTGCTCCAATCAGTTCCGCTCGGCTTTATGGAAGTCGCACCGGAAAACTGGATAGGTATCGGTGGTGTTTATGGAAAAAAGTTCAGGCAGCTCACAGAAAAGCATGACTTTGTCACTCACGGCCTGTCACTGTCCATTGGCAGCCCGTCGCCGCTTGATACTGACTTTGTTAAAAGTGTTGGCGAATTTATAAAGCAACACGATATTAAATGCTATTCCGAACACCTCAGTTACTGCTCTGATGATGGTCACATGTATGATCTGATGCCTATTCCGTTTACAGAGGAAGCGGTGCACTACGTGGCGAAACGTATTCAACAGGTACAGGATATCATCGGCCATCGAATCGCTATGGAAAATGTTTCTTATTATGCTGTGAGCGGCCAGCAACTGTCTGAAATTGAATTTATCAATGCGGTTATTGCAGAAGCCGACTGCGATTTATTGCTCGATGTAAATAACATCTATGTAAACTCGGTTAACCATGGCTATGATGCCTTCGATTTTTTAAAACAGCTTCCCGGCGAGCGCATAGCCTACGGCCATATTGCCGGCCACTATAATGAAGCCGATGATCTGATCATTGACACACACGGTGCCGATGTTACTGATAAGGTCTGGCAAATACTTGAAAACGCCTACCAGCAGTTCGGTGTTTTCCCAACCTTATTAGAACGCGACTTTAATATACCCGCTGTGCCTGATTTATTAAAAGAAGTAGCGCAAATTAGTCGTCTGCAAAAAAAATATACTCAGATCACTCACTTACAATCCAAATCAACAGCCTGACCATGTCTAATCAGCCAGCCGATTTTATGACAAAGCAGTTTGAGTTTACTGCCCACATTCGCGACCCTGAAAACCAGCAGGTTCCTGCCGGCATCGAGCCACGGCGAATGAAAATCTACAGTGACCTTTTTTATAACAATATAGAAAGTTTTATCCGTTCTGCTTTCCCTGTATTAAACCAGCTCTACAGCAATGAAAACTGGCATAAAATGGTGCGTGATTTTTTTATTGTTCACCGTTGTCAAACGCCTTACTTTCTGGAAATTTCTCAGGAGTTTTTATCCTACCTGCAAGACGAAAGAACGCCTCAGCCGGAAGACCCTGTGTATTTATTAGAGCTGGCTCATTATGAATGGGTCGAACTGGCGCTGATGATTTCTGATGAGTCTATCAGTATTAAAGACATTAACCCGAATGGTGATCTGCTTGAATCACCCCCTGTTATTTCACCGCTGGCCTGGCCACTGGCCTATCACTACCCCGTGCATAAAATCGGCCCGGATTATATCCCTTCCTCAGAGCCGGACAATGCCAGTTACCTGGTCGTCTACCGCGACAGAAATGATAATATTGAATTTATGGAACTCAACCCGGTCACCGCCAGACTGCTTCAGCTACTCAATGAAAACAATGACATCAGCGGCCGCGAAGCCTTAGAACAGATTGCACAAGAGCTGCAAAGTGATGACCCTGCCATGATTATTGAAAATGGTCACGCGGCTTTACAAGAACTGCAGCAGCACGGGATATTATTGGGCGTTAAGTAATATTCGTTTATGGCGTCTTTTAAATCGTAGTAACACAACATATCAGGCGAATATTTTTCCCCACCAGCGCTGACGGGATTTTGCTGGCGGGAAGGCCGCCTGTAAATCCGACGGTTTCATCTTACTCATTATCCAGCCGGGTAATGGCGGGTTATCACTGAAACCACAACTGACCCCCAGATTATTCGGGTCAAAGATTTTTATAAAGGCCGGCTCTTCAGCATTATCCGCATAAACAATGCCGCAGTATTCTTCATCATGTTCCTTATGCAGCAAGGCATCCATTTCATCGACAAATTTCAGCACCCGATCAGCACGGCTGGTTGTCTCCGGCACCTCATGCCCTACGGCATAGATATACCAGTTATCATCCATTTGCGCTTTAACATTCAGCCACAATTGATCCAGATGGTGCCATTTGCTCATACCATAAAAAAGCCCGCGAAATTTAGTGGCAAACGGCTCTAATGGTTTTTCGGTATTTTTTTTCATTGCTCAGCTTCTGTTTCTTTGCAGGTATTAGTGGTTACTCAGCACTTCTGTCAGCCATAATTTATGCTGCGCTGCGCTGCGGCGTAAAAACGCCGCATCGTGATAGACATTAGCCAGCACGGTTGTGCCCTGTAAGCGCGACAATATTTCCATTGACAACATGTCTGAACGATCGGCCAGGCCACAAGCACAGAGTTTTTTATCAATCCAGAGCCGTATGGTTTCAAATATTAGTGCCACCTGTTGCTGTAAAGTCAGCGACACTTTGCTCAGCTCCGTACTCAGACTGCCTAAAGGACAGCCGTATTGGATAATATTCTCTTCTTCCCGCACTAAAATTTCGATCAGGTACAATAACTGCTGTTTGGGATCGTCCGAATACTCTTCACAGGCCTGTAATAAGCTGCCAATCTGATCGGCACGGTGTTCAAGCACGGCTGTGAGGATTTCATCCTTGGTTTTAAAGTAATAGTAAAAGTTACCTCTGGGAATGCCTGTTTCTGCAGCAATATCACTGAAGGATGTCTGATTATAGCCATGTACATAGAACAGCTGATCGGCTGCCTGTATGATTTTTGCTTTACTAGTACCCGCTTGCTGCACCATTATTCAGTTCCCTTTTCTAAGTAGTTACCCTAGTATAACTTCAACCCTACCGGTGCCGTCAAATAAACAGACAAACATCTGTCTCGCCGGCAAAATCGAAAAATGCTGCCGCTCCGCCAAACTCCGCTTGCTCTATAAACTCAGACTGATCATATTCAAATAAATCAACCGTCATCTGGCAGGCCATCATCGATACCTCAGCCTCAAGACACAACTCACGCAGCTCTTCTACCGAAGCCACGCCTTTAGATTTCATTTTTTTCTTCATCATAACCGTCATCATGCTTTGCATACCCGGTAGCGCCTGCAGCAACACGGGCACCGGTACTGGCATTGGCATGCCGGGGTTGCCTAATGATGACACTTTCAAATCCAGTTTCTTTTTCATCAACTCCAGTCCATAAAAGGTGAAGAAGATTTTTACATCGTAGCCTAAAGCAGAAGCGGTTGAAGAAAGGATAAAGGGCGGGTAGGCCCAATCAAGTGTACCTTTAGTGGCAATGATACCTAATGACTTACTCATAACGGACTCCTTTATTTTTTGATTTCACCCCAATATAAGTCAGTCGTCTGACAAATACAAGAAAACTCGGCTTTTCTAATAATAGAATTATTCTTTTACAAGCCATTAACTCACTTGATTCTGACAAATTGCACCATATGTCTTATCATTCACGAGTTCACCTATCGAGACGGATTGTCATGAAAGCGCTCAGCATCACTAACCTGCATAAAACCTACCCCAATGGTTTCACAGCCCTTAAAGGGGTTAATCTGGATGTCGAAGAAGGCGACTTCTTTGCACTACTTGGCGCCAACGGTGCGGGTAAATCCACTACCATTGGCATCATCAGCTCTCTGGTCAATAAAACCACCGGCGATGTCAGCGTGTTTGGTTATGATCTGGACACACAAGTCAGTCAGGTGAAATCCTGTATTGGTCTGGTGCCACAGGAATTTAACTTTAATGTGTTTGAACCGCTGGACGAAATTCTGATCAATCAGGCCGGTTATTACGGCATCCCTCGTCATATCGCCATACAGCGTGCCGAGAAATACCTGAAACAACTCCAGCTTTGGGATAAACGCCGGGAAATGGCGCGTGAGCTCAGCGGCGGCATGAAACGCCGTCTGATGATTGCGCGCGCTCTGGTTCATCAGCCAAAACTGTTAATACTGGACGAACCAACCGCCGGTGTGGATATTGAAATTCGCCGCTCGATGTGGGAATTTTTAAAACAAATCAACAAACAAGGTGTGACGATTATTCTGACCACGCATTATCTGGAAGAAGCCGAAAGCCTGTGCAACCGCATCGCCATCATTGACCAGGGCATCACTAAAGAACAAACGGATATGAAGACACTCCTATCCAGCTTAAACAGTGAAACCTTCGTATTGGATCTCAATACCCACAACAACCAGCTACCCGATTCAGTGGAAGGTTGTCAGTTAAACCAGATCGACACAAAAACCATCGAAGTGAATATTGCTAAACAACACAGCTTAAATGACTTGTTTAAAACACTGTCAGATAATGGCATCGATGTAATGAGCATGCGCAATAAAACCAATCGCCTGGAACAACTGTTTTTAAATGTGCTTGATGAAAAGCTGCCTGCCAGCCATAACGAATAACGGAGTAACCACAGCGCCATGACTTTTTCAGAACAGTTTGTTGCTTTTAAAACCATTGTCATTAAAGAATACTTACGTTTTATCCGTATCTGGGTACAAACCTTAATACCGCCGGTGATTACCGTGGCATTATATTTTGTTATTTTCGGCAACCTGATTGGCTCGCAGATCGGAAATATCGGTGAATTCACCTACATGGAGTTCATTGTGCCGGGACTGGTACTGATGGCCTTAATCAGTAACTCATATGCCAATGTTGTGTCCTCATTTTATGGCTCGAAATTTCAGCGTAATATCGAAGAAATGCTGATCTCCCCGCTGCCTAATTACCTGATATTAATCGGCTTTATCAGCGGTGGTATGGCTCGTGGCATCATTGTTGGCATCGCTGTACTGACCGTCTCACTGTTTTTCAGTGATCTCAATATTTATAATTATCCGGTCACTATTGCGGTCTTTCTGTTAACCTCAATTCTGTTTTCACTGGCCGGTATTATCAATGCCATTTATGCTAACAGCTTCGATGACATCACCATTATTCCCACCTTTGTGCTGACACCACTGACTTACCTTGGCGGTATTTTTTATTCCATAAAAATGCTGCCTGAATTCTGGCAGCAGGCATCTTTATTCAACCCTGTTTTGTATATGATCAATGCCTTCCGCTACGGTTTGTTAGGAGTTAGTGATATTCCTTTGCTGCATGCATTCAGTCTGATCATTGCTTTTATCGTTATTTTATTTTTATACGCACTGCATTTACTAAATACCGGCAAAGGCCTGAAACACTAAAAAGCGAAATAAGCCGGCAAAAAGCCCGCGATTATCTGCTATAGGTTAGCTATACTTTTTGTCGCCGGTTTTAGCTTTATGTTATTGATTAAAACAGCCAGTCTGTCACTACTCGCCATTTTTTTGTTTTCATGCGCGAGTCAGCAACCAAAGCCTGTCGTCGTTAACCCGCCTTTCGGTCCTGTGCAAACGCAGGCCCGGGTATCACAGAGTCCTGAAAATCCAGATCACCCGGCTTGGATAGATGATCCGCACTTAGTCGGTCATATCGTCGTCATCGGTTCGGCCGCCACCCAGCCTTATGGTGGCGATCAGGCACAGTACATGTCGGCCATGGAAGATGCCCAGACCAAACTAACAATAGAATTTAAAAAACACCAGCAGGCATTAATTGCGCTTGAAAATAAATACCCTTCATCCGATACTGAACTCAATCATCAGATTAAAGAGCTTGTCTTACAGAATGCTATCATCAAACAAGAATGGCGAGACCCGATGACAAACCGGTTGTATCTCTGGCTGGTATTACCCAGCTTTTAGAAGCCGTTGTTACTAACCCAACCTAAGGACATTTATGAGCAAGCACTACCCATTAATGATTGCCGGCAAAGAGCTACAACCAGCCGGTACTCTACAAGTGACTGCTCCGTTCGATCACAGTTTAATTGCCAGCGTGGATACCGCTGATGAGTCAGCCGTTGAGCAGGCATTACATATTGCCGAACAACTCTTTAACAATAAAGCCGGCTGGTTAGCCGCTGCACAACGCATTTCCATACTGCAAAAAACCGCCGCGCTGATGCAACAGCGAGCAGAAGAACTGGCTTTCAATGCCGCGCAAGAAGGCGGTAAACCATTAATTGATTCACGCATCGAAGTGAGCCGCGCCATCGACGGCATACATAACTGCATCGAGCTGATCCGCAATAGCCATGGTGAAGAAATCCCCATGAACATTAACCCCGCCTCAGCCAACCGGCTGGCGATGAGCCGGCGAGAGCCGCTAGGCGTGGTTGTCGCCGTCAGTGCTTTTAATCACCCGCTGAATTTAATCGTGCATCAGATCGGCCCGGCCATTGCAGCCGGTTGCCCGGTGATCATTAAGCCCGCCGAAGACACACCGCTATCGTGTTTTGAGCTGATTGCTATTTTACGCGAAGCCGGTCTGCCCGATGAATGGTGTCAGGCACTGGTGGTTAATGATTTAAGCGTTGCCAGCAAACTAGTGACAGATGCTCGTGTCGGCTTTTTTAGTTTTATTGGCAGTGCAAAAGTAGGCTGGATGTTACGCTCACAACTGGCAGCCGGCACTCGCTGTGCGCTCGAACATGGTGGCGTGGCACCGGTTATCATTGCCGAAGATGCTGATCTGGATGATGTTTTACCACTGATTGCCAAAGGCGGCTTTTATCATGCCGGTCAGGTATGCGTTTCGGTACAGCGTGTATTCGCTCACGCTTCGCTTGCCCATAAAGTGGCAGAGCAGCTTGCCGCCTTAGGCGAGCAAATGACTGTCGGTGATCCGACACTGGCGACAACCGACATCGGCCCGTTAATCAGACCGCATGAAACACAGCGCATTACTGACTGGGTCAATGAAGCCATTCAGGAAGGCGCTGAATGCATTTCCGGCGGTGAAGCCATCAGCGACACCTGTTACCCGGCCACCGTGTTATATCAACCCGCCATCAACAGTAAAGTATCGACTCAGGAAATCTTTGGTCCGGTAATTTGTGTCTATGCATATGACGACATCGATGATGCCATCGCCCAGGCCAATGCCTTACCGTTCGCCTTCCAGGCAGCGGTTTGCACGCAGAATATTGATCTTGCCATGCACGCCTATCAACAGCTCAATGCCTCCGCCGTGATGATCAATGACCATACCGCCTTCCGGGTCGACTGGATGCCGTTTGCCGGGCTCAGACAATCCGGCCTTGGCGTTGGAGGTATCCCTCATACGTTTCGCGATATGCAAATTGAAAAACTGATGGTGTTGCGCTCTAAATGCCTGTAAGCCAAAAACAACGAAGTCTTTAAGCCTGTCACTTGGCTCTCAGACAAGGTATCATTTGCCGCCTGAATTCAATAACACAGGTGATACAAATGGAAAAACAGGTTGATGTCGCAATTATTGGTGCTGGCAGTGCCGGTTTATCTGCCGCCCACCTGGTGCGCAAAAAAACGGATAACTACGTCTTAATTGACGGTGGTGAACTGGGAACGACCTGTGCCCGTGTAGGCTGTATGCCATCTAAAGTCCTGATCCAGATCGCTGAAGACTTCCATCGCCGTAACCTGCTAGAACGCGAAGGCATTCAAAATGGTGACGCACTCAGTGTTGATTATGCAGAAGCCATGGAACACGTACAGGATTTGCGTGATGCATTTGTCGATATGGTATTTGGTTCCTTAGAACCAATGGAAGAAGCCGGTAAACTGGTTGAAAGCTATGCCCGCTTTATTTCAAACGACACGCTTGATGTAGACGGAGACATCTATAAGGCCGGCAAAGTCATTATTGCCACCGGCTCAACACCGATTATCCCCCCAGACTGGAAAAAATTTGGTGATCGCATCATCACCACCGATGATTTTTTTGAATTAGAAACACTGCCAGAAAGCATCGCTGTGATTGGCATGGGTGTAATCGGTTTGGAACTCGGCCAGTCATTAAGCAGGCTTGGCGTTAAGGTGGTTGGTATTGATCAGCAGGAAATCATTTCGGATATTAAAGACCCTGTCATCAATAAAGTGGCGATTGAAACCATCGGTAAAGAAATGACCATGTGGTTAGGGCAGCCTGCCGAAATTACTGAAGGCGACAACAATAAACTCAAAGTAAGCGCCGGTGACAACAGCACAGAAGTCGATATGATTTTGCTCAGCATTGGCCGCACACCTAACCTGAAAAGCCTGGCACTTGAAAACACCACGCTTGAATTAAATGAACGCGGCATCCCGCTGTTTAACCCGAACACCATGCAATGCGGAGATTCAAATATTTTTATTGCCGGTGATGTAAACGGCAGCCGTCCTATCCTGCACGAAGCAGGTCATGAAGGTAAAGTCGCCGGTGTGAATGCAACCGCTGATAAAGTTACCGCCTATAAACAAAAAACACCGGTGGCAATTACTTTCAGTGAACCGAACATCTGTACCTGCGGCCTGCAGTTTGACGAACTCGATGAAGCCGCCACTGCGATCGGTGAAATGCGTATGGGCCCCGTTGGGCGTGCACTGATCATGGGGAAAAACAAGGGCTACATCCGCATCTACGCCGACAAAAAAACCGGTAAACTGTTAGGTGCATCAATCTGTACCAGTAAAGGCGAAAGTTTAATCCACATGCTGACCTGGGCGATTCAGAACGAACAGACCGTGCAGGATTTACTGGCCATGCCTTTTTATCACCCGGTAATGGAAGAAGCGGTTCAGGCAGCGTTGTATGATCTTTATCATAAACTGGAAATTGTAAAAGATGGACCGGTTGAGTTAGTGGCAATAAGATAAAGCAATCAGATTCACAAACAAGGACGTTTGTAACTTGAATCTGCGTATTAACAATATGAAAATCAACTTCATTCCTGCAACCGGTAT
>Ga0224506_10001469_pt1 | contig 16854 bp, 16 predicted proteins | sample SF_Jan12_sed_USG_2_FD_169108 | JGI IMG/M metagenome (GOLD analysis project Ga0224506, IMG submission 169108) | Sediment microbial communities from San Francisco Bay, California, United States - SF_Jan12_sed_USGS_8_1 | ecosystem: Environmental > Aquatic > Marine > Sediment | place: USA... | reverse complement strand
AAACCGCATTGCAATTGCAACAGCAAGGCTATGTTGTTTATGTGATTGAAGATGCTATTTGCTCGCGCAAAAAATTTAATCATAAAAACGCGATAAAAAGATTACGTCAGAGTGGTGTTATTATTAGCAATGTTGAATCTGTTCTGTTTGAGTGGATTGGTGATGCGATGCATCCTGAATTTAAAACGTTATCTAAATTAATCAAATGAAAATATTGGGTATACCATTAAATCTCTTTGCACCCAGACATTGGGGCACCTGGCTTGGGATTGCATTGATACGATTTTTCACTATTCTTCCATATCGCTGGATGATGAAGATTAGCGCTGTATTGGGTACGTTGTTATTTCCTTTAGCAAAAAGAAGAAAACATATTATCGAAACAAATATTAACCTTTGTTTCCCTGATAAAAATAGTAAAGAAAAAAAAGAACTTTCACGTAAAGCTTTTATTTCTACATTTATGGCGCTGTTTGAAATTTCATTAAGTTGGTGGGGCTCAAAAAATAAAATAGCCAAACTTCACCAGGTCGAAGGTATGGAAAACCTGACTAAGGCTTTAGAAAAAGGCAAAGGGGTTATTCTGGTATCAAGTCATTTCACAACTATGGAAATTGCTGGTACTTTTCTATGTAGTCGTATTGACAATTTAGTACTGACTTATAAGCGCTCTAATAACCCTGTTCTGGAACATTTTATTCGGCAGCAACGATTGAAAAAAAGTGCCGGCCTTATCAAACATAAAAGTCTACGTGAAATTATTCGCAGCATTAAAAATGGTAATGTTGTGTGGTTTGCACCTGATCAAGATTTTGGAACAAAGGATTCAATTTTTGCTCCATTTATGGGGGTAATGACCAGCACATTATTATCCACCCAGCGTATCGCAAAAATAACAGGGGCACCTGTAATTGCTTTTTATGGTGCACGTTTAGAGGATAACGCCGGTTATGTTATACGGCTTAGTCCTGCGCTTGAAAATTTTCCGAGTGATGATGACCTTGCTGATGCAACAAAAATAAATCAGGCAATTGAGCATCAAGTCAGACAAAACCCGGAGCAATACCTATGGGCACACCGTCGCTTTAAAACACGTCCGCAAGGTGAAAAAGATGTTTACGCAAAAGAATAATTATGTGGCGCTATAATTTTTTACTTTTAATTCTCTTTATCCCGCTTACCGTATACACGTTATGGCAAAGTTTACGTGCATTTGAAATCCGTTATTTTCTACAACGTCTTTCTATATTCTTTGGCGCAAAGATAAGGAACCATGGCATATGGATACATGCCGCTTCAGTCGGTGAAGTGAATGCAGTTATCCCTTTAATCTTAAAAATACGCGAAGAGAATCCTGAATTAGCCATTACGATTACCAGCAATACAATTACCAGCGGCGCTGTTATTCAAAAACAATTACCAAAGAGTATTCAGCATTATTATTTTCCTCTTGATTATCGCTGGGCAGTTAAACGCATTATTAATAAAATAAAACCTAAAGCTGTTTTTATTGTTGAAACAGAATTCTGGCCGAATCTTTATACTGGATTGCACCAGAGAAACATTCCTTTAACGATTATCAATGGCCGTATTTCAGAAAAGACATTACATGCTAAACAATGGTTAAAAAATATTTATGCCGAAATATTGCCTTTGGTGACAAATGTATACGCCCGCTCAGAAACAGACCAGGCACGATTTGTTGAACTGGGATTAGAATCGTCGAAAATAGATGTTTTGGGTAATATAAAATTCTCTGCACTGACAGAACAACATATTGAACCGCTTAAACTCCAAAGAGCTTATGTGCTTGCTGCATCAACTCGCGAAGATGAAGAACAGGTAATTGTTGATGCCTGGTTAAAATCTGATCACGAAGATAAATTACTTGTTATCGTTCCCCGACATCCTCACCGATTGTCCGGCATATTAGCTCAACTCAATCAATTTAAACTAAACATCGCTGTTCGAAGTAAAGATGAACCTGTTACAAATAAAACGGATATTTATATTGCAGACACCATTGGCGAGTTAAAACAATTTATCGCAGGTTCCGATTTTGTGTTGATGGGTGGCTCTTTTGTACAAAAAGGTGGCCATAATATTCTGGAAGTAGCACAGCTCGGCAAAGCAGTTATATTTGGACCAGATATGCGTAGCTTTAAGGATGAAGCGGCGCTGTTTTTACAGTACAAAGCCGGTGTACAATGTAATACTGAACAATTAATCGATATTTTTAGCAAGTTAATGCAAGAAAACAAATATCGAACAAGCTTTGAAGAAAATACAAAAAATATTATCGAAGCGAACACCAATATTTTTAATGATTATTACACTCGAATAAAAAATTATTTCTAAGGAAAAATGTATGATACTTGATCTTGGTTGTTGTAGCGGGAAAATGCCGAATTCTGTTGGCATGGATGTATATCCATACGAAGGGGTTGATATTGTACATGACTTAAATATAGCACCTTGGCCTATTGAAGATAATAGCGTTGATCTTGTAATCGCAAAACATATTATTGAGCATGTTGAAAGCATACCTGCTTTCATGAAAGAAATTCACAGAATCTCAAAACCTGGGGGTAAAGTGATTATTGAGACACCTCATTTCACTTCACTTGATTCATGGGCAGATCCAACCCACCGCTGGCATCTTTCAACTAACTTTACCGATCAATTTATTAAAGGTTCTTACCTGGCAGAGCAAGTTGGTGAGTTTAAAATTTTAGTCAATAAAGTTTCTTTTGGTAGCTTTCTCATGACCTGGCCCGCACGTTTAATTTGCGCCGTCTTTGGCAAACGTTTCTGGGAAAGATATTTTAGTTTTATTTTTCGCGCACGAAATCTCTATACAGAATTAGAAATTGTGAAAAATAATTAAACAATTTTTTCAAAGTTCACTTTCAACATTGAGGTCATCCCACCCATACCCACGCAACAACGAACGCCAGTTAACATCAGAAAAATAAAAAATATTTTCATTTTTTGATATTTTATTTAAAGAACGTTTTAATCTTAACAAATTTTCTTTTTGCCATTTCCATTTAGGTTTTCTGATTCCACAGCGATCAAAATCAATAAGATAACAACGACCGCCTTCATTTAGTAATATGTTGTTAGCATTTAAATCAGCGTGATAAATACCTTCTTCATGGAAGCGTCGAATAATACTTCCAATTGCAATCCAATAACCTTCGGCTAGCTCCTCTGCCATCAGAATATGCATTAATGTTCTTGAATTTGGTATCCGATGCATCATGATATCAGCGGTATAGAGTAAGCCTTTTCTTTCTACTTTCACCGCTGCAGGAGTAGGTACGGGCAGACCTTTTTCCAGCATTTTTTCGAGCAAGTTCCACTCACGCCACGGCCGGGTAAATCTTAAGCCACTCCACAAATATTGATCTTCCGACATTTTTGCTATCAATCCACCACGTTGATAATGTCTTAATACAAAATCTCGTCCCTGATGTTGAACAAAAAATGTCGTTCCACGGCCTTCTGCAAAACCAACGATTGCTGAACGTTGTGCCCAAACCTGAGATTTAAAGCTAACATCTTCTATATTATTAAAAATATCCGAATCATAACGAATATGTTCGCCATTTTTATGGAATTCTTCGACATTCATACTATTAATAACTTCTTAGTTTATAGGTTTACTAGTATTATAATGCTTTATTTATAAGAAAATATACAACTAACCCGAAGCCTGCAATGTTAGATTTTACAAGCCCTCCAAAACATATTTGTATTTTAAGATTATCGGCAATTGGAGATATTTGTCATACATTACCTGTTATAAGAACAATTCAGGCATATTGGCCCCAGACAAAGATTACCTGGATTATTGGTAAAACTGAATATGAATTAATTAGGGGCATCAGTGAAATCAACTTTATTGTTTTTGATAAAAAAGCAGGAATAAAAGAATATTTAAAAGTGCGCTCACAGCTTAATCATATTAATTTTGATGTGTTACTTCATATGCAGATGTCGTTAAGAGCAAGCTTGGTAAGCCTGATGATAAAAGCTAAAGCAAAAATAGGTTTTGATCGGAAACGTGCAAAAGACGCCCAATGGCTCTTTACCAATAAAAAAATTAAAGCTGTCTCCCAGCAACATGTAATGGATAGTCTTTTCGGTTTTTCTCAAGCATTAGGAATTAAACAAAACCGGGTAAGTTGGAACATCCCTGTTGCGGAAACAGAGAAAGCTTCTGCTAGAAAATTACTCGGTGACATTTCCAGTTATATTATTATTAGTCCTTGTTCAAGTAAGTCATACCGTAACTGGCATGCACAAGGTTATGCATATGTTGCAGATTACATAAAAGATAAATACAAACTTGATGTTGTTTTAACGGGTGGAATTTCTTCTATTGAAAAGGAATATGGGAATAAAATAGTTGAGTTATCCAAACATAAACATTTAAATTTAATCGGTTTAACAAATTTAAAAGAACTACTCTCTATTATTGAAGATGCAACCTGTATGATAGGTCCTGACTCTGGTCCGGCACACATGGCAACAGCGATGAATACTCCTGTTATTGGACTCTATGCAACAACAAACCCAGATCGTGCGAGACCATACCTAAGTGCCAAATGGACGGTTAACCGATATCCGGATGCAATATATAAAAAACATCATAAAAAAGTTAATGATGTCGCCTGGGGAACACGAGTACGAGATGAATGGGCAATGAAGATGATAACAGTCGAAGACGTAACTAATATGATTGATAAATTTATGCAGCAATCATCTGACAAAAAATAAAACCGGTAAATATTTATGAAAATATGGACAGCACCACAATCCTGGGTTTCAAAACATGCACATGAAAAAACAGAGAAACTCGATAAAAATAAAGTTACACGCATTGCCGTAATTAAACATGCTGCACTGGGTGACATGCTCCAGGTCAGGCCCATGTTAATCACTTTAAAAGAAGCTTTCCCTAATGCCGAGTTAACCCTCAGTGTTGTTACACATTATATGAAAGGTATTCCTGAAGACCTTATCGATCATCTCCATGTCGCTAAAGGAAATGAAAAAAAATATACTTTCAAGGAAAATTTAAAGAGTTGCAAAGAACTTGGCTATCAGGACATCATCTTTGATATTTCTGCAACTTCACGCTCTTTTTGGGTAACGAAACTAAACACTGCAGGTCTGAAGATTGGCTACATGCACAAAGGTTTACATAAAATTCTCTATGATATTGCCATTCCGCGTTCACATTATCGATTTGAAGGCGAAACATTCCTTGAACAAGTTAATACCATTGGGCTGCAATATGAGTGGCCTCTACGTTATGACTATCCAATCCCCGATAGAATTTATAAAAAGCCCTATATTGTTTACTTTCCTACTGCTTCAACTCCAGACAGATGCTGGCCTCCAGAATATATGGCTGAACTTGTCGTAGAAATGTGTAAAAAATACCCGAATATTGATCATCTATTACTTGCTGGTCTGGCTGAGTGGGAATCTGTAACAGCACAATCTATTGCTGACAAAGTTGGAGCCCACGCTAATTTCAAAATATTGGGTGCAGGCCCTGATGATTTCTCTCTCGTTTGCCATGCAGAAGCCATTGTTATTAATGATACCGGTTTAAGACATTTAGCGATTGTCGCTGGTACTCCCACAGTCTGTATTTTCCCGGTTTCGCCCAATGTCTTCGGCTACTCCCCTTTATTTGGCAATCATAAAGCCGTAGTTGCTGATGAATCTGGCCCTGCTCCAATGTCTAAAGTTGCACAGGCTATCGATGAAATTATCAATATGCCAAAATAGGCTCTTTAAACATTAATGATCTAAAAATCCTCCAAAATCAACCTCATTAATGTAAAATACCCTATTAAGACTTAATAAACTGGAATCGAATAAATGAAAATTGTTGTTGTTGGCACAGGCTACGTTGGCCTTGTTACCGGTGCATGTTTTGCAGAACGTGGAAATCAAGTCACCTGCGTTGACATTGACGAAAAGAAAATCAAGAACTTGCATAAAGGCATTCTTCCCATTTATGAGCCCGGTCTGGAAGAATTGGTCAAAACTAATGTTGAAGAAGAGCGATTATTTTTTACCACTTCAATCGCTGATGTTATTGATGGTGCTGATTTAGTCTTTATTGCTGTTGGTACCCCTCCTGGAGAAGATGGCTCAGCTGATCTTCAATATGTATTAGGTGTTGCCAGTGATATTGGTAAACACATGACGGACTATGCCGTCATTGTGGACAAATCCACCGTTCCAGTCGGAACAGCCGATAAAGTAACCGCGCAAATACAATCTGAACTCAATAAACGTAATAGTGATATCACCTTTGATGTAGCCAGTAACCCTGAATTCCTAAAAGAAGGTGCTGCAATCGAAGACTTTATGCGCCCCGATCGTGTTGTCATTGGTACAAAAACTGAAAAAGCTGCAGAGCTGATGCATGACCTGTACAAGCCATTTGTACGCAATCACCAACACATCATCATTATGGGCATCCGTGATGCTGAAATGACGAAATACACCGCTAATTCAATGCTAGCGACCAAAATTTCCTTTATGAACGAAATTGCTAACCTTTGTGATATTTTAGGCGTCGATGTCGAAAATGTCCGCCAGGGCATCGGCTCCGACAGTCGTATTGGATTTTCTTTTATTTACCCAGGTTGTGGTTATGGAGGCTCTTGCTTCCCTAAAGATGTTCAGGCTTTGATTCGTACTGCAAATTCTGTTGATTACGATGCAATGATTTTAAAAGCGGTAGAACAACGTAATAACCTGCAAAAATATCGTTTATTTGAAAAAATTACTGACCGTTATGGAAAAGATCTCAGCGGTATGACATTTGCGTTATGGGGCTTGGCATTTAAGCCCGGCACAGACGATATGCGGGAAGCACCATCCAAAGTTATATTGCATGAGTTGATTGCAGCCGGTGCCAAAGTAGTGGCCTATGATCCTGTTGCCAGTGAAATCGCTCAAGAAGAATTACCGAAAGAATGGTTTAATCATGGCCACTTAAAATTAGTTGAACATCAATATGATGTTCTTCCAAATGTTGATGCTTTGGTTCTTGTTACTGAATGGAAACCATTTAATAATCCTGATTTTGAAAAAATGAAAGGCTTGATGAAATCACATGTTATTTTTGATGGCCGTAATCAATACGAACCTAAACTGATGCACAAACTGGGCTTTAGTTACCTGACAATCGGGCGGGATGCAACAAATGGATAATTATCATCGCAAACGTATTCTTATTACAGGTGGTGCCGGATTTTTAGGTTCGCATCTTAGTGAGCGCCTACTAAAAGAGGGCAATGAAATAATATGCCTTGATAATTTTTTCACTGGCACCAAGGAAAATGTTGCTCATTTAATGGATGACCCTTATTTTGAAATAATTCGTCATGACGTGGAGTTCCCTATTCATCTTGAAGTTGATGAAATTTATAATCTTGCTTGTCCCGCTTCACCACCACATTACCAACATAATCCCATTCATACGAATAAAACCAGCGTGTTAGGTGCTATCAATATGCTGGGTTTAGCAAAGCGTAATAATGCTAAAATAATGCAGGCATCAACCAGTGAAGTTTATGGTGATCCACATGTTCATCCACAAACTGAAGACTACTGGGGTAATGTTAATCCTATCGGTATTCGTTCTTGTTATGATGAAGGTAAACGTTGTGCAGAAACACTCTTTTTTGATTATTACCGTGAACATAATCTAAAAATAAAAGTTGCCCGAATCTTTAATACTTATGGTCCCAATATGCATCCCAATGACGGCCGTGTAGTTTCTAACTTTATTATTCAGGCGCTAAAAGGCGAAGATATTACTATCTATGGAGATGGTTCGCAGAGCCGTTCATTTTGTTATGTTGATGAATTGATCGATGGCTTTATCCGTCTTATGGCAACGGATGATTTTACTGGCCCGGTAAACCTGGGTAATCCAGTAGAATTCACCATTAAAGAACTCGCTGAAAAAGTCATTGAAATGACGAACTCAACATCAAAATTAACCTTAAACCCTTTACCTCAGGATGATCCTAAACAACGTCAGCCTAGTATTGCTTTAGCAAAAAAGGAACTTGACTGGGAGCCAAAAATTAAACTTGAGGAAGGACTGACAAAAACCATCAGCTATTTTGATAATTTAATTAAAAAAGGGCGCGCTTAATAGCCCTTTTTAATTTAGCTCGATTTGAAATATTGCATTAATTTTTTAAAATGTATTTCTTCTGAAAAACGTTCATCAGCATCTTTTTTACCTGCAGCTGCCAGCGTATTGCGGAATGCTTTATCATCAACGAGCTTTGATAGCTGGGCGGTTAAATCCAAAACGTTTTCAGACTCAAACAACAAACCTGTTTTTTCATGCTCAATAATTTCCGGTACGCCACCACAATTTGAACCAATAACAGTAACACCTGCACGCATCGCTTCGGGAAGAACTAAACCAAAGGTTTCGCATTTTGTTGCTAATACGACGGCATCAAAACAAGGCATAATACTTGTTGGCTTATTATGAAACCCTAAATAAAATATATTGTCTTCAAGATTATGTCTTTTGATATCTGCTTGTAACTTTTCAAAATAAACTTCATCCATGACATGCCCAATAATTCCGACTTGAATGTTTTTTCCCTGTCCAATTATATTTTTAGCCGCTTCAATAATAAGGTGTTGCCCTTTTCCTTTTTCTACCCGACCAAATATAGCGGTCCTGAATTTATTATTATCCATCCCTGATTCAGTAATATATTGTTCACAATCAACTATATCCTTATCAGCAGCAGGCACACCATAGTAAAGTATATGAATATTTTCTTTTTTAATTGGTAAATATTTTATTGCATCATCATATAACGCTTTTGTAATCACCAGGTATGCATCAACATTTTTATATAAAAAACGATGATAAATATCATTTTTTGTTCGCGTCAGAGACATTTGTCTGGTGTAGACAAGCTTAACTTCCCTGCTCGAAAATACCTTTGCAAGAACAGCTAAAAAAAGGTCATTACCCCAATGGATATGTAAAGCATCAATATTGTTTTTATCAATATAGCGCGATAGTTTGATGGCTGAAAATAATGGGAAATGGTAAAAAACAGAAGTAAAACTATCACTCGATATTTTATTATCAAGCAACTTATCATATAAAAATGAATTTTTTCTGGTGAGAACTTTATATTGCAAATTATTATGCGCTAAAAAATTGGCAACTTTCAGAACGTATAACTCAAGACCACCAAAACCCTGAGACATACATATTTGAAGAATTTTCATTATTTTAACCGAAATGTGATCTTTTAATTTGATATTGTAGCAAAAGAAAGAATAAAATAACGCTTAAATATCAAATATTTACTTTTACTAAAATAATCACTGAGTAACCCTGACATATGGCAATTTTAATTACTGGTGGTGCTGGTTATATAGGCACACACACTTCGGTAGAACTGATTAATTCGGGTTACGAAATTATCCTTGTCGATAATTTTTCTAACAGTAAAGCTGTTGCTATCAAACGAGTGGAACAGATTACTGGAAAAAACATTCAAATAGTTAATGCTGACATAAGAAACAGTGACGCTCTTAGTAAAGTTTTTGAAGAAAATAGCATTGACGGTGTTATACACTTTGCTGGACTTAAATCAGTAAATGAATCTATTGATGATCCTATTGGGTATTATGACAATAATATTGCCGGCACTATAAATCTCTGCAAGGTAATGAATAAGTTTAATGTAAAAAAAATCATTTTTAGCTCATCTGCTGTTGTTTATGGTAATCCGAAGACAGTACCTATTAAGGAAAATTTTCCTGTCAGCACATCAAATCCATATGGCCAGTCCAAGCTTATGACTGAGCAAATATTAAATGACATATATCTTTCGGATAATGACTGGCAAATTGCTCTGTTACGCTACTTCAATCCGGTCGGCGCTCATGAGAGTGGCTTAATCGGTGAATCTCCAAATGGCGTTCCTAATAACCTGATGCCTTATATTTCTCAGGTTGCCGTTGGTAAACTCAAAAAATTATATGTGTTTGGAGCAGATTACGATACGAAGGACGGTTCTTGCATGCGAGATTTTATCCATGTTGTCGATCTCGCTAAAGGCCATGTAAAAGCTCTGGATTATTTTAAGTGTCAAAAAGCTGGTGATGTTTTAACTTTAAATCTCGGCACTGGGAAAGGCTATACAGTACTTGAATTAATAAATACATTTAAAAAAGTTTCAGGAAAAAATATACCTTATGAAATTATTGAACGTCGTCCTGGAGATATTGCAATTAGTTATGCATCAGCTGAACTTGCTCAAGAACTAATATCCTGGAAATCAAAATATAACCTCGAAGATATGTGCCGAGATACCTGGCGCTGGCAATCAAAAAACCCTAACGGCTACCAATAATAATTAGTCATATATGTTATCTAAACCAACATTATCAAACACAGCAATTATTTGTTTGTCTCCATACTATGGTGGCATGGAAATGGATGCATTTCGCATAGCTAAATTGCTTTGTAAAAATACAAATATCACTCTGATTATTAAAAAAGACTCTCCTTTAGAAAAACAACATCGAACTGAAGCTGAAGATCTTAATATCCAGGTTGAATCAATTGGCTTTTTTAAAAATCTTAGTCTTTCTATAATTTTTGGTGTAAGAAAAATAATTAAAAGGAATAATATTAAAAATGTAATTTATTTCGGTGCTTCTGAATTAAAATCTTTATACTTTTCATTTCTTGGTTTGGATATAAATTTACTGATTCGCCATGGAACAACAAAATCCAGGTCAAAAAAAGATTTCTTACATCGTTTAATATATAGTAAGGTAAATTTTCATATTGCAATTTGTGAACATTTAGCAAAAAATGTAAAAGAAATCATTCCCTTTGGTAAAAATACACAATTAAAAATTATCTATTCATCACTTCGTAATATGCCAAGTGATCTCCGTGATTCACAAGTCTGTAAGGATCGTCAGATCTCATTGCTTCATCTCGCAAGAATAACTGATGGGAAAGGACAGATTGATGCAATAGAAGCCTGCCAGGTTTTATACAACATGAAAAAGTATTTTACTCTTCGTCTGGTTGGTGACATTGATCCTGATTATGAAGATAAATTTCTTACATTTCTGAATAAAATTCCATATAAAGATTCAATAATACTTGAAGGCTTTACTTCTAATGTTGCCCACTTTTATAGAAATTCAGATATATTTATTTTTCCTAGTAAAGGGGAAGGCTTAAGTAATTCATTTATTGAAGCACTGAGCTATGGTCTAGCTTGTATTTCCTATAAAAACACCTCATTCCCAGAATTAAGTGGCTTGGGTTTCGAGTTTTTTATGGCAGAAGATCAGAACATTGACTCATTAAAAAATACTTTACTAACTACTATAGAGTACATCGAAAATAATTCTATCCCTATAGATGAAAATATTGATCTTGCAAAAAGTTTATTTACAACAAATAGAGAGATTCAAGAATTTATTGCAATTCTAATCTAAAATAACTATTTAAATGAAGGATCAAATATTATGTTTAATATCAATATATTTTTTAATATTTTTATAAAAACAATAGTCTTTTAACTTTACTCTTAAATACTTTATTTAAGATAAATTAATATTCTTATCATAAAATGAGTAAAATATATGCTATGTAATATCTGTCAATCTACAGCAAAACTTGTACTTTCAAAACTTGAAGGATTTAAAGCCAACCATTTCTTTGAAGTTTATGAATGCCAAAAATGTAAGGCCTCATTTTGTTATCCAAATAAAGAAGACCCTGAAATATATAAAGATATCTATAAATATGGAGAAACCATTTCTGGTTATAATCGATATCATGCATATTTTCGCTCAATAAAAAATAAAAATAATCCTTTAGAATTTTTATCACAGCAAGAAGATTGCTACTGGTTTATTAATGAATATTTGAAAAACAATATTGATAAGCATAAAGCAAAACTTTTAGAAGTTGGATCTGGTTTGGGCTATCTCACCTATTCTCTACACAATGCAGGCTATAATATCCAGGGAGTTGAATTATCATCTGATGCTGTTGAAGGGGCTATTAATCAATTTGGTAATTTGTATCAATGTAAAAATGCTCTCAAGTTAGGTGGTGAAAACAATTTTGACGTAATTCTTCTAACTGAAGTAATAGAGCATTTATCAAACCCTGAAGCATTTATTAAACAGTTATCTAACATTTTATCACCAAACGGGGTAATACTAGTCACTACACCTAATAAAGAGTTCATATCAAATAAAGCTTCTGAATGGGCAAGCGATCTTCCTCCTGTTCATTTATGGTGGTTTACTAAAAAGAGCTTTCAAACTATCGCAATGAAAACCAATATGAAAGTTGAATTCCAGAATTTTCACAAATGGAACCGTAAAAATTTTTCTGCCTCATTATACAGAAAACCTAAACGAGCTTTATACCTACCGAGAATGAATGAGGATGGATCGCCTGCTAATCCTAACCGTTGCGAAATAAAACCAAAAAAAATTACAAAAATAATTAAAAGTATAATTCGATATTGGTTTTACCATAAAAAGGTTAATCTAGCTGAAGGCGCTATTATTGGGGCAATATTTCGCAAAACCAAATAAGTATCATGTTGTATAAATAATATTTCAACAAGCACACATATAACAAGGATAAACATTGATAACATTAAGCATTACAGTCATAACTTATAATCAAGAAAGTTTTATAAAAAAAACTCTCGATTCAATTCTTGATCAAAAAGTTAATTTCCCTTATGAAATTATTATTGCTGATGACGCCTCAACTGATAATACTTCTGCAATAATACAAAAGTATAAAAATAAATTTCCAGGAATTATCAAGCCAATCTTTAGAGATACTAACTTAGGCCATACTGCAAACTACATTGAAACTACCAAATTATGTACCGGGAAATACATATCTCATATTGATGGTGACGACCTGATGTTACCTGGAAAACTTCAAAAACAAGTCGATTACTTAGAGGCCAACCCAAATTGTAGCCTTGTTCATCATCCAGTTTATTATATTGATGTAAGCGATAATGTTACAGGTAAATCAAAAATATCTAGAGCAACAACTGGTTCCATCAATGCCATAGTAAAAGCTAACAATATTATTAACAGCTCCAATATGTTTAGACGCTCTTCTTTAGATCAGCATTTTTATAATATGAGAAAAGACTTACTTTTACATGACTGGCTTGCCCATATTATTAAAGCACAATACGGCTCCATATGTTTTATCCCAGAATATTTGGGCTCATATAGAGTATACAAACAATCCGTTATACAAAGTACTTCTTTCATTAAACAATGTGATGCAACATTGCATACTATGGAATATGCTTCTAAATTTAAAAATGTAAAGATGAATTCTGTAAAATATGGGAAAAGTAAAATTTACTTTACTCTGGCACGACATTACTTTAAAAAAGGATTTTACAAGCGTTCAGAATATTACTTAAAGAAATCTTGTGATAACAAAGTCTTATCCTGGGATAACTTCAGATACTATATTAAATTATCGTTTAAGTAGTTTTAGCAGTATAAATAATATATTCAAAATATAAAAATATGTCTAACCATAAAAAGATTTTAATTGTTAGAAATGACAAATTAGGTGATTTTGTTTTAGCCTTACCATCTTTTGCGCTATTAAGAAAACAGTTGCCCGATTGTGAAATACATGCATTTATTCCTACTTATACTAAAGATATAGCTTTAATAAGTGGATTTATCGATAAAGTAATTATTGATCCCGGTTCATCTGCTTCATTTCGACAACAAATAAACACATTACTTAACATCAAAAAACAGAATTATGATGCAGTAATCACTCTTTTTTCAACTACACGTGTCGGAGTTTTCTCTTTTTTATCTGGCATAAAATATCGATTAGCACCTGCAACAAAAGTCGCTCAACTTTTCTATAATCATCGATTTACTCAACGCCGTTCACAATCTCTTAAACCTGAATATGAATATAATCTTGATTTAGCAAAAAAGTATTTGGGAGATTTGGGGCTAACTGTTAAAGATTTGCCAAAAACTCCTTTTTTGGAATTTCAGGAAAATGAAATTAATGAAGTACGCGCACACTTTTGTAAAAAATATAATTTGGACATTAATGAAAAATTAATTTTTATTCATCCAGGCACCGGTGGCTCAGCAACAAACCTGAATCTTCAACAATTTGCGACTCTCGCTAAAAATCTTAAAATTGATGACAGTTATACTTTTGTTATTACAGCTGGTCCTGGTGAAATAGAGCAGGCAAACAAACTTTCTCAATTATTATCTGATACATCCCACATTGTTTATCCTTCAATAGAAGGATTAATTAATTTTTCAAAAATAATTCAACTCTGTAATATTTTTATTAGTGGTTCAACAGGCCCGCTACATATTGCTGGTGCTTTAGATCGTCCAACAGCTGCTTTTTATCAACGTCGTCGTTCCGCAACACCTTTGAGATGGCAAACTTTAAACTCAGAAAATAGAAGACTGGCTTTTACGCCGCCGGAAGATGCTGGTGAATCTGATATGAGTAAGATCGATATTGTAAGTGCCGCAAAAGAGATAAATGAAAAACTCTTAAAAACTAATTGACTTTTTTCCAACGTTTAAACAGTACTTTGTTATATTTGATAAAAGCGTGCATACCTGATAATACAGCAACCACTAAACCAGCATAACCATCCATAAAGCCACGTTTTAAAATATACAACTTTAAAAATGTCCATATTCCATGAGTCCATGGACTAATAATACTGACGGCTTTATTTCTTTTTATAATTTCATTGGCCCCTATCTCAGTGAAAGAGTCCAGCGTTTGAATGTGTTCAGAAATACTATTAAATGAATAGTGTTCAATATCTCCTTTTAAAGTAACGATATTACTTCCAATCACTTCGACACGATCATGAGGATTAGTACCGCCCCACTTTGCAAACTTACGATTAAATAAACGAACTTTAAAATCGGGATACCAGCAATGATTCAGCCATCGATATACATAAAAAGTTTTGCGTGCCATTCGATAAGCATCAGCATTTTCTAAATCACTTCTTACATTTAATATCGAGTTTCTAAGCTCTTCGGTTAAGCGTTCATCGCAATCTAAACTTAGGATCCAGTCATTACTCGCTTTTTCAACAGCAAGATTTTTTTGTTCGACATGACCAAGAAATTTTTGATCATATATCTTATCCGTATACTTGCTAGCAATTTCTTTTGTTCTATCTGTACTTAAAGAATCAACGACGATAATTTCATCCACAATACCATTAAGACTTTTCAAACAGTCTTCAATTTTATCTTCTTCATTATATGAAATAATACACGCTGATATTTTTGCCATATTGATTCTACTTTTTATCCAACAGCTTCAATGTTATTAAATACATCATCGACAGTGATATTCTTCAAACAGTTTGTGTGTCCCAATGGGCATTCACGTTTAAAACAAGGACTGCATTCAAGTCCAAGATACTGTATTTTTGCTTTATTAGTAAGAGGTGGTGTGTAGTCAGGCGTAGATGACCCATAAATGGCTACAAGGGGTATATCCACTGCCGCCGCTATATGCATCAACCCTGAATCGTTTGTTACTGCACTTTTACATACCGATAATAAATCAATGGTATCTTCCAACCGTGTTTTTCCGCAAAGATTTACGGCATCTGTTTCACAAGCAATAGTTGTTGCGGCAGTATGATCTTTTTCTGAACCTAGCACCCATACCTGTCTACCTTGCTCACATAATTTTTTTGCCAGTTGAGCATAATATTCAATCGGCCAACGCTTTGCTTCACCGTACTCAGCCCCAGGCAATAATGCAACCACAGATTTATCCAGATTAAGCTTAAGTTCAGTTAATAACCGTTGTAAATTGTTACTGTCTACAGATAGTTTTGGAAACGGTATTTCTGGTGCTTGTGTTAAATCTTTCAACGAACCCAACGCAACATAACGCTGAACTGTCTGCTGTAATATTTTTTTATCAAGTGTTCGAATATCGTTAAGTACACCATAGCGCATTTCACCACGATATCCTGTTCGCTTTTTTGCTTTTGCAAAAAAAGGCACTAAAGCAGATTTATAAGAGCGGGGAGTAATGATTGCTTGATCATATTTTTCTGATCGTAACGATTTGCCCAGCTTGTAACGTCGAAGTAAACCTAACTCACCATGAGTAACCGGTAGATTAATAATATTTCTTACTTCAGGCATACGAGCCAAGATAGGATTTGACCACGACGGTGCTAATACATCAATTACAACATCGGTGCCGCGCTGCTTTAATGTCATGAACAAGCTTTGCGCCATTACCATGTCCCCTACCCAGGCAGGACCTGCAACCAATATTTTATGAGTATCTGTCACTATTAATATTTATCCCTAATATATTTAACGACAAATTCGATTAACGATATCAACATTATCTCTCAAATGTTTAGGATTAATCGTCCCAACAATTGCACTCGTAACGCCCTGATGACAGAAGATATATTCAAAAGCTTGTTCAACACCACTGCCACCCGCAGATTTATCAGCATGACCACTTTGTAAGCCTTTTTTTACAACAACACCTTTATTTAACTCATGCGCTCGCGCTATAACCGGTACATCATGATCATCACTTAGATTTAAAGTCGCCATGACGACATCGGTGTTTTCAACAACCCACATGCCACCTTCGACTGTTTTCGTTGACATACCAAATGATTTAATCAAACCTTTTTGTTTTAGTCTATCAAGCTCTTCCAGTGCGCCTTCATTATT
>Ga0224506_10001468_pt1 | contig 16866 bp, 15 predicted proteins | sample SF_Jan12_sed_USG_2_FD_169108 | JGI IMG/M metagenome (GOLD analysis project Ga0224506, IMG submission 169108) | Sediment microbial communities from San Francisco Bay, California, United States - SF_Jan12_sed_USGS_8_1 | ecosystem: Environmental > Aquatic > Marine > Sediment | place: USA... | reverse complement strand
ACAGATGTAGGCGATAATTAATATCAACACCAGGATTGTTTTAGTCCTCATCTGACACCTTGCCCTGCAGAGAAAAGTGCAAATGGTCTAAGTAGCTCTGCAAAATAAGCACTGCCGAAAGCTTGTCAACAATCCTCTTCCTCTTGCTTCGGCTGAGGTTACCCCTTATCATAGCTCTTTCCGCCTCTACCGTGGTAAGCCTTTCATCCCAGGGTTCCACTTCCATCCCCAAAGCTCCCCGCAGCTTTTCAATGAATTTCATAACAGCCTCTGCCTGGGTTCCCAGGGTGCCATCCATTCTCCGAGGTAATCCGACTATGAGCTTTTCCACCCGGTGCTCCTTTATCAGTTCCCTTATTTTATCCAGGTCGGCTTGCGGATTTCTTCGTACTATTCTACCCAGGCCTTGAGCGGTTATGCCCAGACCATCGCTCACCGCCACTCCGATGAACTTCTCTCCATAATCCAGACCCAGGAGTCGTCCCTTTCCTTTGGAAACCATATCCTTCATTTAAATGCTAAGCCCTGGCTCATAATATAACCTCAAAAGGGATAATTTCCTATGCTAAAATTCCTTATATTGATGAAGAAACTCCCTTGGCGGAATGCGCTCTATCTCAAGACTTATGCCTTCCACCGAGGGCACAGCGCCCGGAAGTTTAATCATAAAAGACTGTCCCCTACCTTTCGCTATTTTGCTGACATCCAATGTTAATCTCCTCGCCTCCAGAGGGATTTTTTCATCTTCACCGTATTGGGTAAGCTTTAGAGTAAGATAGCTCAAGCGAGGTTTTGCCCCGTTGTTAATGACCCTCAGGTTCATTATCATCTCCAGCGTTTCCTCTTTCAGAATCCAGTTATCCACCTTTACTTCGTAGTTGAGGCGAGCCTGGAGGATTCTCCGTTGATGCTCGGTGAAGCCGGCTAACTCTTCGGATGTATCTTCTCCCTTTCCACAATTTATGGCAGCTAAAACAAGTATCACACTTAGGAAAGCAGCCAGGAGCCTTCTCCAACAAACCATTACCCTTTTACCTCCTCCTCAGCTACATAATTAGCATTTCGCAAGATCTTCTTTGTACAAAAAGCCTAATAATATCTTTGACCTCAAAAGCAAGGCAACTATATGGGGATTCTCCGCTATAATTTTCGAAGGATGGGAATCATCCGCCATGACTTTCTGCTCTTGTCCAACTTGATATCCTCTTTATAAGTCCCGAAAATATCAACCACTTCAAAAGCTCCGCTCCAGGCCACCAGGGCCTTAAGCTCCTCTGGTAAAAGGATGCGATTTAGCTGTTTCATCTTAAAAGTACGCCTCTTCTCCCCATCCTGCACCTCAATTTTGACCAATCTCTCCTGGACCTGGGTTATGGGGTCCACAGGGTGGACTTCGTAATCCCAGTCCACCTCCACAACAATATCTCCTCTCCTCTCCATCCACTGGTTGAGGGTCGACTTCTCCACTCCCAAAAAATCACGCGGATGAGTCAATTCTATAATATACAAGCCTCCTTTGTCCAAAGCATCGGCTACAGCCTTAAGATGGTGGATTATATCCTCATTGGTCAGAAGATAGTTAAATGTGGTGAGCATATTTATCGCCAACCCGTAACGGAACTGCTGCTTGAAATCTGTCATATCCCCGATCCATACCTTTACCTTTTCTAAACCTTGCTGCTTGCATTTTTTCTTTATCCAGTTAACCATTTCAGGCACTATATCGAACGAGTGAACCTCATATCCCCGGCGGGCAAACTCAACTACATGCATGCCTGTGCCACCTCCTATATCGAGAATTCTACGATTCGAGGCAGTAGCCTGAAGCTCCAGCTGAGACTCCAAAAAGTCGCACTCCCCCTCGATATCCCGATATTGGAAGGCTATCTCGTAATAGAGGGGATATTTATATATCTCTAAAAGATACATGTCCTTCGGGTAAGAAAACATATTTTTTAAACTTATTAATTTTACCAATAAAACATTCCACAGTCAACCTAAAATATCGCCATTCTTCTATCCCATCTTTGGAGCCTGAGCTATCGTCTATTGTGGCGTTAATTCATTTTTCTTGCAGTCAGGTAAGAAAAATATTGCAAATTGGATATTTATAGTCTATAATATTATTATAAAGCATAAAGGAGGCGAAAGATGAAAGTAAAAGAGAAGGTTATGGCAAGACGAAAAGCGGGCTTGTTTATTAGACGGCGTCGTAAGGAATTAGGGCTCAATCAGGATTTCTTAGCAAAGGAGCTAAATTATAAGGACAAACAAGCTATATCTAATATCGAGCGAGGTGTAGCTCCTTTGCCATTTAACCGGATAATAAAGTTAGCTCAGCTTCTCGGGGTGGAGAGGAAGAAAATTGCTAAGTTAGCCTGCCTGGATAAGGAATCGAAGCTATTCCATGACATCGAATTTATATATCTCCGGGACAAAGACTTCGAGGAGGATACACCGTTAAGAAAGAAGTTCCTCCTCCCTATCTTACGGCGGGATAAATGCTCCAAATGGACCGACCTGAAAGATCTCCAATTCCCTCATAAAGTCTCCACCGAATTTGAACTCGGCGAAACTACCGACACGGATGCATGGTACGCTCTGGCTGAGGGGGAGATAATGACTGACGGAAATATCCTTCCGGGTGACCTCCTTCTCATCGAGCCCAACCATCCATTGAAAAGCGGAAACATCGTCCTTGCTGTGAATCGGAAGGGGTATGAGGCAAGAAAATATATTAAGACCGAGCGGTTCAAAATCCTCCAACCCCTGAACCCAGCATACGATTCTATTATTCTCCCTGACGAAAAGAAAACCGCCCTTTGGTATATTGCCGGTTTGATAAGGAAGTTGAACACTTAAGCCAAATCCGTTTTCTGAGCCCAAGAAACCTTCGGTCACAGTGGAAAACTCCGAAGGGAAGAAAGGATATTTTTACCTACCAACAAAGAGCTGAGAAAATCTATCTTTGCCCACCTGCATAATAAGAAAACATACCAGAGGCTCATCCATCTGTGCACGGATAATCTTCTCATTCTCCCTAAAGCAATTGATTAACGGCGAATACGGGTTGATTTTCCCGACCAACTGTGGGAAAATTTAGTGCTTAAAAGTTTTACTGCGATGAAAAGCATTTTCTCTTCCCGCAAGGAGAAGTATTGATTTTAAAAGAGCTTAGCCCTCTGTTTTCTTATCTGTCAAAGCATAAAAAAGGAATCGCTGTCGGTTGTGTCTGGCTTATTCTTACCAATTGCTTCGTCCTTTCACTCCCCTGGGTTCTGAAGTATGCCATTGATGGACTGAAAGGGGGAATAAACAGTCGAGCTTTATCCTTCTACGCCTCTTTAATCCTGGCAGTAAGCCTGGTAGCAGGTGTGTTCCGCTTTCTTATGCGCCGGGGGCTAATTGGCATTTCCCGGAAGATAGAGTACGACCTCCGCAACGATTTCTTTCGTCACCTGCAACGGCTCTCTCCATCTTATTTCAATCGCACGCCCACAGGCGACCTTATGTCTCGGGCTACCAACGACCTGGATGCGGTGCGCATGCTATTGGGTCCGGGGCTCCTTAATCTGTTCAATACCATCATCATATCTATTACCGCTGTCTCTTTGATGATTTACATCGACCCCTGGCTTTCCCTTTACAGCCTTATTCCCCTCCCCTTTTTATCCCTGATAATCAACCGAATGGGAAAAGAGCTTTATTGGCGATTTGAAAGGGTTCAGGCTCATTACTCCCGCCTCAGTGCCCAGGTTCAGGAAAATTTCGCTGGCATCCGGGTGGTCAAAGCCTATGGGCAGGAGAGCGACCAAATTAAGAGATTCAGGCGAAGCAACCTCGAATTCGTCAGCAAAAATATGTCCCTGGTTAAGATTTGGGGATTCTTCCTACCTCTGATGCTTTTGTTTTCAGGGATGGGAATGCTTATTGTACTATGGCTGGGAGGTAAAGCGGTAATTGTCAATAGAATAACTCTGGGTGAATTCGTCGCCTTCAACGGCTACCTGATAATGCTGGTATGGCCCATTACCGCACTGGGATGGGTACTCAATCTCTTTCAGCGGGGGGCGACCTCAATGGGGAGAATAAGCCAGATCCTCCAGCAAAAGCCGGACATCTCCAACGCTTCTCACCCAATCCGCGTTACCTCGCTCCGCGGGGAAATTGAGCTCAGGAATGTCATCTTCGCCTACGAGGAAAACTCAGAGCCGGTTTTGAAGGGAATAAGCCTGAAAATCCCACCCGGCTCCACTTTGGCAATTGTCGGTCCCACCGGCTCGGGAAAGAGCACCCTGGTCAATCTGATACCTCGCCTTTATGACCCCACTGGCGGGTCCCTTCTCATAGACGGTACGGATATAAGACGAATTCCCTTAAAAATCTTGCGCCGGCATATAGGCTATGTCCCCCAGGAAGGATTCCTCTTCTCGGATACCATAAGAGAAAACATTGCCCTGGGAAAAATCTCCTTCAAGGAAGATGAAGTAATGGCCGCCGCTTCTGCCTCTCAAATCCTTGAAGATATTAATCATTTCCCTCGCAAGTTCCTTACCCAGACAGGTGAAAGGGGGATAACCCTCTCCGGGGGACAGAAGCAGCGCGTAGGGCTCGCTCGCGCTTTGATTGCCAATCCGAGGATATTAATCCTGGACGACCCCTTCTCCCAGGTTGATACCAGTACCGAAGAGGCAATATGGAAAAGCATACGGGAGAAAACAGCAGGGTCCACCAAAATCTTAGTCACCCATAGAATCTCATCGGTGAGAGACGCCGACCGAATAATTGTCCTCTCAGGAGGGAAAATTGTGGAAGAAGGAACTCATAAGGAGCTGCTGGCACGAAAAGGAACTTACGCCGAGCTTTACCGCAAACAACTTATAAGACAGGAGTTAGAGGAGCTATAATAGATCATGCATGGATATGTCTCTGATGAAATTGCCGGCAAAGCTTATGATAGCCGGCTGATGCGCAGGCTGCTACAATACCTCGCTCCCTACAAAATTCAGGTAGTCTTTTCCCTGCTATTGCTCCTCTTAATCTCCCTCCTCCAACTGGTTGGACCCTACCTGACCAAGATTGCCATCGACCGCTACATCAGCCACGGGATAAGTTCGGGTCTCAACAGGATCGCACTGTTATTCTTCTTTGTCCTGCTGGTGGCTTTCATCCTCCGTTTCCTTCAGACTTACATTATGGAGTGGGTAGGGCAAAGGATTATGCACGACCTTCGAATGAACATCTTTTCCCACATGCAGCAACTTCCTCTCTCCTTTTTTGACCAAAACCCTGTGGGGAGGCTCATGACCAGAGTAACCACCGATGTCCAGGTGTTAAACGAGCTGTTCTCCTCGGGAGTAGTCACCATCTTTGGCGACATATTCACCCTGGCAGGCATCATACTGGTGCTGTTTATCATGAACTGGAAGCTCTCCCTGGTTACCCTCTCGGTAGTGCCTCTCCTTTTTTATGCTACCCTCCTTTTCCGTAAGAAAGTCCGTAGCTCCTTCAGGCTTATCAGAAAAAGAATCGCCCGCATAAACGCCTTCCTTCAAGAGAACATCAGCGGGATGTGGGTGGTGCAGCTCTTCAGCCAGGAGGCAAAAAAGTTCCGACAATTTGCCCATATTAACTGGCAATATTGCCAGGCTTATCTTAAAACGATATTCTATTACGCCCTATTCTTCCCGGCGGTGGAATTCATAAGCGCCTTAGCCATAGCTATGATCATCTGGTATGGGGGCAGCCAGGTTCTGGGAGCTACCCTGAGCCTTGGAGCACTGGTGGCGTTTATACAATACGCTGAGCGCTTTTTCTATCCCATCCGCGACCTCAGCGAAAAGTATAATATATTACAGTCAGCTATGGCGGCTTCGGAGAGGATTTTCAACATTCTTGACCTCGCTGTTGACGAAAGCTACCAACAGGTTCCCCGTCAGCTCCCCCCATTGAAGGGGAAAGTGGAGTTCAGGAATGTATGGTTCGCCTATCAGGGAGAGGAATGGGTTCTTGAAGACATCAGTTTTACCGTCAACAAGGGTGAGAAGGTAGCTATAGTAGGTGCTACTGGTGCCGGCAAAACCTCCATAATAAACCTCCTGACCCGCTTTTATCAAAAAAATCGGGGGAGAATATTGATCGATGGGATTGATATTGAAGAACTGGATGCCGGGTGGCTGAGGAGCCAGATCGGACTCATCATGCAGGATGTTTTTCTCTTCTCTGGCTCTGTAGAAGAAAATCTCCGGTTGGGGAACCTGGAGCTCGGCCAGGCTCGCCTTGAGGAGCTCTCCCGTTATGTCCATCTGGACCAATTTATTTCACAATTTCCCAGAGGATACCAGACCGATGTCCGGGAGAGAGGGAGTATTCTCTCAGCAGGGCAGAAGCAGCTGTTAGCCTTTGCACGGGCATTAGCTCGCAACCCTCAGCTCCTGATATTGGATGAAGCCACCTCTAATATCGACCCCCAGACAGAGCTCCTCATCCAGGAAGCCCTGCTGAAGCTTATGGATGGCAGAACTTCCATCATCATCGCCCACCGCCTCTCAACCATTCAGAATGCCGACAAGATTATTGTCATCCATAAGGGGAAGATCAGAGAGATGGGCACTCACGAGGAACTCCTTGCCCAGAAACAGATATACTATATGCTGTATCAGATACAGTATAAAGACCAGCAGCGACCTGCCCCGCTTCCTCTGGCTACTGGCAATCCCTCGACTAACCCAGCTTCGGAAAAGCGCAAAAAGAAGGAGGACTTGAAATAATGACCCGCAGAAAACACCTCCCACTCATAAGAATAGCCCTCATAATTGCTTCTTTAACCCTCATCCAATTTTTTTCCTGTGCTCAGGATAACGCTCTGATAGACTTCAGCCAGGGTTTTATTGGAGTTAGCGGGAACGGACCCGACCAGAGTCTTCTCTACAACAAAGAGAACAATCTTATACTGAACCACTGCATAGAAGGGGCAACATTACCAGAGCTGAGGAAATTAAAACTCCCTCAAATTGAGCAGAGGTTAGAAGAGCTCAGCAGGGGGAAGCTGCTCCTTAGAGAGGGCGACACATACCGCCTTACCTTCCCGGTGATACGAGGCAGCGACAGGGTCTTTCTCTTGAATGAGGCGGAGCAGACGGCGGAAAAGATGCTCCCGGCTATGAGACATATTGTCCAGGAATTGAAGGAAGAGCTTAAAGGCGAAGAAGAGAGCCTGTATCATATCACCTGGTCGGTGGTGATGGACTCGGCTATGTTCACCTGGCTTAAGTTGCTGCTGGATGGGCATGTAAATCCGCTCATTCTTATCTCCCAGGGTTACAGCTTTTATGTTTTTCCGGTCAATCAATTTCAAGCAGGGACCAACTTCTATGAGTGGGAAGAAAACATGATGGCGGTCTCTCACAGCCAGGGAGCCATGGAACACATCAATAGGCTTATGGGACCCTACGGAAGTGAGATCATCAGGAATGCTGTTGCCCAGGCACCATTAGAACCTGAGCTCAAAGACGCATTATTACCCTATGGATTTATAGACAATCAGGAAAAGCTTAGAGTCCTCACCTATGAGAAAGGGAGCCCGAGATACAATCTCTTCAAACAGCTGGGCGAGCAATACGCCAGCGAGATAGGAAAGGCAATAGACACCGAGGCGTTGAGCACAAGGCTGAAGCTCACCACTGACCAGTCCTTTGTCATCGCTTTTCACGAAGCCTCCTGGGAAATTCTCAAGCTTCTCCATCAGGAGGAAATACTCCCCAGACCTCCTGTTCTTGTTCAGCAGAAAGCTCAATTGGACCAGTCATATAAATTAGTATCCACACTCAAAGGTGAATCATCTGCTACTCTTATGATGCAGTTTCAAGACCTCCTCTCAAAAAGGAAATAGAACTCCTTATGAAAGCTATATATTTCGACGGCATCCCTTCGCTTGCCGAGCTACCTCAGCCAGTCCCCCAGCAAAAGGAAGCCCTTATCAGAGTGCTTAAGTCGGGTATCTGCAATACTGACCTGGAGATAATCAAAGGGTATATGGATTTCAAAGGAGTATTGGGGCACGAATGGGTGGGGGTAGTTGAGCAGTGCCAAGAGCGCTCTTTCATCAACAAGCGGGTGGTAGGAGAGATAAACATCGGTTGCGGTACTTGCTGGTATTGTAAAAACTCGCTTCAGGGTCATTGTTCCCAAGGAAAAGTGGTGGGAATATTCGGAAAAGATGGCGCCTTTGCTCAATTCCTCACCCTCCCGTTGGGTAACCTCTGCCTCATACCCGACTCTATCTCAGACGAAGAGGCGGTTTTTGTGGAGCCCCTGGCCGCTTCCCTGCAGATATTAGAGCAAACCAGTGTACACCCTACCAACCGGGTGGCTGTTCTGGGGGACGGGAAGTTAGGGCAACTGGTGGCGCAAGTGCTGAAGCTTATAGGCTGTGAGCTTGTTCTTCTAGGACATCACCAGGAGAAGCTTCGCATAGCGACGCAAATGGGCATCCCGGTGGCTACACAGGGAGCCATCAAGAGAAACAATTACGACCTTATCATCGAATGCACCGGCTCCCCGGATGTTATTAAGCACGCCCTCCAATTGGTGCGACCTGGCGGAAAGATCATTATCAAAAGCACATTCACAGAGAAAGTGGAACTCGATATCTCCCACATAGTTGTTGACGAGGTGCAGCTCATCGGCTCCGTATGCGGACCCTTCGCCCCGGCGATTAGGCTCCTGTCTCAGAAGCTGGTCCGGGTGAGACCGCTCATCACCAAGACCTTCCCCTTAACCAGAGGGGTGGAAGCTCTGGAGTTTGCTAATACCAATAAAGAAAGTTTGAAAGTCTTAATAGAAAATCAAAAATAAACTGACCAAAAATGAAACTAAGGCCCCTCTCCCATCTAAAGAACATACACCTTTTTATAGACTTCGATGGGACTATCGCCACCCCGGACTCCCTTTATTTCCTCTGCCAGCGTTTCGCCGATAGGAAGTGGCGCCAGATCGAGGATAAGATGGAAAAGGGGGAGATAGACGAGAGAGAAGGGCTCCAGCAGGAATTTGACTTGCTTCGTATAACTCGAGAAGAGGCGCTGCGGGCGATTGACAACGGGGTCACCCTCGACCCATACTTCCCAGATTTCGTCAGATGGTGCCAAGAGCAAGGATTGAAAATAACCATAGTAAGCGGCGGCTTCCTCTCATTTATCAAGCGATTCCTAAGAAAATATGGTCTGGACCATCTCTCCATCAAGGCAAACCGGGTCAGGGTTGAGGAGAAAAAATGGAGCATCTTCCCCTCCCCCGGAAGAAAGGACTGCCAGAAATGCAACAACTGCAAAACCTATGATGTGGAGAAAGCCAAAGCCAGAGGCGAGGTTATTATATATATCGGCGATGGCTACACCGACCGCTGCCCGGCTGCTGTTGCCGATGTGGTCTTTGCCAAAGACAAGCTCAAAGAATACTGCCAGAAGGAGAAATTGCCATTTTATGAATTCAGCAATTTTGGGGATATTATGAATACCCTTGCCTCTCTACTTCCAAAGGGGATAAAGCCGTGAGAAATAATATAATCTCCGGCCTAATCCTGGCATGCTTTATCCTCTGCCCTATCCTCGGATGTCAGAAACAGCTTTCGGAAGAAGAAAAATTCAAGATAATACTGGTCACCGATGTAGCGGGTCTGGGAGACAAAGGGTTTAACGACGCCGGCTGGGCGGGGCTTTCTCTGCTATTGTGGGAAGCTATTTCACCGGCTCCGCACTCATAGGGGTATTGTCAGCTCTAATGGCTGGCGGACTACTCGGGTATATCTTCGCTCTTTCTTGCATAAAATGGGAGGCTAACCAGATTGTGAGCGGAGCTGCCATCAATATTCTGGCGGTAGGGCTTACCGGATTCTTCCTGTTTGAGGTCTTTGGCTTCCATGGAAGCTCCCCTGCGGTGGCTAAGATGCCTTTGCTCGACTTGCCTTGGATGGACAAGCTCCCCCCCTTCTCGGACATCCGCTTCGGGTGATGATATTTCAGCAATCTCCTCTGTTTGGCGTCAGCATCTTGCTGGTAGCCTTTGCCTGGCTACTGCTATACAAAACTCCTATCGGATTGCGATGGAGAGCTGCCGGGGAAAATCCTCTGGCAGCCGAAACCCTCGGGGTAAGGGTCAGGAGATTAAGGTACCTGGCAGTGATAGCCAGCGGTCTGCTGGCTGCCCTCGGTGGTGCTCAACTCTCGCTGGGTGACCTCTCTCAGTTTGTGGAGAGGATGACCGCCGGGCGGGGATTCATCGCTCTGGCTGCCCTCATCCTCGGTAGATGGAAGCCCTGGCAGGTGCTGGCTGCCTGCATCTTCTTTGGCTTTGCCGACGCCCTGGCAGATAGCCTGCAGTCAGTGGGCTGGGGCATCCCTCCGGAACTCTTTCTCGCCCTGCCCTTCATACTGACCATCATTGTTCTGGCAGGCTTCATTGGTGAAATTCGACCACCCGCCGCTCTGGGCAAGACTTACAAAAGATAGAGCTTATTCTCCTCGGATTCCAGGCTTGCCTATTCCGCCCTCTCAATTCTCCAGATAGTCCCCTTCTTGGAGGGGCAGTGTATGAGATAGATGGATGGGTTATCCTTTTCCCAGGAGGGGACACCATCGGCACAACGCTGGACAAAAGGCATCATTGAGTGGGCTGCCACCCCGCAAATCCCCTGGGGAGTAAACATCGGATGGTAATAGAGGAAGTTATCTCCTACCTCGTGGGGGCACACCCCTATCTTCTCCACCAGGATAACCTTCACCGGTTTCATTCCCCGAGCTTGGGAGATGGCTTTCATCTTCTCTTCACTAAACTTCATAGTACCTCCTCCTGCTAATTGTAATTCTCTTCCAAAGATTCTATTACTACATTTTCTCCTCAAAGCGGACCTAGTGATAAAGGAAAAATGTTAAAGAGGGAGTAAAATTGATTTGACTAAAAGCACAAGCAATTGTTTTTACGTCAATAATAACTCTTATGAGATTATCTAAAAATGGAATAGATAAGATGCTTAAATTTAGGATTAAGGGCTCGATTTGCCCCATAGAAGATGAGCCTAGGGTGATAAATCCCGCATTTGAAATTGTTAAAAATAAATTTTCTGGACCTAATGAAAAAGAGCTGCCTATGTAAGTGATGCAACATCCTCGAATATTGCTCATCTGACATTGCCGAGCAGTTAAAAGGATTTTCCTCCAGAATAAAAAGTCTTTCCCAAATATCAACAGATAATCTTTCAGCGGCAACTAATTCGTTATAAAAAATGCTTCCCGGCAGCGGCTTGAACCTCGATAAAACAAGCCAATCAGGCTTGACCTTTTTAATAAAAGATAGAGTCATTTGCGCATCTTCAACTGTTTCGCCTGGCAGACCTACGATAACATTTGCCTGAAAGAGAATCCCAGCTTTTCTGGTCAACTCTGCTGCGCTATAATAAAAGGAAACATGAGCCTTTTTGTTGGCTCTGTCCAGCACCTTCTGGGAGCCCGACTCAAAACCATATTCCACCAACACACAGCCCGCCACTTTTAGCGCCTGAAGAAGCTCTTTATCTACAATATCAGCCTTAAGCTGACAAGCCCATTTGAGCTCCTTATTGATGCCCTTATTAATGATTTTCTGGCAAATTTCTTTAACCCGCTTTTTTTTAGTTGCAAACATATCATCTACAAAGGACAACGCTTTAATATGATATCGGTCTATCAACAACTCCAGTTCCTTAATAACGAGGTCAACCGATTGAAAACGGACCCCTTTTCCTAAAGCTACTTTGCTGGCACAAAAATAGCAATTATAAGGACAGCCTCTTGACGAGATTACATCTGTCCCTCTGATAAACAAAGGTGGTACTAAATGGGTGCTCCTTTTAGTATAAAAATCCATATCCAACAGATGACGGGCAGGAAAAGCAAAATCATCGATATTTTCATGAACATCTCCGGGAGGATTATTGACTATTTGACCTTCCTTTCTGAAGGATATACCCCTGATATCCTCCAATTTTTTGGATTGACATATCTCCAGCATACTGATTTCACCTTCACCACGAACGCATACATCAATTATGGGGTATTTTTCTAAAAGCAAAGGTGCCAAAGCTGATGCATGGGGACCACCAAATACTACAGGGACATGGGGGAAATCTCTCTTAACCATCGCAGCAACTTTTAAGGCGTCCCCATGTTCTCCGGTGCAACAGGATACCCCTATTATATCTAGTTTAAACTTTCTTATCCATTCAACAGTTTTTATATCTAAGGAATTCATAGAGAAATGGCTTTGGGCAAAAACAGCGGTTCTATCCAATATAGAGACTTCAAAGCCGTGTTTCTCTAAATAACTGGCTACATAGGCCAAGCCTAATGGAGGATAACAGGTTATAGTTTTAAACGGATATTTAACGTCCCAATCCCATAGCGGGGCAATTAATCCGATATTTTTCATATTTGTATTATTATTACCTATTTTTGGAATTGAACATACATATATTATACTAAATCTTGCATCTTGTCAAAATTACATTTCACCTGACAGCAACGATTTTTTGGATGCCATTTAGAAGTCGTTCATCATCGCACATCAAAAAAGGCATCATAGGTCTCTCTTTCCTCTCAGCGGAGCACCGATAGGGTTTAACCCATAATGTGTTTGAAGCTACATAATTGGAATGTTATAATACTTTACGAAGGAGACCGAAATGAAGAATAGACATAGTCTGTTCATAGGGATCATTTTAGGGACTTTCTTTTTTGCGTGTTTCCCCACTGTCGCCCTGCCAATGAGTGCTCAAAAGAGTAAAAGCCCCGAGCTGAAGGAGAAGTATATCACCTGGCTGCAGGAGGTTGAACACATTATTTCCAAGGCCGAGAGGGAAGCATTTAATCAGCTCCAAGCAGATGAGCAGCGGGATAGATTCATCGAGGCCTTCTGGAAACTCAGAGACCCTACCCCCGGTACTACCAAGAACGAGTTTAGGGAGGAGCACTACCGCCGGCTGGAGTATGCGAAAAGCCAGTTTGGAAGAGGCACGCCCAGACCTGGGTGGATGACCGACCAAGGGAAAGTCTATATTCTGTTAGGCGAACCGATAACCCGCAGGCGATTCCCCGAGGAGAGGACCACCTTCCCTATGGAGATATGGTTTTATGACGGGGATATTAAGAAGGGGCTGCCGCCGCACTTTAACCTCTTGTTCTTCAAAAGTGGCGGGGTTGGAGAATATAAGCTCTACTCCCCCTTTGCCGACAGGGTGCAGAGCTTAATTGCCGACCCGGGGCTGCAGTTTGCCCGAGAAGATGCCCTCTACTGGGCTATTCGGCAAAATGTGGATGCCGAAGCGGCAGAGGCTGCTTTCAATCTGGTGCCCGGACGACCCTTCGACCCCCGGCTTCCCCGCCCTACTTTTGACTCGCAGGACCTGCTAAACTCTATAGAGGACTTACCCAATAAAATCGAAGAGCCGCTTTATGCCCAGGCTATTCTGCAAGGGCTCCCTGTGGTGGAGCTTGACCTGGTCTATAAAACGCTGGAGTTTGATTTTCTTCACCACTATTTCAAGGGACCCGAAGGGAATTTCTTCCTCTATTATGCATGGAAGTTGAACCCGGAGCAGGTCTCCCTGGGTCAGCACGAGGATAAATACTATTTCTCTTTCCATATAAACGGTCAGCTTAAGGATGAGAAGGAGAGGGTAATCTCCAGTGTGAGAGACAGTGTGGTCTCCTACTTAGGAGAAAAAGAGTTTGAGGCCATAAAAGCAGCCCCTGTCTCCTATCAGAACAGGCTTCCCATAATTCCCGGTTCTTACACCTTCCATCTACTGGTCAGCAACCCGGTTTCCAAAGAATATGGCACCATGGAAGGGAGAGTGTACATTCCCGATTTAACCTCAGCACCTGCCCCCATTGAGCTGGGTGAACTTCTGCAAGCTTATCAGATAGAAAGAGTGGATAATCCAAGCCAAACGGTGAGTTATCCATTCCAGTATAGGGATATAAGGATATTTCCCAACTTTACCAGGGACTACCTGCGAGATGGCAAATTGTATCTCTATTTTCAACTGTATTGCGTAAGAGAGAGCGAGTATTTTCAAAAAGGAACCGGTTATCAGCTGAGATACTCCATCCTGAAAGCGAGTGTGGAGACTTACAGCTTCTCCGAAAATATCGACTTCTTCGCCGCCGACCGCTATGGAACCATCCCACTGCTGAAAGAGATTCCCCTCACCGGCTTAGCCCCCGGAGAATACACCCTTAACATATCCGTCCTCCGGGGGGAAACCGAGGTGATAACCGCCAAACAGGCAGAATTCACCATAACAAGGGAGTCGCGTACTTTCCGACCCCTTATCTTTGCCAAGAAGATTCCCTCCTTAACCGATTACTCCAACAACTCTGCCTGGGCAGAGCAATATCAGATGGAAGGGAATACATCCGAAGCCATCGCCGAGCTGAAAAAAGCACTAATTAAAAACCCTGACAGCCGAAAAGACCGTGAGCTGCTGGGAAGGCTATTGCTTCAGGATGAAAGGTATGAGGAAGCCATTGAAGTTCTGCATCCCCTGTTCGTTCAGACTCCTAACGATTTCGCCATAGTCTCCTATCTGGCGATATGCTCCTATCGGCTGGAAAACTTCAGCGAAGCCGTAAAATACTATGAGATTGCTCTCCAGCTCCAGCCGAGCAACATCGGTCTGCTGAACGCCACTGCCGATGCTTACCTCAAGTTTGGCAATAGAGCCAAGGCAAAGGAATATTTCGAGAATTCTCTAAAGCTTGACCCCAACCAGCCCATCATCAAGAAGGAGATAGAAAAGCTTAAGGAAAGCAGTACCCCACCTCCAAAGGGTTAATCTATAGCCCCTCTCCTGAAAATTTCCCTTATTGAAGATAAAAAAAGGGGAACTCCTTTCGGAGTTCCCCTCAAATTTCCCTTAAATAGCTCTGTTAGAAGATCCAGCGCACTCCTAACCTGAACTCCCTCGGTGTGATCACCCTTCTGGGGGTAAGATACTGAGAACCTGCTGCCATTCTCCGGCTGGTGATGGTATCTTCGTTGAAGATATTGAAGATGTCCGCTATAATCCCCAGCTCCCCGGATTCCTTAAGCCCGGCGAAGGAGCCCGGAAGTTTGAACCTCTTCTCCAGTCTCAGGTCTAAGACATTCCGTGACTCATGCTGAAAGCTCCCCCTTGGCTCTACCAGAATAAGGTACCGCAGTCCGTTGGGAGCCCTGAGAGACTGGTAGGGTTCTTCGTAGTAGCCGGTCATATACTCGTAGGTCCAGCCGAACAGAGCATCAATCGGAGCAGGCAATCGGTAGGAACCCTGCAGGCGGAAGACAAGAGGATCGTTGTGCCCCGACTTCCCCTCAGCGTTGATGAAGTCGTTGGGGTCATCTCCCAGATTTACAGCGTCAAGACCCCAGCCACCAGCAGCACCACCGAGGTAATAGTTCCCCTTGCTTTGCTGCCAGGTGAAGGCAGCGGTCATCTGCCAGTTGTTGCTGTACCTCTTGGTGAGGATGATGTCCACCCCATCATAGGTCATGTGAAGGTCGCCGTATTTAGTGGGGTCGTTGATGACCCAGCGGTCGTTCTCGCCCACATTGGTCTGGTACCACATATCGTGGCTAACGCCAAAATAGTCAACCACTGAGAAGGGAGCCCACTCGGCGAGCCGGTTCTCACCGCCAAAGACCTGCTTGTCTAAACGGTGATTGTAACGGACTGTCACCCCCACATCGGGGAAGAGCTCTCTCTCAAAGCCGATGTTCATCATCTCGGCGTAGTGGTTCTTCAGGTCAGGGTCTATGTTAAAGTTGACAGCCGGGTCATCCACATCATAGATGTCGTACACTCCCGGAGCTATATATTCAGCATAGTAAGTAGCGGGCTCATCTTTGAAGGAGTAGGTGCTGCAGTGAGGAGCCTCGTAATATCTCCCCCAGGAAGCCTTCAGCAGTGTCTTCCCGTCGCCGGTGAGGTCGTAAGAAGCACCAACGCGGGGGGCAATGTCAGTGTAGTGAATCCAGTCGCTGCCGCCTCTGAGCCCGCCGGTGGTCTTGTCCACTCTCAGCCCGTAGTTCACCGTGAGCCGGTCCTTGATGGTCCAGGCATCCTGTCCGTAGACGGTCATAAGTCGGTTAGCCCAGGTGTGGTCATACCAGTCTCGCAGCTTCACCTGGACTATCTCACCCTCATCGGCGTAGTAGTAAGCAGGCTGACCGAACTCATCGAGCCCATATTTCAGTATGGTGTTCATGTAAGCATTCTGGTAATGGACGCCGACCTTGAAGTCGTGGGTTCCAGCCCACTCCTCAGCGTAGTATGAGTAGTCGGCTTTGACCTCGGAGCTCCCCCGACCGTTGTGCATATAGTACCAGTAGCTCTGGCTAATATTACCGGTGGACCAGTCATAGATGACGGGAAGGTCGTTGCGGGGTACCAGGTCGTAGTAGCCGTAATAGCCCATGTAGCGCACCTCAAGCAGAGAGTTGGGACTGAAGATGTGCTGCCAGGTGGCCATGGGGTCGATGGTCCAGGATGGCTCCTCACAGTAGGCATTAGGATCCAGTGTGCCTGCCGGAGCACGACCAGTGATGGGGTAGTTGTCCCACATCACGGCACCCATCACCCGGTCCTTCTCCCCGAACTGCATGCTGATCTTCTCCACGCCGCGCCGGCTGTGGTCGGTGGTCACCTCAACATTGCCCGACCGTATTCGGTCGTTAACCAACTGGTAGTAGGAGAAGAAAAAGTGAACCTTGTTCCTGATAAAGGGACCGCCGATGTTGAAGGAGAAGTCGTAATACTTCTTCTGCTCGTAGGGTGTTACCGTGAAATCGGGA
>Ga0224506_10001467_pt1 | contig 16873 bp, 16 predicted proteins | sample SF_Jan12_sed_USG_2_FD_169108 | JGI IMG/M metagenome (GOLD analysis project Ga0224506, IMG submission 169108) | Sediment microbial communities from San Francisco Bay, California, United States - SF_Jan12_sed_USGS_8_1 | ecosystem: Environmental > Aquatic > Marine > Sediment | place: USA... | reverse complement strand
TCTTCCATCGCAATCGGTGCAATCAGGGTTACATCCATCTTAACGTTATCACCAGGCATAACCATCTCTACTCCAGATGGCAATTCACATGCACCAGTTACGTCAGTTGTACGGAAGTAGAACTGTGGGCGGTAACCATTAAAGAATGGTGTGTGTCGTCCACCTTCATCTTTTGACAAGATGTACACTTCTGCTTCAAATTTTGTGTGTGGTTTGATGGTCCCAGGGTGCGCCAGTACTTGACCACGATCTACTTCTTCACGCTTAGTACCACGTAGCAATACACCTACGTTATCACCCGCTTGACCTTGGTCAAGTAGCTTACGGAACATTTCAACACCAGTACATGTTGTTGTCTGTGTGTCCTTGATACCAACGATTTCAAGTTCTTCACCAACTTTAACAATACCGCGTTCAACACGACCAGTTACAACAGTACCACGACCTGAAATTGAGAACACGTCTTCAATCGGCATCAGGAATGCGCCATCAATTGCTCGTTCTGGCTCTGGGAAGTAGCTGTCCATCGCCTCGCCCAACTTGATGATTGATGGTACACCAATATCACTGGTGTCGCCTTCTAATGCTTTCAATGCTGAACCCACAATGATTGGGGTGTCATCGCCTGGGAAGTCGTATGCGTCAAGTAATTCACGTACTTCCATTTCAACCAATTCGATCAGCTCTTCATCATCAACCATGTCTGCTTTGTTGAGGTATACAATGATGTACGGTACACCTACTTGACGTGACAACAGGATGTGTTCACGTGTTTGTGGCATAGGACCGTCAGCTGCGTTTACTACCAAGATAGCGCCGTCCATTTGCGCCGCACCAGTGATCATGTTTTTAACATAGTCAGCATGGCCTGGGCAGTCTACGTGCGCGTAGTGGCGGTTTGGTGTTTCGTATTCTACGTGCGCTGTAGAGATCGTGATACCACGCTCTCTTTCTTCTGGCGCGTTATCGATATCCGCGTAGTCTTTGAAAACACCACCTTGGGCTTCGGCCATTACTTTTGTAATCGCTGCTGTCAATGTAGTTTTACCGTGATCTACGTGACCAATGGTGCCCACGTTTACGTGTGGCTTCGTTCTTTCAAATTTTTCTTTAGACATGACCAGTCTCCCCGTCAATATTATCTAGCTATAACAAAAACAAAAAAGACAAGAAAATCCCTGTCTATCCAAAATACCATGTGGAGCCCGCAATCAGAATCGAACTGATGACCTCATCCTTACCATGGATGCGCTCTACCGACTGAGCTATGCGGGCCTCATCCCAAACAAATATGGAGCGGGTGATGGGAATCGAACCCACGTGATCAGCTTGGAAGGCTGGAGTTCTACCATTGAACTACACCCGCAAACACTAACTCAATATTTAACTGTGGTGGAGGGGGGAGGATTCGAACCTCCGAAGGCGGAGCCGTCAGATTTACAGTCTGATCCCTTTGGCCACTCGGGAACCCCTCCACGAAAACAGAGCATTTTGCTGAAAACCCTATCCAATGTCAACAATAATATTGATTAAAATAATATCAATTGTTGGTGAAGGTGATTTTAACTCTCGTTTTTAATAATCACTGCCTTGCTATAGCAGCTCATAGTATACTATATCTACGCTTATATTCATTAGTACATCATACGCAGGAGTTTTATTATGGAGCAGTACCGCGGTACTACTATCCTATCTTACCGTCGTAATGGCCAGGTTGTTATTGGTGGTGATGGTCAGGTCAGTCTGGGCAACACTATTATGAAATGTAACGCTCGTAAAGTTCGTCGCCTGTACCACGATAAAGTCATAGCCGGTTTTGCAGGCGGCACCGCCGATGCATTTACCTTATTCGAACGCTTTGAGGCTAAACTTGAAAAACATCAAGGCAATTTGACTCGTAGCGCACTTGAACTTGCTAAAGATTGGCGCACCGATCGCATGATGCGGCGTTTAGAAGCATTATTAGCTGTTGCTGATAGCCAATCATCCCTTATTATTACTGGTAATGGCGATGTCATTGAACCTGAAAATGGCTTAATGGCGATAGGTTCGGGCGGGCCTTTTGCTCAATCCGCAGCGACTGCATTACTAGAAAACACAGAGCTCAGCGCCCGTGACATTGTTGAGAAAGGTCTCAATATCGCTGCCGACATTTGTATTTACACCAACCGCAATCTCACTATTGAAACATTAGAAAGCGAGTCTTAATAAATTACTATGCAAGCATTAACACCCAAACAGATCGTTCATGAACTTGATAAACATATTATCGGACAGCAAGCAGCCAAAAAAGCGGTCGCGATTGCATTACGCAATCGCTGGCGCCGAAAGCAGCTGTCATCTGAACTGCAACAAGAAATTACCCCTAAAAACATCTTAATGATCGGACCAACGGGTGTCGGTAAAACGGAAATTGCCCGTCGACTTGCCACTTTGGCTAATGCGCCGTTCATTAAAATTGAAGCAACCAAATTTACTGAAGTTGGTTATGTCGGCCGTGATGTTGATTCCATCATCCGCGACCTTGCAGAAACAGCGATGAAGATGTTGCGTGAACGAGCTATAGAAACTGTCAAAACTCGTGCCGAAGATGCAGCAGAAGATCGTATTCTTGATGCATTATTACGTCCCGCTAGAGATCAACAAAACGAAGAAGAAAGTACGACTCGCCAACGTTTTAGAAAAATGTTGCGTGAAGGCAAACTTGATGACAGTGAAATTGAATTAGAACTCAATACTCCCAGTGTCGGTGTTGAAATCATGTCGCCTCCGGGTATGGAAGAAATGACCAATCAATTGCAGGATATGTTTCAGAGCATGGGGTCATCACGTAAAACCACCCGTAAACTTACCGTTTCCAAAGCAATGCGTGCACTCAGCGAAGAAGAAGCTGTCAAATTAATCAATGAAGATGATCTGAAAATTCAAGTCATTGAAGCTGTTGAACAAAACGGCATTGTATTTCTAGATGAGATCGACAAAATTACCCATCGCAGTGAAGGTGGTAGCGGTGCGGATGTATCTCGTGCTGGCGTGCAACGTGATCTACTACCTTTAGTAGAAGGCAGCACTGTCTCAACAAAATATGGCATGCTGAAAACAGACCATATTCTGTTTATTGCTTCTGGTGCATTTCACCTCAGCAAACCATCGGATCTTATCCCCGAACTGCAAGGCCGCTTACCTATTCGAGTTGAACTTGATGCGCTTGGTGCCGATGAGTTTGTGCGCATTTTGACTGAACCTAATGCCTCACTAACAGAGCAATATACCGCGTTATTAGCAACAGAAGGTACGCAATTATCATTCACTGATGAAGGTTTGAGACGCATAGCAGAATTAGCGTGGCAAGTGAATGAACAAACCGAAAATATCGGAGCGCGCCGTTTACATACCATGCTGGAAAAATTGCTGGAAGAAGTGTCTTATAACACTGGTGATGATGCCTCAAATCATGTAACCATTGATGCAGACTATGTGAATCAACAGTTAGCTGAACTGGTTCACGATGAAGATTTATCACGTTATATTCTATAAGGTTCTATGATGGCCAATAATTTCCTCCCAACAGATATAACGTTGCACAAACAATCAAAATGTCTTGAATTGACATATGGTGATGTTCATTACACCCTGCCAGCAGAATATTTACGCGTGTATTCTCCCTCGGCAGAAGTTCGTGGGCATGGTGTTGGGCAAGAGATATTGCAAACCCATAAGGAACAGGTCGGTATTAACCAGCTTGAACCTAGTGGTAATTATGCCCTTAAAATTTATTTTGATGATGGTCATGACAGTGGATTGTTTACGTGGGATTACTTATACGATTTGGCAACAAAACAAGATAGTCACTGGCAAGATTATTTAAATCGACTTGAGCAAGCAGGTTACCAACGGCAATCAGATTAAGGCAAAACTGTGACAGACAAAAAAACCACCCATTTCGGTTATCAGCAGGTCCCCACCGAAGATAAAGTTAAACACGTAGCAGGTGTCTTTCATTCTGTTGCAGACAAGTATGATCTGATGAATGACTTGATGTCGATGGGTATTCATCGCTTATGGAAACGTTTTACGATTCACACCAGTGGTGTTAGACGTGGTGCAAAAGTATTGGACATTGCTGGAGGAACTGGCGATCTGGCATTAAAGTTTTCCAAACTAGTGGGCAATACTGGTCAGGTTATCCTAGCAGATATCAATGCCAGCATGCTTAATGTTGGTCGTGATCGACTCACTGATGAGGGTATCACTGGCAACATTAGCTATGTACAAGCAAATGCCGAATGCCTCCCTTTTCCTGATAATACATTTGACTGCATCACCATTGCCTTTGGATTACGAAATGTCACCGATAAAGATGCAGCTTTACGTTCTATGTTTCGAATATTAAAACCGGGAGGCCGGCTATTGGTGCTTGAATTTTCCAAACCTGCCGATTGGCTAGCTCCTATTTATGATAGCTACTCGTTCAAGTTGCTTCCCAAAATCGGTAAAGTGTTTTCCAATGATGAAGATAGCTATCGTTATCTCGCCGAATCTATCCGCATGCATCCAGATCAGGAAACCATGAAACAAATGATGGTCGATGCAGGTTTTGAACAGTGTGACTATCACAATATGTCAGCAGGCATTGTCGCCTTGCACAGTGGCTACAAATTTTAAATTCACATGAGTGTCGTTCTAAAACCCATTGAATTGGCCTTAAACACAGCTCTGGCACAAGATCTTGAAACCAGAGTCAGACTTGAGCAGTTTGAACATCGCTGTATTGCCATCGATATCAACGATTTCAATCAAATAATTCACGTCGCAATTAATAATCAACAATTACATCTTTCGACTGATGCTAAACATACTGTTGATCTAACCATTACTGGTAAAGCACTCACCTTAGCCAAACTTGGTCATCAGCCTGAAAGTTTATTTTCGTCCGATATTGAAATTCATGGTGATGTGCAGTTTGCCAAGCAGTTACGTGACTTACTGGAAGGTTTTGATTTCGATTGGGAAGCACAGTTAGCACGACTAACAGGCGATACACTGGCTTATCCTATTGCACACGGCATTAGACAACTGAGCAGTTGGGTAAGAAATACCCACCAATCACTCCAGGAAAACACCGCTGAGTACCTGCGTGAAGAGGTGAGGATGTTGCCAGATATATCTCAAATTAAGGATTATATGTCTGACATAGATACGCTACGTGCTGATTTCGACCGACTTGAAGCGCGTATAGGCAGACTAGAGGGTAACAAATAATGGCGTTCATCTCAGGTGATGTCAGGCTATCTCAACATCGCTTGAACGATCTGCAACAAGGATGCATATAATGAAAGTTCGACAGATTTTTCGTCTTATTCAAATCAATCATGTATTGGCTAAACACCGTCTGGATGACATTATAAAATCCACACACCTATTACGCCCACTTCGTTATCTCAGTTATTTATCACCCTATCGCTGGCACCATAGCAGCACTATTCCCCGTGGCGAACGATTACGTCTGGCTTTACAAGACCTTGGCCCAATCTTTGTTAAATTTGGACAAATACTATCAACTCGTCGTGATTTGTTACCAGATGACATTGCAGATTCACTCGCTAAGCTGCAAGATCAAGTTGCACCCTTTCCCAATGATCAGGCATTGACCATAATCCAACAGGCCTATGGCAAACCAACATTGGATGATATTTTTGCCCATATTGACGAACATCCTCTCGCCTCTGCATCAATTGCTCAGGTTCATGCTGCACAATTAATTGATGGCACTAAAGTTATCCTCAAAGTTGTTCGTCCCAATATTGAATTCAACATTCGCCGTGATATTGATTTATTACATACTCTGGCAGATCTTGCTGAACGTTACTGGTCTGAAGGCCGACGACTACGCCCTAAAGAAGTGGTCATAGAACTGGAAAAAAATCTGTTTGATGAGCTGGATATGATGCGAGAAGCATCATCAGCATCACAGTTACGCCGTAATTTTGAAGATGGGAGATTACTCTATATTCCAGAAGTTCACTGGACACTGACTAAAAAAAACATCCTGGTACAAGAACGCATTTATGGCATTCCAATTGGTGATATTGCTACACTCAAAGCCAATCATGTCAATCTGGAACGACTGGCTGAAGTTGGTGTGGAAATATTCTTTACCCAAGTATTCAAACACAGTTTTTTCCATGCAGATATGCACCCTGGCAACATCATGGTGGATGCCAGTGATCCCGAACAACCGCGCTATATTGCCGTAGACTTCGGTATCATGGGTACACTGGCTCCAGATGATCAACGTTATCTGGCCGATAATTTTCTGGCTTTTTTCAATCATGATTATCGACGGGTGGCTGAACTCCATATCCAGTCTGGCTGGGTACCTGCTGAGACACGCATTGATGAATTTGAAGCAGCTATTCGCAGTGTCTGTGAACCAATTTTTGCACGACCATTAAAAGAAATCTCATTCGGACAGTTATTGCTGCGCCTGTTCCAGACCGCCAGCCGCTTTAACATGGAAATACAACCTCAACTGGTTTTACTCCAAAAAACCCTGCTAAATATAGAAGGCTTAGGTCGCCAACTGTACCCAGAGCTGGATTTATGGAAAACAGCCAAACCCATTCTTGAGCATTGGATGCAGGAAAAAATGGGCTGGCAAGCTGCTCTCAAGACACTGCAACAAGAAGCACCTAACTGGGCAGAAACGCTACCTACTCTTCCCCGTATGTTGCATGAAATTGGCAAACAAGCTCAGGATGGTCAACTCAAAATGCAGTTGTCTTCTGACGATCTGAAACAATTGAAACAGGAAGTTCGACATGCCAGTTATCGAAGTGCCGGTGCAATTAGCGGCGCTGCCTTTATTATTGGTGCGGCGGTGATCAAAGGTCTGGATGGATATGCCCCATCCATGGTGGCGGGTATCCCCATTTTAAGCTGGGTGTTCGGTATATGGGGTGGTTTTTTGCTTTATGCCAGCCTTAGTAATAAAAAGTAATCAAATCAGGTTTTTATTGTGTATAAATTTATCGCTGCCGCTTTAGGCTACTATCTTCTGGGATTTTTCGGTGCATTTATCGGCTACTTGATTGGTAGCAGTATTGATCGCGCCAAAAATTATGGTATTGGTGGCATCAATCCACTGAGCAATGCTCACCGCAAAACCGTTTTCCTTGAAACGGTGTTTATATTAATGGGCAAACTGGCCAAATCAGATGGTCGTATCTCAAAAGATGAAATTAATCATGTCGAACAATTCATTCAAAAAATGGGCATGTCCGCAGAGCATCGCCAACAAGCCATTACCCAGTTTAAACGTGGTGCCGAAGCGGGTTTTCAAATTGACCCTACCTTAAATGAATTTATGTCCGCCTGTGGTCATACACTGCATTTAAAACAAGTCTTACTTACCTACCTTATCGTTATGGCTCTTGCAGACGGTCGCGTAGATCAGGCTGAACAGTCCTTGCTTGAACAGATAGCTGTCCGCTTGGGTTACAGTCATGGTGAATTTCAACACATGCTGGATATGGTGCTTAACCAATCACACTTTGGCCGCACGCAGACAACATCACCTTCAGCATTATCTGATGCCTACAAAGCTCTGGGCGTATCAGAAGATAGTACCGATCAAGAGGTGAAACGTGCCTACAGAAAGCTAATCAGTCAATATCATCCGGATAAGCTGATGGGTCAGGGCGTACCAGAAGACATGATTGCTGTTGCAACTGAACAAGCCAAGGAAATCCAATTGGCCTATGATCTGATAAAAAAACATCGACAAGACACACCGTAATATCAGTTGCTCTCCGCCGAAGACATAGTAACGGAATAAACTAATCCTTATTGTATTTTTATTAGTGGGTATATTTTAAAAAAGCCCGCTGATCGCACCCTCATCACTGATATCAATTCGCTCGCTCGCAGGACGTTTTGGCAAGCCGGGCATGGTCATGATGTCGCCACACAAGGCTACTACAAACTCGGCACCACGTGATAAGCGTACATCACGAATAGTAATAGTATGTCCTGATACAGCACCTAGCAATGCAGGATCGCCACTGAATGAATAGGGTGTTTTTGCCATACACACAGGGATATGACTGTGGGTTTCGCTAAACAATTTTAATTTATCATGCACTTTTTTATCTGCAACCACTTCATTGGCACCATAAAGCCGGGTTGCCACGGCAGTAATTTTGTCCCATAGAGGCAAGTCATCAGCGTACAGGAACTGGCATTCACTGGTTGGCTGATCCAGCATTGTCACTACAGCCTGAGCTAACTCTTCAGCGCCAGCACCACCTTCAGCCCAGTGTTTGGCAATAATCGCTTTTGCACCATACGATTCAACTGTCGTTTTTACCAGATCAATTTCTGCATCGGTATCCTGAACAAAATGATTGATTGCCACTATGCACTGTAAGCCAAACTGATCTTGCATATTACTCAAATGGCGCTTGAGATTTTCCATGCCACGTTCCAATGCAGACAAATCTTCGGTAGCTAAATCCTTAACCTCAACGCCACCGTGATATTTCAAGGCTTTCACCGTCGCCACGATCACGGCCATATCCGGTTTTACGCCAGCTTTACGGCACTTGATATCAATAAATTTTTCTGCTCCCAGATCGGCACCAAAACCGGCTTCTGTCACTACGTAATCACTCAACTTAAGCGCCATTTTGGTGGCAATAACAGAATTACAGCCGTGGGCAATATTGGCAAAAGGACCACCATGGACAAATGCAGGATTATTCTCCAGCGTTTGAACTAGGTTCGGTTTCAGAGCCTCTTTCAACAAGGTCGCCATCGCACCATGCGCCTTCAAGTCTTTAGCCAATCGAGCCGTTCCATCTTTCGAGTAACCGATCAGAATGTTGCCCAGTCGTTGCTTGAGTTCGCTAAGTGAATTCGATAAACAGAATATCGCCATGACTTCTGATGCCACGACAATATCAAAACCATCTTCACGCGGAAATCCATTGGCTGTGCCGCCAAGACCCACCGTGATTTGCCTCAATGCACGGTCGTTCATATCCATCACTCGACCCCAAGTGATACGACGGACATCAAGTTCAAGGGCATTACCATGATGAATATGATTGTCGATCATCGCGGCTAATAAATTATGGGCTGCTGCAATTGCGTGTAAATCGCCGGTGAAATGAAGGTTGATATCTTCCATAGGCACAACCTGAGCATAGCCACCGCCAGCTGCCCCCCCCTTCATGCCAAAGCACGGACCCATTGAGGGTTCACGCACACACACCATCGAATTTTTACCAATTCGGTTTAAGGCATCACTCAAACCAATGGTGGTGGTCGTTTTACCTTCGCCAGCAGGCGTTGGACTAATGGCTGTCACCAGAATCAATTTGCCATCTGGACGATCGGCCAGATCATTGATCACATCCAGCGAGATTTTGGCTTTATAGCGACCATAAGGATCCAGCTTAAGGGGATCTAAACCTAAACGCTGTTCAGCCAAGGGAATGATCTGTTCCATCTTTGCCTGTTGCGCAATTTCAATATCTGACATAACTTCTTCCGACTCGCTAATTTATCCGACAAGTATACTCAACTGTTATTACACACTAAAGCAATATCTAGACTTCAGCGCTATCTGATTGCTGTCCCCATCGAGGTATTAATTGATGCTCAATACCGGCTTGGTCCAGTATTCTTGCAACCACAAAATCCACAACATCAGACAATTGCGTTGGTTTGAAATAAAACCCTGGGCTTGGAGGGAGAATACAGACACCCAGACGTGCTAACTTAAGCATATTTTCCAGATGTATGGCCGAGAACGGTGCTTCTCGTGGCACCAGAATCAATTTTCGGCTTTCTTTTAACATTACATCTGCCGCCCGATTAATCAGGTTATCGCTACTACCACAGGCAATGGATGATAATGTACCCATCGTACAAGGACAGACGATCATGGTATTAACTTTATGTGATCCACTGGCTAATGGAGAGCTCCATTGCTGTTCTCCGTAAACGATCAATAAGGCAGGATCACATCGAAATTCCGCTACCAGCATTTTTTGTACATCACTAGCGCGTGCTGGCAGTTTCCAATCCAGTTCATCTGAAAAGACGATGCGTGCGGCGGATGAAATCATCAGATGAACCGTGATCCCCTGCCCCAATAAAGTTTCAAGTAAACGTTGACTATACGGTGCACCTGAAGCACCTGTTAATGCCAGTGCAATGTGTGTTTTTTCGTTCATTGCTGCTCCAATGCCATTAATAATCGCTGATGTATTCCACCGAACCCGCCATTACTCATTATTAACACCTCATCACCGGCTTGTGCTTCTGAACATATCACATCAATAATCGTATCAATGCTGTTCTCAACGGATGCCTTTGTTCCTAATTGTTGCTGAATGGATGCTAAAGACCAGTCTAATCCATTGTCTTCAAACAGTATCACTCTATCGGCAGCCTGTAAGGAGTTCGCCAAAGTCTGCTGATGGACGCCCATCTTCATAGTATTGGATCGAGGCTCAAGCACGGCAATCAACTTACCATTTTCCATTTTGGCTCGTAAACCATCGACAGTAGTAGCAATTGCAGTTGGATGATGGGCAAAATCATCATAAACTCGAATACCTCGCACTTCGCCACGCAATTCCATCCGCCGCTTAATACCAATAAAACGACTTAATGCTTCACAGGCATGGTCAAAAGTAACACCAACATGTCTTGCAGTTGCAATAGCCGCCAGTGCATTACTGACATTATGCATACCCAACATTGACCAGCTCACTGTTCCCACTTTAATGCCATGATGACTAACATCAAAATGGCTTCCATCATCAACAATCGCTTTAGCTTGTATTTCACCTAACCCTAAACCAATGGTTTGTCTCGGTGTCCAGCATCCCATTTCCAGTGTGTGTTCAATGGCAGCTTCATTAGCCGGGCTGATAATTAAACCCTCTGATGGCACTGTGCGAATCAAATGATGGAATTGCTTCTGAATGGCTGCAAGGTCATCAAATATATCCGCATGATCAAATTCCAGATTATTGATTATCAGTGTACGCGGATGGTAATGAACAAACTTGGAACGTTTATCAAAAAAAGCAGTGTCATATTCATCAGCTTCAATCACAAAAAAAGGCGTTTTTCCCAAACGAGCTGTTTCACCAAAATTTTCCGCTACACCACCAATTAAGAAACCGGGTGACATACCGGCGTCTTCAAGGATCCATGCAAGCAAGCTACTGGTGGTAGTTTTGCCATGGGTACCTGATACGGCCAATACCCAGCGATCTTTCAAGACATATTCCGCCAGCCACTGCGGGCCAGATATATAGGGTAGGCTGTTATTGAGTACATATTCGACGGCTGGGTTGCCACGTGACATGGCATTACCCATCACCACTAAATCAGGAACGGGATCAAGATGTTCGGCTAAATACCCTTGCTGTAATTCAATACCTGCGGCCGCAAGTTGATCACTCATAGGTGGATAGACATTGGCATCCGATCCTGACACTGTCATACCAAGTTCACGAGCTAATAAAGCCACCCCACCCATAAAAGTGCCGCATATACCCAGAATATGTATATGCATCTATGCTACTCCTGAGATTGCTAGGCCGACGATAAGTAATGACACAATGGTATAGGCAATCGTTAACACCGCTGCCATGCCTGGTTTGATTTCCAATGCCTGACGAAAAATATGCGCTGTTACCATCAGACTCCAGAACATCAAAGCAATCATTAATAACATGGTGAAACTGGTCAACTGTTGCTGTTCATTTGTTTGATGAAATAAAAACATCACTGGAATCCCAAGAATACCCAGACAACTGCCCGCTCCTGCCATGGCGATAACTGTTTGTTGATAACGTGCTTTAAAGCCACTAAATTTCAAGAGTAGCCATACTGCAATGATCATCACCAGCATATCGGTCAAACTGGTGAACAGACTGACATCCCAATCGTTATCAATCCGGCTAATGACCACACCCACCACAAAATATAACAGTAGTGTGATTTTCAATAATAAATGTGACGCAGGTACATCTGCAGGGCCAGCCTTAAACAGACAGATATCAAAAAAACGCTGTGCAATAATCATGTATGCAATCATACCGTGTCAGTCACCAACAACAAAGCGTTTAACTAAACCTTGCCATATTTATAGCAATAAAAAACCCGATAATGATAATCATTATCGGGTTCAATTAAATGTAGAAGCTATAAGATTAAATCAGTCGTCTATAACCAGACCCCACGGTCCTTTACCAACTTCAATCTCCATGATCGATTTATTACTTTCAGTATCAACGACTGAGACTGTATTACTGACACCGTTAGCCGTATATATTCTTGAACCATCGCGACTGATTTCTTCACCCCAAACACGTTTACCTACATCAACGGTGGTTTTAATATCCAAAGATTCTGCGTCCATTACCACGACTTTTGCCGCACGACCTAAGGTCATGTATAAGGTTTTATCGTCGGGACTCAATTTAATCGCCATTGGTTTTGATTTAGGAACATCAACAACGACTTTCTTAATGATGGTGAAAGTTTTAGTATCGATGATAGCGATCTCATTACCAATTTCACTGCTCACGTAAGCACGGCTTCCATCGCTATTAAATGCCAGACCACGAGGACGAGCAGCAACTAAAATATTAGCGACCACTTTGTGTTGTGCGGTATCAATAACATGCACCATATTAGTCGATTCACTAGTCACCAATACAATACTTCCGTCAGGAGAGACGGCTACACCTTCTGGCTCAAGTCCGACTCTGATTTCTTCAATGATTTTACCTGTCGAAGGATTAATGACGGTTGCTTTCGCGTCATCTTCATTTGATAAATACAAATTACCATTTGGGTGAACATCAAAGGTTTCAGGATCTTCACCGGCTTCCAATTTGCCAATCATTTCCAAAGTCGCCACATCGACCATACCTATTGCATTTTCTTCACTCAACGCCACGTATAAGGTTTTATGATCAGGTGATAATCCGATTCCACGTGGACGGTCACCAATATCCAATGTAGTTTCAACTTCACCGGTACGTGAATCAATTACACTCACGGAATTGCTTTTTTCATTGGTGACAAATAAGCGATAACTAGGTTCAGCCCAAGCTGTTGCACTGACCAAGATAAACGACGAGACAAGTAATTGCTTTAATTTCATTATTGTTTCCTTAAATTTTCACTCTGACTTTACATGTTGCCAACAGATATTATCAGGACAACCTTACTCTTTCCTTAAATTTTGAATATCGTTAGTTACAGCTTTTCAAGCCCAGGCTATCAAGACCACCTTTGACGCCTCGTAGTGGTGCTTCTGCAACCAGTTTATTATTTTCAACTAATAGTACTAACTGGCGTAATTGCCCTGTTTTACGAAAGGTAGCACCTTCACCTTTTTGTCCATCAAAGGCAATATCATTTTTCAGGTATTTCAACATGATAGTCGCATCGTCATTTTGGGTGCGAGCGACAGTATCAGATAACAATTTTACTGCTGCCCAGCCTGCCCAGGAATCATCGTCCATTATCACTCCATGTGCTTTTGTAAAACGGATATTAAGTTGGCTGGCCGCAAATTTTTTAAAGTCTTTATGCCAACCTTGAGCATGCGCCGTTGACTCCGGATGTTTTTTCATCCATTGCGCTAATGCATCCTGTTTCATTTTCTGGCTCGCTGAAATATTCAACAGATTGGGTAAACAAGCAGAACGCAGTTTATCTGCATCAGAGGTCAAATTGAAGATGGGCACATCGGCAAATCGTTCAGATTTAGCTATCTCTAAAACCTGATCAGCATCGCTGGCTAATAACACAGCTGTGACTGAATCCAGATGGTTCAACTCATCCACAGTTACAGGCTTCAACGTGTATTTTTGACCTAAAAACTCACCTTGGAGATTCGCTTCGTCCAGTCCTTGTTGCATCCCCAGCCAAACACTGCCTTCTGTGGGTCCTACATAATGCAATTGGACATCAATGGTAGCCGCCAACGCTGGTTGCACCAGCATACATAGCAGGGCAAATCCCCACTTTTTAAATTGTTGCATTATTTTCTCCACTTCACATTAGTTCATTAGGTGCATTAAATCTGTTAACGCATGACACAATACAATGTTTCAAATGATAACAGAACAGAAAAATCCTTAAATCTTGGAACGCATATTAACGACAAAGTTCAGGCCAGCTTAAAATTAATAATGGCGCCATTAAGTTAGCTAACAACCTGCTCTAATTTTGATAAAAATTTGGTCACCCATATTCAAGAAATCGGCCGAATGACCGATACACCTTTTGACAAGTGAAGCATCTCCATGGAAAAGATTGATGAATAAAAAAGCACAAGAATTAGAAGTTAGAACTATCATGCAAGGTTTGGAAGAATTTGCCACATTTATGAGTTTCCGTGGAAATTCAAGTGGTTTACGTATTTTAAGTGTTGAAACCGTGTCTCAGTTTGAGCAACCGAAACACGCCAATAAAAAGGCCGATATTATTAAAATACCCAACAATCGAATATCAATATCAAATAGCCATGACCAGCAACAGTTACACAAATCACTGAATTTTCAGAGCACACAAATTCATTAGACAATAAAAAAGCCCGAATTAATCGGGCTTTTTTTACAATTACCGTCAGCTTATAAATTATACCTGGCTACCATCTTCACTTATTTCCTGACCCTGTTCTTTTTCTGGTGGCATCAAGTCCGCTTTACTAACCCCCATCGTTAACACTGTATTACTGGCAATGTAAATTGAAGAATAGGTACCCACAATGATGCCTAGTAACAATGCAATTGAAAAAGCATGAATCACTTCACCACCGAATACAAACAATGAAATCACTACTAATAAAGTGGTTATTGATGTCATCAATGTCCGACTCAACGTGTCGTTCAGTGCCTGATTTACAATTTCTTCTGAACTGCCTTTTCGAACGCGCAAGAAAGTTTCACGAATACGATCAAAGACCACAATCGTGTCGTTAAGTGAGTAACCTATAATAGCTAAAATCGCCGCTAGCACGGTAAGGTCAAATTCCAATTGAAACATCGAAAAAAAGCCTAGCGTTATCAGTACATCATGCACCAGAGCTACCACAGAGCCTATCGCAAATCGATATTCAAAGCGTAATGACACATAAATCAGAATACCAATCAATGCATATAACATTGCCAAACCACCTTGTTCGGTCAGTTCCTCACCGACTTGAGGGCCAACAAACTCAACTCGTCTTACGTCAATGGCTGTAGGGTGATCAGCCTGCAATAATGCCACGACCTCATTACTTAATTCGGCCATGTTCTGACTTTCAATGACAGGTAAACGAATTAACACTTCATGCACAGAACCAAAATTTTGCACAACAGCATCACCAAAACCACCTTGCTCTAGTTTTGATCGTACTTTATCAAGTTCGGCACTTTCCTGATACGCTACTTCAATCATGGTTCCGCCAGTAAAGTCGATCCCGAAATTCAAGCCTTGCATAAACAGAGATGTAAGCGAGGTTAGCAACAATACGGCGGAAAATAACGCCGCTAGTTTGCGTTTTCCCATAAAGTTAAATTCAGTTTTTTCTTTCAAAAGTTGCATAGTGCTTACCTTAAATTGACAAGGTTGGACGGCTTTTATGTCCGTAAATCAAATTGATGACTGCTCGTGTGCCCATAATGGCAGTAAACATGGATGTCAAAATACCAAGCGATAATGTCACCGCAAAGCCTTTGATTGAGCCAGTACCGAAACCAAATAATACGATGGCGGCGATCAAAGTTGTGATGTTGGCATCTGCAATCGTTGAAAATGCCTTACCATAACCTGCCTGAATACTGGCTTGTGGACTATTACCCACACGAAGTTCTTCTCGGATCCGTTCAAAAATCAACACATTGGCATCAACTGCCATACCAACCGTCAAAACAATACCGGCGATGCCTGGCAGTGTAAGTGTCGCTTGCAACATTGAAAGCAATGCCACAATCAAAATCAGATTAGTCGCTAATGCCAAATTAGCAACACCACCAAATACTCGATACCAAACCACCATAAAGATTAAAACAAAAACAAAACCGATCATGACAGAACGGAATCCCTGATCAATATTATCCTGTCCCAAGCTTGGCCCAACAGTACGCTCTTCAACAATTTCAATTGGTGCAGCTAATGCACCGGCACGTAACAATAATGCCAGGTCGCGTGCTTCTGTGGTTGAATCCAGTCCAGTAATCTGGAATTTTTTGCTTAACTGATCACGAATAGTGGCAACATTAATAATCTCTGGTAATTGACGGCGTACTTTAACCATTTCGCCGTCTATTTCACGTGTTTCTGATTTAGATTCAATAAACACCACAGCCATTGGGTTACCAATATTGTCACGGGTGGCATTACTGAATGCCCGCGCGCCCTTACCATCCAACGTAATTGAAACAGCAGGCGTACCTGATTGAGAATCTAATGTTGAAGCCGCATTAATAATATGTTCGCCCGTCAACATGACCCTTTTTTGAAGCAGATACGGCCGACCATCACGATGATGATATAACTTCGAATTCGCCGGCACTCGGCCATTCACAGCATCTTGTACATCATGTTCAAAATCAACCAGACGAAATTCTAATGTTGCCGTTGCCCCAAGTATTTTCTTGGCTTGCGCTGTATCTTGCACGCCAGGTAATTGCACCACAATTCGATTCTCACCTTGCTGTTGCACTGTCGGTTCAGCAACGCCGAGTTCATTAATACGATTTCGTAAAGTGACAATGTTTTGCTGTAATGCCATTGAACGTGTTTCGCGTACAGCCACTTCCGTTAACTTGATCACAAGTCCCGGTGT
>Ga0224506_10001466_pt1 | contig 16876 bp, 18 predicted proteins | sample SF_Jan12_sed_USG_2_FD_169108 | JGI IMG/M metagenome (GOLD analysis project Ga0224506, IMG submission 169108) | Sediment microbial communities from San Francisco Bay, California, United States - SF_Jan12_sed_USGS_8_1 | ecosystem: Environmental > Aquatic > Marine > Sediment | place: USA... | reverse complement strand
CCATAAACCGCCTGTCTGGATACCCCTCGATATTAAATTCTGTGCTGACAATTTCTTTAATGGCATATACGTCCTCCCGGGTAATGTGGCGCTCATCAGGCCGGGGGTGTACGGTAATTCCCTGGGCTCCAAAACTTTCAATATCTTTAACTACCTGTACCAAATCGGGATTATTACCTCCCCGGGCATTTCTAATGGTAGCAATTTTATTTACATTCACGCTTAAGCGGGTCATTCTGATTAGTATTTATTAGATTTGCAGAAATAATTTATTGATGGGTTAAAATTACAAAATAATGAGTTTAGCCAAGACAATTGATGGCGATATTAAATCGGCCATGTTACAAAAAAAGAAAGAAGACCTGACCGCCCTGAGAGGTATTAAGGCCGCCATCTTACTGGCTCAGACAGAATCGGGCGCAACCAAAGAACTTTCAGGCGATGATGAAATTAAACTTTTATCAAAAATGGCCAAGCAACGAAAGGACTCAGCCGAGATTTATACGACACAAAACCGTGCTGACCTTGCTGAAAAGGAACTTCAGGAACTGGAAGTGATAAACCGCTACCTGCCAAAACAATTATCCACGGAAGATGTTGAAGCTGAGGTTCGTAGCATTATTGCTGATACCGGTGCAGAAAGCATGAAAGATATGGGAAAAGTGATGGGCATTGCGTCTAAAAAACTCGCAGGTATGACCGATGGTAAAACGATTTCCGCTATTGTAAAAAAACTGCTGGGATAACTTGGTCACCATAGATATTATCCTGATCCTTATTCTGCTTTGGGGCGGATACAGTGGTTATCGCAAAGGGCTGCTCATGGAAGTGGTGGCTATACTTGCATTAGTTTTAGCCATTATCGGTGGCTTTAAGTTACTGCATTGGGGAATGGATCTTCTTGATCAACATTTCGAGATCAGTGGTAAGTTATTGCCGTACATTACCTTTATAGCCATTTTTGTCCTTATTGTAATCCTGGTAAATCTACTGGGTAAATCACTAAAAACGATACTGGACATGACCTTGATTGGCAATTTTGATAAGTTTGCCGGTGCATTGGTAGGTATACTCAAATGGGGTTTTGGTCTGAGTGTGGTGCTTTGGCTTACATTATCTTTTAATATCACGTTGCCCGAACATTGGATTGATGGGTCAATCATTTACCCGTTTTTAGTCAATTTCGCGCCAAAGGTTGTTGAATGGGTAGCACATGTTCTGCCTTTTGCCAGTGGCTTATTCGACACTATAAAAGAACTTCTGGGAGGCAGCTAAGGTCTTCGGGGATTTCACTTGTTTATTATTTATTTTTAACTAATTTGCACATACTCATTAAAGACGATGGCAGTAAATATAAAATCAGGCGGTGACTTTAGTTTCATCGATGAAGGCAAGGGTAAGGTAATTGTTTTGCTTCATGGCCTATTTGGAGCATTGAGCAATTGGGAGTATGTCGTGGATTATTTCTCAAAAAATTACAGGGTTGTTATTCCCCTGTTACCGATATACGATATGCCGTTGCGGGAATCCGGCCTGGAAGGGTTGGTGGATTTTCTGGAACGCTTTATCGATTATAAAGGAATTAAAGACATGAACCTGATTGGCAACTCATTGGGAGGGCACGTGGCGTTGATCTACACACTGCAAAATGAAAGTAAAGTAAAGTCATTGGTTCTGACGGGTAGTTCAGGTTTGTTTGAAAATTCAATGGGTGGTTCTTTTCCCAAAAGGGGGAGTTATGAGTATATAAAGGAGCGCGTGGAATATACTTTTTTCAGTCCGTCCACCGCCTCCAAAGATCTGGTTGATGAAGTTTTTGAAACGACCAAATCCATTCCAAAATGCCTTAAAATTGTGGCCATGGCTAAATCAGCCCAACGACATAACATGGCCAAAGAAGTGACAAAAATAAAAGCTCCCACACTTTTAATCTGGGGTTTAAATGATACAATCACGCCTCCCAGGGTAGCTCACGAATTTAACCGGTTACTTTCCGGGTCCAAACTGAGATTCATAGACAAGTGTTGTCATGCCCCCATGATGGAACACCCGGAATATTTTAATAATTTACTGGAAGAGTTTTTAATTGAACAAAATGGTAGCTGAAGAATTGATAAATCATATGATCCCTCCGCTTAAGCTGACGGATGATGCCCATAAGGCCATTGTATGGATGGAAGAATTTCGCTGTAACCAGTTGCCCGTGACTCAAAACACAACCTATCTGGGCATGATATCAGAAGACATGATTCTTGAAGGTAATGATATCGAAAAGAAAATCGGAGAATTTGAACTTATAGCAACACAAATTTACATTGGAAAAAACACGCATTTTTTTGATATACTAAAAGTAGCCACAGAGAATAAACTGCAAAGTATAGCCGTTGTTGATGCTGAAAAAAATTATCAGGGGGTTATCACCGTTCAAGACACCATGACAGCTTTTGCACAGTCATCCGCGATTCAAATGCCGGGAGGTATTCTTGTCCTGTCTATGGATCAACGGGATTACAGCCTGTCACGAATCAGTAGTCTGATAGAAGAAAATGACGCCAAAATTCTCAATACTATAGTGAAGGAAGATGAGAATGATCCCAACAAAATTAAACTCACATTAAAAATTAATACTTTTGAGCTCAATCGAATAGTCGCTACACTCGAAAGGTTTGAATATAAAATCATTGCGCGCTTTCAGGAGACTGATGTCACAAATACAGAACGTGAAAAAATTGATATGCTTTTAAGATATCTTGAAATCTAAGCTAACTTTGCCGGATGAATATCGGTATCCACGGAAAAAAATCGATTAACGAACATCGGGAAGTTGTACAACGGGTATTTCAAGACCTCAACAAACGCGAATGTAACTTGTTTGCCTCTGCTGGTTTCCTGAAAACCCTGAAAAATGAATCCATAGATGTTCCCGGATTAAAGACCTACCAACCCGGAGATTCCCTCAACCACCTCGATATCATGATCACTGTGGGTGGAGATGGCACGCTTCTTGAAGCCGTGACGCATATTGGGAGATTGGAAACCCCTATACTGGGAATTAATACCGGCCGTATGGGATTTCTGGCCACTACCGCAAAGGAAAATATTGAAAAGGCCATTGATGAAGTGTTTTTAAAAGAGTTTACATTTGATTACCGCTCATTGCTCTCCTTACAGGCAGAAGATGGCATTTTCGATAATGGGAAAAATTTCGCTTTAAATGATTTTACCATTCTCAAAAAGGATACATCATCAATGATACTCGTCCATGCCTTTGTGGATGGCGAAATTCTAAACTCCTATTGGGCTGACGGCATCATCGTCTCCACCCCTACCGGGTCTACAGGTTATTCACTCAGTTGTGGCGGACCTTTGATCATGCCTCAATCCCGCGCGTTTATTATCACACCGGTAAGCCCACATAACCTCACTGCCCGGCCTATTCTGGTACCTGACCATAGCCGGATCTCTTTCAGGGTGGAGTCACGCAGTAAACATTTTCTGGTTTCACTTGATTCCCGATTTAAAACCGTCGACAATAATGGCCTGGAATTACATATTCAAAGGGCCGATTTTAATGCCCGGTTGATAAAACTTAAAGAAAACACCTACTTTAAAACCATCCGTCAAAAACTAAGCTGGGGGGTTGATATACGCAATTAACATGTTTAAAGCATTTACTTTTTCTATCGTATTATTCTTATTTTCGGGATTGGTTTTCGGACAGAATTTTGTCGGGCCCACTGGTGGCATCAGCTATACAAGTGTTTCGTTTTCCAACTTTGAAGGAATCAGACAAGGAGGGTACGGACTTTCTGCTTTTAAAGGCATAAGTTATAAATATTTACCAAAGAAAGAACTGGGCGTCGTGATCCAGGCACACCTCTCCGAACTTAGTTTTACCGAACGGCTATCAGACAGCCTGTCCTACCACTACAAATATAAGGAAGCCAGTTTGCAGTTTATGAGTCATCTTTTTATAGATATCGGGCGGGTGAGGCCCTACCTCGAAGCCGGGCCGGCAATCTCATGGTATCAAAGCCCTTCTGCCCCCGACTCAGTTGCAAATAGTGTTTTACCTGAATTTGTTGATTACAATCTGAACAAGGTATTACTGGGCATCGCCGGGGGGCCGGGTGTTACGATCTCCTTTGGAGTGGCTGAATTGAGTGTATACGGAAGGTATGTCATGACGCTTTCAAACCTGTATCGTCATGTGGATGGCCGATCCCAGCCTTTTGCACTGCAAGGGGGTGCCACTTTACATGTTCGGATCGGCAAGAAGAGGGAACCTGAATAACCCTGCCTATAAATGGCAAGAACACTCTGGAGCGGCTTTTTGGAGGTTAACCCAAAGCCTGCCCTACTACATTAGACCATCTCAAATTTAATTATTTATAGGGATTTTCTGAAGGATTACCTCAATCAGGTCTTTAGTTTTCACATTATCTGCTTCGGCCTCATAATTGAGGATGATACGGTGATTGAGCACATCCATCGCAATGTCTTTGATGTCTTCGGGCAATACATAATCCCTGCCATCGAGAAAGGCCATGGCCTTGGAAGCCAGATTCAGGTTGATGCTGGCCCGGGGTGAAGCGCCAAACTGGACATATTCAGCCAAATCCGTGAGGCCATAATCCAGCGGTTTTCGCGTAGAATACACCATTTCTATAATGTATTTTTCCAGTGACTCTGAAATATTCACCTGGTTTATCTCGTCCCTGATCGAGAAAATATCCTCCTTACTGAGCACAGTCTGTACCGAATAGTCAAACTTCATATTGGCGATCCGGCGCATCACTTCCATCTCCTCATCCTTGGTGGGATAATCTACGTTCACTTTCATCATAAAACGATCCACCTGGGCTTCCGGTAGCGGGTATGTTCCTTCCTGATCTACCGGATTCTGTGTTGCCAACACCAAAAAAGGCCTGTCCAAATCAAAGGAGGTTTCGCCTATGGTGACCTGTTTTTCCTGCATGGCCTCCAACAGGGCTGACTGCACCTTGGCAGGTGAACGGTTGATCTCATCTGCGAGGATGATATTGGCAAAAATGGGGCCTTTTTTTACTTCAAATTTAGCGAGTTTCTGATTATATATCATCGTGCCAATCAAGTCGGCGGGCAATAAGTCAGGCGTAAATTGTATACGCTGAAAATCCAGATGAAGAACTTGTGCAAGTGTGCTTACCGTCAGTGTTTTTGCCAGGCCGGGCACACCTTCCAATAAAATGTGGCTGTTGGTAAAAAGGCCTATAAGCAACCTGTTTAACATATATTTCTGCCCAACGACTACTTTTCCTACTTCGGCATATACGCGATCTATTTTTTCCCTATGGTCTTGCTTTTTTTCTGTTACTGTTGCTGCTGTTTCCATCCGCATTTATACTGTTTAAAAATGTAAATTTAAAACAAAATATTTAGACTGCCGCTCATTGCTGCGAAGTATGAGCCTGAACTTCTGCTCGCATTTGCTTTTCATAAAGCTCAAAATAGGCCCCTTTCTTTTCCATGAGCGAGTCATGATTGCCCTCTTCAACGATCAGTCCATCATCAAGGACTATGATTTTATTGGTCAGCTTGGCCGATGATACGCGATGAGAAATAATGATCGATGTTCGCCCTTTCATCACTTTGCTCATACTGTTCAGTATCCGGTTTTCGGTCTTGGTATCCACGGCACTCAGTGCATCGTCCAGGATCAGGATCTTTGGATCCCGCAATACCGCCCGGGCAATGGATACCCGCTGTTTTTGTCCTCCGGAAAGGGTAATGCCGCGTTCTCCCAGTTTGGTATTGAATTTTTGAGGAAAACCCTGTATGTTTTCATAAATATCTGCATCACGTGCTGCTTTCATGATGTCCTCTTCAGTGATATCTGTTCCTCCAAAGGCAATGTTGTCATAAATAGTGTCACTAAACAGAAACACATCCTGAGGAACATAACCGATTTGTTTCCGTAAGTGCGACAATTTAAATGCTTTTATGTCAATGCCGTCAATCGCGATTTGTCCTCCAGTGATATCATACATCCGCAATATAAGATTGGCAATGGTGCTTTTCCCCGAGCCTGTAGTGCCTATTATGGCCATGGAATCGCCGGCTTTAATATTAAATGAAATGCCTTTTAGCGCATGAATACCCGAGTCGGGGTAAATGAATGAAATATTATCAAAGGTAATATCCCCCCTGACCTCCTTTTCGAGGTTTTCTGTTGAACAGATGGTATTTTTTTCAAAAAGAAATTCATTTATCCTTTTCTGAGAGGCTGCAGCACGCTGTATTATGCTCGTGATCCATCCCAGCGAAGTCACCGGCCAGGTAAGCAGGTTCACATAAATGATAAATTCAGCTATATTTCCAAAAGTCAGTGTCCCATTAATCACCTCGACACTCCCTACATAAACCGTAATTATTGTGCTAAGCCCAATTAATCCCATAATAAGCGGTATGAACATAGCCTGTATTCGGGTGAGCCTTAGTGACTTATGTTTGTATTTATTACTTTCCTGTGCAAAGCGCGAAGCTGAATCCTGTTCCCGGGTGAATGATTTCAACACCCTTATACCTGAAAATGCCTCCTGTGCAAATGTGGACAACCCGGATTGGCTCTCCTGGATTTCCTCCGATCGCCTGTTAATGATGTTATGCACATAATATATGCTTACAGAAAGTAATGGCAAGGGAATGAGGGAAAACAAGGTAAGCCTCACATTAATTGAAAGCATATATGGGATGAGAATAACAAATAAAGTGAGGAGATTGAGGCCATACATTATAGAAGGTCCTATATACATTCTCACTTTACTCACATCCTCCGAAATCCTGTTCATCAGGTCACCGGTATTTTTTCTCCTGTAAAAACTCAGTGGCAACGACTGATAGTGGGCATATATTTCGTTTTTAAGGTCATACTCGACCAGGCGCGACATGACGATAATGGTTTGCCTAACCAGAAAAAGAAAAAAGCCGCGTATGACGGCCATGACAACAATAATAGCACCGTAAATTAATATTCCTGTGGCAAAAACGGCATAATAGTTTTCCTGTACATCCAGCTTATTAAACATTCTGTACATATGAATATTATCTGTCACCAGATCAATGGCATGTCTTACCATCTGGGCCGGAAATATCTGAAAAATATTAGATAAGATAATAAACAGTAGTCCTGACAACAGGTAGTGTTTATACTTAAACAGATATTTATTGAGGTAAGCTAATTCTTTCATTTATCTGATACTGTCCAAAATAAGGGTTTAGCCAAAATTAAAATAGTATAGCTACTTTCATAACCATCCAACACCTGAACAGTTAAAAACGTTTATAACAAATATACTTATTGGCTTAAATGTAAAAAAGGCTAACTTTGCCCCAGCCTTATTCCACTAAAATAATTTGGAACCAAAACTACAACAAAGATTATTTATTATTATAACCGGCCATGGAAATTAATCAATTGGAAACGGCACAAGACGTTTCTATAATGGAAGAAATTGCGAAATTCAACCATGAACAAGTGGTTTTTTGCAATGATAATCACACAGGTTTAAAAGCAATAATTGCTATTCACAATACAGTGTTGGGCCCGGGATTGGGTGGCACCCGTATGTGGCAATATGCCAGTGACAAGGAAGCGCTCACTGATGCGTTACGCTTGAGCCGAGGCATGACCTATAAAGCTGCTGTCACCGGCTTAAACATTGGTGGTGGAAAGGCTGTTATTATGGGAGATGCGCGTAAAGATAAAACCGAGGCTTTTTTGAGGCGCTTCGGGAAGTTTATTGAAAGCCTCAACGGCAAGTATGTCACTGCTGAAGATGTAAACATGACCACCCGTGATATGGAATATATAGCCATGGAGACAAATCATGTTACCGGACTATCCAAATCCCTGGGGGGAAGCGGAGATCCCTCCCCGGTCACGGCATATGGCACCTATGTAGGGATAAAGGCCATGTGTAAAAAGGTTTATGGCAGTGAAGACTTAAGCAACCGCAAGGTGGCTGTGCAAGGGGTTGGGCAAGTTGGCATGTACCTGACTGAATACCTGCGAAAGGAAAATGCCACTGTATACATTACAGATATCAATGAAGAAAAAGTAAAAAAAGTCGTGGAAAGTACCGGTGCGAAACCGGTGGGAATGGATGCTATTTATGATCTGGATACAGATGTATACGCGCCTTGCGCCCTGGGTGCAACAATTAATGATCTCACCATCCCCCGGCTTAAATGCAAGATCATTGCCGGTGCCGCCAATAATCAACTAAAGGACGAAATAAAACATGGTTATGACCTGATGGACAGGGAGATCGTTTATGCTCCTGATTTTGTTATAAATGCAGGCGGTCTGATCAATGTATATCTGGATCACTTAAAAGAATATAATGCTGAGCGGGCACATCATATGGCTGAGAAAATTTATGACAACTGCCTTAATGTGGTAGAAAATGCAGAAAAACAGGGCATTTCCCCCCAGGAGGCGGCCATGCTACTTGGCGACAAAAGAATTGAGGAAGTAGGACGTTTAAAAGTGAGCTTTTAAAAACAATACCGGAGGAACAAAAAAGCATTCGGGATTAAAATCCGGAAGCCGGTAAAAACTTTGTAACATCATCCGGATTTGAATATTTGCGAAAGGCAAATACTTTATAACACAAGAGGGGTTTTAAACACATATTGGAGAGTGCGGGCGATAATCCTGCAATTATAAAAGATGCTAAACAGGAGGACATTACGAATTAAGGCAATGCAGGGGCTTTTTGCTTACCGTCAAAGTATTGCAGCAAACTTGTTGATTGCGAAACAATACATTGAAAGCGTTTTTTCCCCGGATTTGAATAGTATGGAAGTTCAAGACCCGGTAAAACTTGCTCAGGAACGAAAAATGTGTCTGGCCGTTTTTGAAAAAAACTTAAAGAACAAGTACTTCCAACCCGAAGACGGCAATAAAATAAATGAAACGGCCTCCGATGCATTACGTGACTTCTATAAAGCCAACGATCGTGATTATTTGAATGTGAAAAAATCACTACTCAAAGATACCAATAAAATCCTGGACCTGTTTAACCTGCTGCTGAACCTTCCCGCAGAATTTAAACACCTGGCTGAAAACGACAAACGCGGCAACCATCAAAACTATGTTAATAATTTGTTAATCAAGGCCCTTTCGTTGAATAAAGAGAATGAAAGCGCGACATTAGCAAATAGTTTCAGATGGGAAAACCACCTTTCAGACGTGAAAGAATGGTTTCGGACAACATTAATGGCCGATGAAAAGTATCAGGCCTACAATCAACTGGAAAAGCCGTCCTTTGAAGATGACCGGGAAATTGCAACGCATATCATGAAGAAATGTGTGTTTAGCAATGAACTGATAAATACTTTTATGGAGGAGCTTGATTTGTATTGGGATGAGAACAAACCGGTGATCAGAAGTCTGATACTCAAAACAATCAAGGGCGTTGAAGAAGAAGGCAGTGAAGAAATGAAGCTCCCGGAGTTGAGTTATAATTGGGAAGATGACAAATCGTTCTTTGTCAAATTATATGAGGAAACTGTCAACCTTGATGACCGGTATAAAGAAATTATTGGTTTAAAAGCAGAGAACTGGGACATTGAAAGATTAGCAGTTACTGACCGGATAATCCTTGAAATGGCCATAGCTGAGATGCTCTGTTTTCCCAGCATCCCCATTAAAGTGACAATAAATGAGTATATTGAGGTCTCAAAAAGATACAGCACACCAAAAAGTAAACAATTTATCAATGGAATGCTGGATGTTATTGCTGATCAACTTGTCGCGGAAGGTGACGTGACTAAAAGTGGCAGGGGATTATTAGACAATAAATAATTTATATAATAGTTGCAGATTATGAGTAATAAAACTGGAAGCACATTGCTGGCATTTCTGTTGGGGGCAGGTGCCGGTGCAATTTTAGGCATTTTATATGCCCCTGATAAGGGTTCCAATACGAGGGACAAACTATCATACCGGCTCGATTCCTACAAAAAGATGCTGGAAGAATTGGTGGAAGACCTGATTTCTGGTAAAGAAATTCCTTTTACGGAGGCCAAATCTGAGGGACAGAAGGTCGTGAAGCAAGCCAGGGAAAAAGCTGAAAAACTTCTCGAAGACGTGGACAGTCTGATCACCCAAATTAAAGGTGATAAGCCATCATCTGATTGAGTAAAACAAAATTAGTAATTAAGAAATAAAATTCATGAACATGGGAAAATTAGGATTAAACTTACTACTTATCGTGAGTGTCTTTGTTATAGCATCTACATCATGCAGCAACAAAGAATCAGAAAAAAGGATCGCTGAGCTTGAAAACAGGCTGAAAGAACTGGAGTCTACTCCAGGAGCAAGTAGCCCTGTGACAGCCGCTGCGCCCACAACGACACCTCAGCCCGAAGTAAAACCCGATGGCCCGCTTCCTTCTTTCAAATTTGAAGAAATGGAGCATGATTTCGGTGCCATCAAAGAAGGCGACATTGTGGAACACACCTTTGAATTTACAAATACAGGTGACGCACCCCTCATCATTCAAAGCGCAAGAGGATCTTGTGGGTGTACTGTCCCTGAGTGGCCAAAAGAACCCATCCCCGTGGGAGGTACAAGCCAGGTCAAAGCCTCATACAATAGTAAAGGCAAAAGTGGAATGGAAAACAAGTCAATCACCCTTACAGCCAACACCTGGCCCAAGCAAACAGTATTGCGCATAAAGGCCCAGGTACAAAAAGCTTCAACAGCTGATGGCCCGGTAAAATAACTCCTGAAATTATTTTCTATTTCAGGCACATTACATCCCAATCTCCACAAGGGGGGTTGGGATGTTTGCATTTATTGAATTACTTTTGTTTGCTCTAAACTTAAATTATAATGATAACAGGTATTTTATTACAGGCACAAAATGGTGGTGGCTCAATGTTCAGTGGGCAAATGATTCTATTGGTGGGAATTGTCATCGTATTTTATTTTTTCATGATCCGACCACAACAAAAGAAACAAAAGGATCAGAAAAAATTCCTTGAAAATATTAAAAAAGGAGACGAGGTTGTTACTATTGGGGGTATTCATGGTAAAGTAGTAAGTGTTGAAGATGACATAATTGTATTGGACGTTGATCGCGGCACAAAACTCACGCTCAACAAATCTTCAGTTACTATCGATGGCGGCAAGATGAAATAGATAACTTCTCGTTGAAGTAAAATCAACGAAGTAATGGCGAAAACAAAAACAACATGGGCAACTAATTGGAAGGCCGTTATTCTTAGTGTAATTGCAGCCACTATATTTTGGTTTTTCAATGCACTAAACAAAGAATACACGACCAACATCAGGTATCCGGTTGTTTTTCTTTTTGATTACGACACCTACCTGCCTATTGAGCCCCTCCCCGACAACATCAACATCAATATGAGTGGTGTGGGATGGAATCTTTTGCGCAAAACGCTCAATCTGAGGGTAGAGGCTTTACAAGTTCCACTGGATCGTCCCCTCGAAGTGAAAAAAATTACCGGCTCATCATTACCGGCGGTAATTACAGATCAGATCACCGATCTTCAGCTTAATTATGTATTAACTGATACACTTTTTATTAATATCGACGAACGTACAACACGTCGGTATAAAATATTTATCGATTCCACGGCCATTCCTCTTGAACAAAACTACGGACTGATCTCACAGGTAATTTTATCTACCGACAGCATCACACTCAAAGGTCCAAAATCAGTACTTTACTCCATGTCCGATACCATTTTCCTTCAGATTACGGACAAGGAAATAGATGACCATTACGAAGAAGATCTGGCTGTTAATGTACCCAACCAGCATCTGATTGTAAGGGATCCCCCCACGGTCAATGTATCTTTTTCAGTAGAGGAATTTGTACCGGGAACTCAAAAGGTATACCTCTCAAAAACTAATATGCCGGAAAACGGTTATATACTCGATACCCTGAATACCATTGATTTTAACATCAGGGAAAGCCTGGCCGGGGAAACATATGATCTCCCCTTTAAAATAGAAGTAGATGCTGAAAAGATGAACCCGGAAGACTCGACCATCAGGCCGGTATTATCAGCCTACCCGCAGGGCTTGAGAGATATACGCTGGGACACCACTTCGATCAAGCTGTATTTTAATGAATAGTCCGTTAAAAGTCGGGGTTACTGGTGGGATAGGTGCCGGAAAATCAACTGTTTGTCGCATATTTCAACACCTGGGAATACCTGTGTATGATGCCGACTCCGCCGCTAAAAACATTGCAAACGAGGATCCCAGAGTACGACAATCCGTAATCGGATTATTTGGCACAAAATCATATCAAGGTTCTGTTTTGGATAGAAAGTACATCGCATCCAAGGTCTTTAATCACCCTGAAAACCTGGCCAGGCTCAACAGTATCATACACCCCCGGGTAGCTGAAGATTTTGTCACCTGGCTGGAAAAACATCGCTCATTTCCGTACATCATCAAAGAAGCTGCTCTTCTTTTTGAGACCGGCTCTTTCCGACAACTGGACTTTACCATCGCCGTGACTGCCCCTGAAGAACTGCGAATTAAAAGAATCCTGAAAAGAGATCCTCAACGTAACGCTTCCGAAATTAAAGATATCATGAGCAGACAACTCGATGAAGAAGAAAAAAAGAAACTGGCCAGTTATGTAATTTCTAACGATGAGAAATCACTGATCATTCCGCAAGTTAATCAACTACACTTCCTTTTTCTGAAAGAAAACCCTGGTAATCCACTTTGGAAGTAAGATGGCTCCTATAAGGAGGAACGGATAGTAAGAAAAAGACCTCCAAAGTATAGTTATGGCGCCGGTATATTCTTTCAATGTCAGTTCATAAAGTTTAGCAAATCCAATTTCAGCGGCAAAAGAACTGCCGGGAGTTGGCGAAGCAAGCATGATAATCCATAACAACATATGTTTGGTAAATGCAATCAGGTGATCGAGTAGTCCCATATCCACAAAAGCCATGATCATCAGGTTGAGCATGGCAAATCTCGCAGTCCAGGACACAAAAGTAGTAATCGATAGTTTCAACCAATAGTGTCTTTTTTTACTCTTGAGTTCATCCGAGGCCCACATAATTTCATTTCCATGCTGATAAGCTGCATATCTCCATCGGCGAAGAAACCTGATGCCGGTAACCTTTATCATGACCCATTTGAAAACCCTTGGTCGTACAAAAATGGCAAAAATCATGATGGCTGTATAACCCACGATGAGCGAATAACTAATGATAAATACCGCATATAATCCGGCACCCCACATGTCATTCTCTGTGGAAGTAAAAAGAAATTCTTTAAAGGGTATGAACAAAAAAGGAGCAAAAATAACAATATACAAATTATCAAAGATGGCAGTTATCATAGCATATGCCATGGATTTCCCCAGGTTTATACCTTCCTTCATCATCAGAAAAACGGCCACTGGTGTGCCCCCCACAACCGAAGGGGTCACGGCACTTGCAAATTCCCATAACAGGATGATGTAGACAGATCCCGACCAGGTCACCTCATCTTCTCCCAAAAACTTGATCCTGAAAATATAGGCTACTTCTTTAATTACCAGCAGGAAACCGGCCAAAATCAGGGCAAAGGCATTGCCATCAAAAACGAGGTTGAGCTTCTGCGGAGAAAAATTATCGTCCGTCAAAAGCATATAAACAACAAATCCAATACTTATACCTGCGGGTATCAGGACTTTTCTTGGATTTAATGTTTTAAAAATTTTCTTCCTGTTCGGCGACATTCCTTCCAAATTTTAAATTTCCTATTGCACCTTCCTAACCCAAAAATTATTAAAACCCTCCCCGATGGTTAGTTCAATCTCCTGAAGTTGCAGCAACTCAAGAATAGCCAGAAAGGTAAATATCACACATATCTTTACTGGTTCATGATCTATAATCTCAAGAAACGAAAGTTTGTTTTTGGAAGCCAATTCATCCAGCAGATACTTCTTTTGCCCGCCAATCGTGTAGGCATATTCAACCACCTTGTGACGTGGCTTGTCCAATTCCTCCTGATACCGGGAAAGTACTTTTCGAAAAACCCGTAGAAGTTTGTACAAATCCACATCCTGCAATTCCGATTCAACATCAGTGGATTTTGACAACCTCTTTATTTCAGTTAGCACATTCCCTCTTTTTTCTTTGCTAAGCCCTTCATTTTCCATCTCCACAAGTGTGGACACCACCGATTTGTATTTTTTATATTCCAACAAATGTTTGACCAGCTCGTCTCTGGGATCTATCTCATGTCCCTCCTCATCAAGTTGAGGGCGGGGCAGTAACATTTTAGATTTGATACGCATGAGGGTGGCGGCCACAAGAATAAACTCACTGGCCACTTCAATGTTCATCTCTTCCAGGTGTTTGAGGTAATCGAGAAACTCATTCGTTATCTGGGAGATAGGAATATCATAAATATCCAATTCATCTCTTTCAATAAAGAAAAGCAACAAATCAAAAGGGCCTTCAAATAGGGGTAGCTTTATCTCAAAACTCACAGCCGGTATATTTTTTAGCATTGGTGTCAAATATATTACTATATACAGGTTAAACCATGCCTTAGGTTATGAAAAATGAGTAAATTTGCAGATATTGTGCGAAACAAATAGCATAAGTCTGTCGTTTCCCTTATGGAGTAGTTTAGTATCAACATTTATAACATGCTTATCCAACCTGGCGAATTACTTGCAAAAATAAATAGTCCGGATGACCTGAAGTCGTTATCACAAGAGGAACTTATTAAGTTATGTGCAGAACTGAGACAATTCATCATCGATAACGTTTCGGTTTACGGTGGCCATTTTGGAGCAAGTCTGGGTGTCGTTGAACTTACCGTGGCATTACATCACGTGTTCAATACACCTTATGATGAGCTCGTCTGGGACGTCGGTCACCAGGCTTACGGGCATAAAATACTTACCGGCCGCCGCGATGTCTTCCATACCAACAGAAATCATAAAGGCATTTCGGGATTTCCAAAACGGGAAGAGAGCCCTTATGACAGCTTTGGGGCAGGACATTCCTCCACTTCTATTTCCGCTACCCTGGGCATGGCTATGGCCTCTCAATACCTAAAAAAGGAAGACAAACACCATATTGCCGTTATTGGAGATGGAGCCCTGACGGGTGGAATGGCTTTTGAAGCAATGAACCATGCAGGGGTCTCAAACTCCAATCTATTGATTATTCTCAACGACAACTGCATGTCTATTGATCCCAATGTGGGCGCGCTAAAAGATTACCTCACCGACATCACCACATCACAAACGTACAACAAGGTGAAAGACGAGGTGTGGAACCTTCTGGGGAAACTGAGTACTTTTGGAACAAGTGCCCGCGATATTGTTTCAAAAGTTGAAAATGGAATTAAACATTTCCTGCTCGATAAAAGTAACTTCTTCGAATCCTTAAATTTACGCTATTTCGGCCCGGTAGACGGCCATGATGTAGACCACCTCGTTCACGTACTTAACGACCTGAAAAATATACGCGGACCTAAAATACTTCATTGTGTTACCGTAAAAGGCAAAGGATATCTCCCGGCTGAAAACGGAAACAAAACTCAATGGCATGCTCCCGGTAAATTTGATAAAGTCACCGGCGTAATTCATAAAAAAGATTTTGACACCCCCCAGCCTCCCAAATATCAGGATGTTTTTGGAATTACCCTGCTTGAACTTGCCCGGGAAAACGAGAAAATATTTGGCATAACACCTGCCATGCCTTCAGGATCATCATTAAATATTATGATGAAAGAAATGCCTCACAGGGCAGTTGATGTTGGTATAGCAGAACAACATGCAGTAACCTTTTCTGCAGGCCTGGCCACCCAAGGCCTCATTCCCTTTTGTAATGTATACAGTAGTTTTATGCAACGGGCTTTCGATCAGATCGTGCACGATGTATGCATTCAGAATTTACCTGTCAATTTTTGTCTTGACAGAGCCGGCCTTGTTGGAGCAGATGGTTCAACACACCACGGCGCCTACGACATCGCTTTCCTTCGGTGCATTCCAAATATGAATATTGCCTCACCCATGAATGAGTCTGAACTGCGCAATCTCATGTACACCGCTCAGTTACCGCGAAAAGGCGGTGCATTTACAATCAGATACCCGCGTGGCGAGGGCGTTTTTGTTAATTGGCAAACTCCCATGGAAAAAATTGAAATGGGTACCGGAAGGTTACTGCGCGAAGGCGAAGATTTGTTATTCCTTTCCATCGGGCCTGTGGGTAATTATGTGACAGAAGTATGTGATACACTGGAGAAAGAAGGACAAGCCTGTGGCCATATTGATGCACGTTTTGTTAAGCCCCTCGATGAAAAATTATTAACGACTGCGTTTCAGAAATATAAAACTATAATAACCGTTGAAGATGGCGCACTTCATGGGGGGTTTGGCAGTGCAATCCTGGAATTTGCTGCTGAAAACAATTATAAAAATGACATTACCAGATTGGGTATTCCCGACAAAGTCATTGAACATGGTAATCAACACCAATTACACAAGGAATGTAAATTTGATGTCGAATCCATTTATAAAACAGCTGTTTCCAAATTAACCCAACATATCAGCTCGTTACCTGAATAATTATCAGTTTACTTAAGCTGACGCGTCACAGGTTTTGAAATTTTCAAGCATATTTGTTGTTTATTTTCAAGCTTAAGCCATGCGAAATAAAAATTTTATGTGCGAATGAAAATAAAATGACTGATGAAATATAAAGGACCCCCCTCAGGCTATCGCTGACACAATTCCCGGTGTGCAACTTTGATATTTACATTAAATTTTGTACAATTAACATTCATTCCCTCTGATCTTTCCTTAAGCGAAAATACTACTAACAA
>Ga0224506_10001465_pt1 | contig 16879 bp, 11 predicted proteins | sample SF_Jan12_sed_USG_2_FD_169108 | JGI IMG/M metagenome (GOLD analysis project Ga0224506, IMG submission 169108) | Sediment microbial communities from San Francisco Bay, California, United States - SF_Jan12_sed_USGS_8_1 | ecosystem: Environmental > Aquatic > Marine > Sediment | place: USA... | reverse complement strand
TGGCTGGGGTTCTGGAACCTTTATCACCAAACGCTTAATGGATGCAGGCATTTTTTGCCCCAAACTTACCGCCAGCCACACGCCTAACAATATCGCGACACCCGTGAATACACCCGTGTAACCAAAATGCTCAAAGAGCGACCCACCAGCCACACCACCAATAGCTGCGCCAATAAACTGGGAGGTATTAAATACGCCCATAGCCGTACCCTTTATGTCCAAAGGTACCAATCGCGATAAAAGACTGGGCATAGCAGCTTCCAAATAATTGAAAGCCATGAAATATAAAACCAACAGTCCACCAATAACCATCCAATCGTTTCCGAAGGATATAAATAAAAATTGTACCATCACTAACAGTATGATCGCGCTGGAAAACATGGGAACTAATAATTGCTTTTTCTCTGCCACTATCATAAACGGTATCATTAACATAAATGCTAACACCATGACAGGCGCATACAACCAACCATGCAAGCTCTCTGCTAACCCTCCATCAACCAAACTGAGTGGCACGACTATGAAGGTAGCCATCAAGCCCATATGCAGGGAGAAAATACCAAAATTTAACCTCAGAAGATCCGGCATCGCCAATACGCGTTGAGCATCCTGTAGAAAGTGACCATTTGATAGAAGCCCCGCATTCTTGGGAGCATCGGGTACTAGCCAGATTAAAACAGCCAGGCCACAGACAGACATTAGGGCAGAAAGCCAAAAGATTCCTGAAATGCCCCATCCTACGGCAATCCAGGGCCCCAACATCATTGAAAACGTAAATGACAAACCAATGGTAATCCCAATGGATGCCAATGCCCTGGTTCGAAATTGTTCACGCGTTAAGTCGGTTAACAATGCCATTGTTGAGCTCGCTATCGCGCCTGATCCCTGTAACACCCTACCTGCTATGACCCAAAACACAGAGTCAGATAAGGCTGCCAGGATGCTTCCTAAAGCAAAAACAACCAAACCCGCTGCAATAACCGGTTTTCGCCCAACACGATCAGACAACCAACCCAGGGGTATTTGAAAAACGGACTGTGTAATGCCATAGGCTCCTAGCGCCAAACCAAGCAAGGCAGCGGTTGAACCCGTCAACGCCTCTCCATATGTCATCATGACAGGAAGAACCATAAATAGTCCCATCATTCGAAAGGCATACAAGGTAGCCAATCCAAATAGCGCTTTTCGTTCAATTGAATTCATTGTTTCTTTAGTCACAGAGGTCGTCTTCTCTTAAAGTTTGGTCGAAATAAACCAGCCAGCTATTCTATCAAAAAGTCAGCAAAATATTCAGAATTTATTTAATTTACTGACCAAGTAGTAAGCTGTACATAGAAACAGTAATATAACAGATCTTTTTTCTTCAATTTCTCAGGTTAAGCATGGACAAAATTTCAGTACAGGGCGCAAGAACCCACAACTTAAAAGATGTATCTGTTGATATCCCCAGAGATAAACTCGTAGTCATCACTGGTTTGTCAGGTTCGGGAAAATCATCTTTGGCATTCGACACCCTGTACGCAGAAGGCCAGCGACGGTACGTTGAGTCCCTGTCTACCTATGCAAGACAGTTTTTATCCATGATGGAAAAGCCGGATGTTGACCATATTGAAGGCTTAAGTCCGGCAATATCCATTGAGCAGAAAACAACCTCTCACAACCCCAGGTCTACTGTAGGCACAACGACAGAAATTTATGACTACCTTCGCTTGTTATTCGCACGTACCGGCGACCCCAGATGTCCCGAGCATGGCGAAAACCTGGAAGCTCAAACCGTATCGCAAATGGTCGATCAAATTCTAAAGCTTCCCGAAGGCAGTAAAATGATGCTGCTAGCTCCTCTGGTCAAAGATCGGAAAGGCGAACACTTACATATTATCAGCGACCTGAAAGCCCAGGGGTTTGTTCGAGTGCGTATCGACGGTATCGTCACGGATATTGATGACATACCTGCTCTGGACAAGAAGAAAAAGCACAATATAGAGGTCGTTATTGATCGCTTTAAAATACGCAACGACCTTCAACTCAGATTATCAGAATCCATAGAAACCTGTATTGCATTAAGTGATGGCATTGCACTGGTAACCTCTATGGAAGATAACGGTGAAGAATTACTATTTTCAGCCCGCTTTGCCTGCCCTGTATGCGGTTATAGCATACCTGAATTGGAACCCAGGATGTTTTCATTCAACAATCCTGCAGGCGCCTGCACCGGCTGTGATGGCCTGGGACAAAAACAGTTCTTTGATATCAACAAGGTTGTGTACGATGAAGAACGAAGTATATTGGAAGGCGCTATTCCTGGCTGGGACAGGCGAAATGTCTATTACTTCTCGCAACTGGAAGCACTGGCAAGCCATTTCGGCATTACCCTGGAAACCCCCTGGAAACAGTTATCTGACGAATTTAAAAATTCTGTGCTTTTTGGTACGACAGAAGAAATTCAGTTTAATTACATTAATAGTAGAGGCGATATCCTCAAAAGAACCCATAAGTTCGAAGGTATAATCAACAACCTTGATCGCAGATACAAAGAAACTGAATCGAATGCGGTCAGAGATGATCTCACCAAATTTCTGACAGAACAGCACTGTCCCGACTGCAACGGTACACGTTTAAAAGAGTCTTCACGCCATGTTTATGTCGATAATAAAACACTTCCAGAGGCTGTGGACCTGCCCATTGGTGATGCGCTCGCCTATTTTGACCAACTGACGCTCGAGGGACGCAAGGGTGACATTGCCGAAAAAATATTAAAGGAAATTCGTCAGCGACTATCCTTTTTGGTTAATGTTGGGCTGGATTACCTAAGTCTTAACAGAGCAGCAGACACACTATCTGGAGGTGAAACCCAACGTATTAGACTCGCAAGCCAAATAGGTGCGGGACTTGTGGGTGTCATGTATATTCTTGACGAACCCTCCATAGGGTTACATCAGAGAGATAATGAGCGTCTGCTTCAGACACTGACTCACCTGAGAGACCTGGGCAACTCCGTCATCGTGGTAGAACACGATGAAGATGCCATCAAAAAAGCTGACTTTGTATTGGACATTGGCCCCGGAGCTGGCGTGCACGGTGGTAGAATTATCGCCCAGGGAACACCCGAAGAGGTCATGGCAAATCCGGACTCTTTAACCGGGCAATACTTATCCGGTAAAAAGCAAATTAAAATTCCCGACGCCCCCATACCCTTTAACCCTGAAAGAGTTCTTCGACTCGAAGGTGCCAAGGGTAACAACCTGCAAAATGTAAATCTGGAAATCTCAGCAGGTCAACTTACCTGTATTACCGGGGTGTCAGGATCTGGAAAATCGACATTAATCAACAACACACTCTACCCTTTGGCCGCAACACAACTTAACCATGCAACAACCTTGACCGCCGCGCCACACAAATCCATTAAAGGATTAGATCTTTTTGATAAGGTTGTCGATATCGATCAAAGCCCCATTGGCAGAACACCGCGATCTAATCCGGCCACCTATACCGGCCTGTTTACCGGCATCCGCGACTTATTTGCCGGCACACAGGAAGCCCGCTCAAGAGGTTATAAACCCGGTAGGTTTAGCTTTAACGTTAAAGGTGGTCGATGTGAAGCCTGCCAGGGTGACGGCCTTATAAAGGTTGAAATGCACTTCCTTGCCGACATTTATGTCCCCTGTGATGTGTGTCAGGGTAAGCGATATAACCGGGAAACATTGGAAATTCAATACAAGCGCAAGAATATCCACGAAGTATTGGACATGACGGTAGAAGATGCCTGTGAGTTTTTCACCGCTATTCCACAACTAAACCGCAAGCTACAAACGCTCATTGATGTCGGCTTGAGTTACGTTCATCTTGGACAAAGCGCCACGACCCTTTCTGGTGGCGAAGCCCAACGAGTCAAATTGGCAAAAGAGCTCTCCAAAAGGGATACCGGTAATACACTCTATATTCTGGATGAGCCGACAACGGGACTTCATTTCCAGGACATTCAACAACTACTGGATGTATTGCATCGATTAAAGATGCATGGGAATACCATCGTTGTCATCGAACACAACCTGGACGTCATCAAAACAGCTGATTGGGTTGTGGATCTGGGTCCGGAAGGTGGTAGCAGAGGAGGCGAAATTGTCGCCACAGGAACGCCTTGGGAGATTTCTCAAAACAAAGCATCTATAACCGGCCAATTCCTGGCGCCACTTTTGGAAAATTAAGGTAAAAGGTTTCGACAATGGTGATTAACCTGCCCTTTGGAACCAACGACTTATTGATCTAAAGGACTTTGTGACCCAATGGAAAATTAGATGGTCAAACCATTACATTTTTTTACAAAGTCGTTTTAGGTACCAACTTTGGTGTTAAAACTAATGATTTAACAGAAAATAAATTGATTTTTAGAGATAAGTATCAAAAAATCAATGTATATCAATTCCAGGGCTTTTTGAACGCGTTATGCCTATGTACAATCCAGCATTCTTTCAAGGCGTTCAGCATACGAATCAAATGAGTGCTATTAATTCTGGAAAATTATTTAGTAAACGATTCAACCTGCAACTAAGATCGTATAATAATTGAATATTTAAGACTCAGGAGTCTACCAATGAAAACCAGTCCAGACCTGTCCAAATATGGAATCAAGGATACTCAGGAAATTGTTTACAATCCGAGCTATGACAAGCTTTTTGAAGAAGAAACAAAACCAGGCCTTGAAGGTTTTGAGAAAGGGATTGTTACAGAGCTTGGCGCTGTAAACGTCAGCACTGGTATTTTTACGGGTCGTTCTCCAAAAGATAAATTTATTGTTGAAGATGATGTCACACGTGACACTATCTGGTGGACCTCTGATAAAGCCAAAAATGACAACAAGCCGATTTCGACCGAAATCTGGAATGACATGAAATCCCAGGTTGTTGATGAGCTATCAAACAATCGTTTATTTGTCGTTGATGCATTCTGTGGAGCTAACGAAGAATCTCGATTAAAAGTCCGATTCATCGTTTCTGTTGCCTGGCAGGCTCACTTTGTTACAAACATGTTTATCCGCCCTACTGAAGCAGAGCTAGCAGAGTTTGGTGAACCAGATTTCGTTGTTATGAACGGATCAAAAACCACCAACAAATACTGGAAAGATCACGGCGTAAATTCAGATGTTTTCACAGTTTTCAACATGACTGAAAAAATGCAGATCATTGGTGGTACCTGGTACGGCGGTGAAATGAAAAAAGGCATGTTCGCAATGATGAACTACTACCTGCCTTTAAATGGCATGGCATCAATGCATTGTTCGGCAAACGTTGGCAAAGACGATGATGTCGCAATTTTCTTTGGTCTTTCAGGAACAGGAAAGACGACATTATCTACCGATCCTCACCGTTTATTGATCGGTGATGACGAACATGGTTGGGATGACAACGGCATATTCAATTTCGAAGGCGGCTGCTATGCTAAAACCATACGTTTAGATAAAGAAAGCGAGCCTGATATTTACCAGGCAATTCGTCGAGACGCGCTTTTAGAAAACGTGACAGTTTCCAGCGATGGTAAGATTGATTTTGACGATGCATCTGTCACTGAAAATACACGGGTATCTTACCCAATCCAACATATTGAAAATATTGTAAAGCCCGTATCTAAAGCAGGCCATGCTGAAAAAGTTATCTTTTTAACAGCAGATGCCTTTGGTGTTTTACCTCCGGTGTCCAAGTTAACGAAAGACCAAACCAAGTATCACTTCTTGTCTGGATTTACCGCTAAACTTGCGGGTACTGAACGCGGAATTACTGAACCCACCCCAACATTCTCAGCATGTTTTGGTGCTGCATTCCTGACACTTCATCCAACTAAATACGGAGAAGAGTTAGTGAAACGTATGGAAGCCGCTGGTGCAGAAGCTTATTTAGTGAATACAGGTTGGAATGGTACTGGCAAGCGAATTTCCATTAAGGATACGCGAGCCATTATCGACGCTATTTTGGATGGTTCTATCGAAAAAGCAGAAACTAAAATTATTCCTGTTTTCGGACTTGAAGTTCCTACTGCACTGCATGATGTCGATACCGGCATTCTTGATCCGCGTGATACCTATGAAAATTCATCTGACTGGGATGAAAAAGCAGCGCACCTGGGTGAACTATTTGTTAAAAACTTTGCTAAGTTTACTGACAATGAAGAAGGCAAGGCTCTGGTAGCCGCTGGACCCCAGCTTTAATATCAGTACCTTCTAAAAAGGCCGCAGTAGCGGCCTTTTTTTATTTTAAACCCCAAGCTTCTAAGATGAACTGAAATGTCAGACGAATTCGAAACCATTGCTAAATTTTTTAAACCCCTCGAAAAATTTGGCAACCAACAGCAATTTAGTATTGGACAGGGCGACGATTGTGCAGTCATCCACCCATCTAAATTCCCCATGGCAATTTCAATTGATACCCAGGTAGAGTCAGTACATTTCTATGCAGACATGGAACCAGGCTTTATTGCACAAAGAGGCTTATGCTCTGCATTAAGTGATTTAGCGGCAATGGGAGCTGAGCCTGCATTCTTCACGCTTGCGCTATCCATTCCTGATAGCATCAATGATTCCTGGCTAGCGTCATACTCAGCGCAACTTGCAAGGTTATCCGACCTATATGGAGTGACGCTGGTCGGTGGTGACACCACATCGTCAACCATAATCGTTCAGACATTTCAGGTTCACGGTTTCCTGCACCAGGAACCGCTAACACGCGCTGGTGCTGCACCCGGAGACATAATTGTGGTGTCTGGAACATTAGGGAATGCAGCTCTCGCCGTAAAAACCATAAACGCTCAACTGGATGTCCATCCCGACATCATAAAAGATTACAACCAACCTACACCAAAATTTGAAATATCAAGAGCCATCAGCCATATCGCGTCGGCTTGTATCGACATTTCGGATGGTTTAGTTGCCGACCTGGGTCATATCTGTAAGCAAAGTCAGTGTGGTGCCGACATAAATCTCGATGCACTGCCATTGTCACCAGCCTTCAAAAACGAAAGAATGGAACCAAATATGAGGTATCAACTCAGCGCAACCGGAGGTGACGACTACCAACTTTGTTTTACGCTGCCTGAATCAGCATGGAAGCTACTTTCCATGCAAAAATTACCCCTAACAGCTATTGGGAAAATTACCACTGGCAAACAAGTATGCTGTTACAATAAACACGGCGAAAGCATTCAGATTAAACAATCTGGATTCCAACACCGTTAACCTTTACATTTAATAACTCAGGATCGAAACATGTCTAGGGAATCCAAACTGGTATTTAGCTCGTTTCCTGCATTTCTGGCCTTTGGCTTCGGATCAGGACTATCACCGAAGGCTCCAGGCACAGCCGGAAGCCTGGCTGCACTGCCCATACTGTGGTTCTTACAACCTCTTCAAATGAGCCCATGGTTCGGGTTATTTATTTTAGCAACTTTCATATTGGGCATTTATCTTTGCAAAGTCACTTCTGATGCCTTGGAAGTGCACGACCACGGAGGCATTGTCTGGGATGAATTTGTTGGAATATGGCTGACCTTTTGGATGGTTCCCTTAACGCCTTTGACGCTGATAGCAGGATTTATATTATTCAGAATTTTTGATATCTGGAAACCATTTCCGATTGGTTGGGTCGACAAAAAAGTCGAGGGTGGCTTCGGAATCATGGTAGATGACATCATTGCAGGGTTGTTTTCACTCATAACCTTACATATTTTAATGCTTTTATTGATGTAGCCCAGTTTTTGTTTAATTAGACGCTTTACAGAGTAATTTCCTCTAAGGACAATGTTTTTAATCTCAACAAATAATCTGGATTTACTGGATTACTTTGATTCGAGTAAAAACAGATAAGTATAAAATCCCAGGAGTTGTTATGTCGGATAAGTTAACAGGAACAGTCAAATGGTTTAATGATGCGAAAGGATTCGGATTTATCGAAAAAGAGAATGGCACCGAATTATTTGTACATTTCAGCCAAATCATTAGCGATGGATTCAAGTCATTAAAAGAAGGCCAGTCTGTTAAGTATAAGGTTGGCGAAGGTCGTAAGGGACCTCAGGCTGAAGAAGTAGAAGCAATTTAATCGCTGTTATCTTCAAAAAATTGACAAAAAAGCGGGCCTTCATTATTGGTGTCCGCTTTTTTATTGCCCAAAAAGCCTTAACTCCTATAAATCTACATTCATTTTACGCCACTAATTTAAAATCTATAAATATTACCACCCCAATTTTTTCCATCAGACTGAGATAATACTTAAAAAATGGTGGCCTGATGGGCCTATTAGTTGCAGGCCAGTGGCACGATCAATGGTATGATACAAAAACCAACAAAGGCCAATTCATCCGCCAGGGTGCTCAGTTTTGAAACTGATTCACGTGTGAAGGCGAGGCCGGTTCTTCAGGAGAGTCTGGATTCAAAGCTGAGTCTGTCTGTTATCACCTTTATGTATCTCTGGCATGCCTCTGGGCAAACCGAACATTAATCTTCAGAAAACTCAAAAACCTTGAACAACAAATCGACTTATCGGTTGTTAGTCCTGATATGTTAGCGTCCGGATGAACATTTATCGCAAACCCCGAAGTCTATGATGGTATTGATCTCAGAGATCATCTGTTTAATTCAACTAATTATTATGAGCGCTATCAACGGGCACAACCAAAATATATCGGTAGAGTTACGGTACCTATCATAGGGTTTGCACTCTCTAAATCGGCTTACCAACAAGTAGTCACCAAGCTGTTTGATAGCCTCGATTAGATTGAACAACTGTTGAGTCAACAAGCTTATCTGGCAGCGGACTGGCGACTGCTCACAACGCGTGTGCGTTTTGATGCGAGGCTGTTTATGTCGGCCATTTCAAGTGTAATATCAAAAGAATTGTCGATTATCCAAACCTACAAAACTATCTAACGGCGTTTTATCAGCGCTCCGGAGTAAAAGAAACTGTAAATATGGAACATTGTAAGCGTTACTATTATTACAGCCATGATACGATTAATCCGACTCGAATCGTGCCAGATGGTCCCATATTGGATCTGGACTCACTCCATGATCGTGATCGGTTTTAAACGATAAAAAACACGTTCATTTTAATTAAAACAGGACATTATATAACATGTTAGTTCACCCTCAATTCGACCCTGTTGCCCTGTCTTTAGGCCCGTTGGAGATTCACTGGTATGGCATCATGTATGTGCTGGCGTTTTTCACTGGTTTGTACCTGGGTAAATACCGTGCGCGACAAGCCAATAGCGGCTGGACCGAAACCCAGGTTGATGACTTCCTGCTTTATGTTGTTGCCGGGGTTATCCTTGGTGGCCGATTAGGCTATGCGCTTTTCTATGGCTGGGAGTACTGGACAAAGGATATTTTATATCTGTTTAAAATATGGGAAGGCGGTATGTCTTTTCATGGTGGGCTTATTGGCGTCATCTTTGCGATTTTACTATTTGCCAGAAACACACAAAAATCGGTTTTGAATGTCGGTGACTTCATAGCACCTCTGGTTCCAACTGGTTTAATGTTTGGCAGGCTGGGTAACTTTATTAACCAGGAATTATGGGGAAGAGAAACTGACCTCCCCTGGGGCATGGTATTTCCTGCAAGCATGGATAACCTCTCTAGACATCCAAGCCCCTTGTACCAGGCTTTAGGAGAAGGTCTTATCTTATTCCTGATCCTGTGGTGGTACTCGAGTAAAAAGAGACCCACCGGAAGCACAGCCGGATTATTTTTAATAGGTTATGCAGTATTTAGAGTCATTGCAGAAATGTTCAGAGAACCCGATGGACATATTGGTTTTCTAATGGCTGACTTCTTAACCATGGGCATGCTTCTATCTGTTCCCATGTTCATAGCTGGTGTTGTATTTATGGTTTATGCATACCGAAATAATAAAATATAATTTCCTTCAATCATTCATTGTCAAAGGCAAGTAAATCACTGCCTTTGATCTTGAATCATGAGCCGCTAATGATTATTAATATCTCGTCATAACATATCCTGGAAATAAATTAATGAATCGCCTGTTTTTATTTTTACTCACCAACATTGCTGTCATCGCCACTTTTGGTTTCTTTCTAAATATTGTCTTGCCCGGACTAGGGGTTTCAACCTCAGGTACCACAGGACTGTTAATTTTTTGTGCATTATTTGGAATGGGGGGGTCTTTTATATCCCTGTTAATGTCAAAAAAAATGGCATTAATGTCTGTTAAGGGAAAAATTATTAAGCACCCACAAAATGAAGAGGAACATTGGCTATTAAATACCATCACCAGGCTTTCCCGACAGGCCGATATGCCTATACCAGATGTGGCTATTTACCAGTCCGATGACATTAATGCTTTTGCCACCGGTGCCAGTAAACAAAACTCACTGGTGGCCGTGAGTACTGGCCTATTACAAAATATGAATCAAAATGAGCGCGAAGCCGTTTTGGCGCACGAGATCAGTCACATTGCCAACGGAGACATGATCACCATGGCACTTATTCAGGGTGTATTAAATACCTTTGTGATGGTTTTGGCTCGCGTAGTCGCCGGAATAATTAGTAATGCCGTTCGCTCTAATAATGAACAAGGTGGAGGCTTGGGGTTCCTGGCTCACTATGGAATTATCTTCATCGCTGAAATTGTTTTTGGAATACTGGCAAGCATTGTCGCCATGTGGTTTAGCAGGCAACGAGAGTTCAGAGCCGATTCGGGTGCCGGTAACCTTGTTGGCAAGCAAAAAATGATAGAAGCATTGCAACGACTGAAAAGCTCTCAAGGCTCGCAACTTGACGGTCAATTGTTAGCTTTTGGCATTACTGGAAAACCGTCTAGCTTATTTGCGTCCCACCCTTCCCTGGATGACCGAATATCCAGATTGCAATCCGGTATTTAAATACCCTGTTCACGGGAAGATAACCCTTATCATCCCGTGATTTAGCCTGGCAGGACCCTATACAACTCCGTATCCAAACACATCAATGGCCACCAAATTAGAGCCACTGCATTTATTAATAACGATATTCCCCCTAACAGATGTTTACGCCTGTGTTTCGTCTAAAATATCTGTAATACTTCATTAACTGAGGCATATTCAGATCGCCAATAATTCCAAATATCCTGACTATCTGGCAACCAGGGCCAGTAACTGACTATAAGGATTACCAATGAACATATTTAATGGATTGGCCGTTTCATTAGATGCTTGCCCATTTGAAACCCTGGGTTGGCATCACACTGACGACAATAACTGGTCGGTACGATGCTGGATACCAGATGCAAGCAGTATTGCCCTTTACCGCTTAAGTGATAATAAACTCATTGGCGAAATGTCTCCGGTCACACAGGACGGATTATTCGAATTGATCTGGCCAAAGCGAATTAAACGATGCACTTACTTCCTTAAAATTGTACGCGGTAGTGACTCATTTCAAGTTGTAGACAGTTATCAATTTGGGGAACGGACCTTTGACGACTTCTCCAACGACGGCAACCGTATTTATAAGAACCAGGGTGCAATTCTTTGCACGGCAACGGGTCCGGATCGCATAAAAATGCAAGGGGTTCGATTTGCCGTGTATGCACCTAATGCTCGTGCTGTATCCGTATTGGGCTCCTTCAATGACTGGGATGGCCGCCGTGCACCTATGGCGAGTAACCAGGATGGCATCTGGCGATTATTCATTCCTCAACTTCAAGCCGGCGACCTGTATAAGTTTGAAATCAAAAATTCTGGCGGACAACTACTACCCTTAAAATCGGATCCTGTTGGATTTTTCCATGAGCAGTACCCCTCTTTTGCTTCAGTAATTGTTGACCATTCTCGATACGAGTGGCAAGACAAAAAATGGCAGGAACGAAAGATTAAAGACTGGCGAAGAGAGCCTATGTCTATTTACGAACTGCATGTCGGCTCCTGGCGGCATCATGATGAACAACCTCTTAACTGGAGTGAGTTAGGCGACCAACTTATTCCCTATATTGAGTTTATGGGTTACACCCACCTTGAATTAATGCCCGTCAGCGAATACCCGTTTGATGGTTCCTGGGGATATCAGCCTGTAGGATTATTTGCACCTTCGAGTCGCTTTGGTTCAGTTGACGAATTCAAACATTTTGTTGATCGTTGCCACCAGGCTGAGATTGGCGTCATCGTAGACTGGGTTCCAGCCCATTTTCCATCTGATTCACATGGCTTATCACAATTTGATGGTACGAGCTTATATGAATATGAAGACCCAAAAAAAGGATGGCACCCGGATTGGAACTCTCACATTTATGACTATGGCAAAGGGACAACCTGTGACTTCCTAATCAGTGCAGCTATGGCCTGGGCTGAATTTTTCCATATTGACGGTATCAGAGTTGATGCTGTTGCTTCTATGTTATATCTCGACTACTCCCGAGAAGAGGGAGAATGGATTCCTAACGTAGACGATGGCAACCAAAACTACGAAGCCATTAGCTTTCTTAAACGTTTTAATGAAACCATATATGGTAATTTTCCTAAAATCATAACCATAGCGGAGGAGTCCACTTCATTTCCCGGGATAACGACTCCGGTATTTATAGGTGGACTTGGATTCGGATTCAAATGGAATATGGGATGGATGCATGACTCGCTTGAATATATGGCCCATGACCCCATTCATCGAAAATACCACCATAACGAATTGTCATTTCCCCTGGTTTATTCATTTAGTGAGAACTTTGTATTACCTCTATCTCACGACGAAGTTGTCCACGGTAAGGGTTCCATTTTGTCACGTATGCCTGGTGATCAATGGCAACAGTTTGCAAACCTGAGAGCCTACTATGCCTTTATGTATAGTCACCCGGGTAAAAAATTAAACTTCATGGGCAATGAATTTGGTCAGCAAGCAGAATGGAATCACAATCATTCTCTGGATTGGCACCTGGGAGATCATGCGCCCAATAAAGGTTGCCAACTGATGGTTAGAGACCTCAACAACCTATATAAAAATGAGACGGCCCTTTATGAGTTAGACTGTGAACAGGAAGGATTCAGCTGGATTAACCATACCAATGCAGAACATAGCATTATTTCTTTTGTCCGCTATAGTAAACATAAATCTGATTGTCTAATTGTTGTCTCAAACTTCACCCCGACACCACACGAGCACCATCAGTTAGGTGTTCCATTCGAGGGTAACTATGAGCTCATTTTCAACTCAGATGCAGCAACCTACTGGGGAAGTGATTATGATACCGGCCAGTCTTTTTTGACTCACTCACAGCATATCGACAATCAACCTAATGCCATGACGCTGCGTTTACCACCGTTATCAACACTCATACTGAAATATAAGACAGAGATTTAAATGAGTCCGGAAATCAAAGATCAAATCCACAGAGGTCTGCCTTTTCCACTGGGCGCATCTGTCAGAGATGGCGGCTGTAATTTTGCAGTCTATAGCCCCAGAGCAACGAAAGTTGAAGTATGTTTATTCGATGATGAAGAACATGAAGTACAAAAAATCACCTTGCCAGCACGATCCGGACCTATTTGGTATGGATTTATGTCAGGAATTCATTTCAACCAAAAATACGGATTAAGGGTTCATGGGCCATTTAATCCGGACGAAGGGCTCTACTTTAATCCTCATAAATTAATGATTGATCCCTATGCACAGTCACTCAGTAGACATGCGAAACCTGGAAACCTGCAATTTTCTTATGACATAGAAAACGCCGAAGACCTGATACCCTGCCATAAGGATTCAGCAAGCCAGGTGCCAAAGAGTATCGTAACTTCCCAGGAATTTGATTGGCAAAACGTCTCAACCCCTTACCACAACTGGAGTAACACCGTTATTTATGAAGCCCATGTCAAGGGTTTCACCATGAATATGCCAGACATTCCCGCCGAAATTCGTGGAACCTATCTGGGAATGGCTCATGAAAGCTCGATTCAGTATCTTAAAAATCTGGGAATATCCTCGATTCAGCTACTCCCCGTATATGCCTTCATGTCAGAGCATAAGTTACGGGATTTATCACTAACGAATTATTGGGGTTACAACCCAATAAACTTCTTCTCACCTGACCCAAGATATGCAAAAGAAGATGCCGTTACAGAATTCAAAACACTGATCAGAGAGTTTCACAAAGAAGATATAGAAGTCATATTAGATGTAGTTTATAACCACACAGCAGAAGGCAACATGATGGGCCCAACGATGAGCTTTAGAGGCCTAAATAGAGACTTCTATCGTCAGCACCCTGAAGACAAAGCGCACTACATAGACAATAGCGGCTGTGGAAATAGCACTAACTTGTTCAAATCAAGCGTACTGCGCCTCGTTATGGATAGCATGAGACACTGGGTTACTCACTATCAGGTCGATGGCTTTCGCTTCGACCTGGCTTCCAGCCTGGCAAGAGAAGAGTGGGACTTTTCTGATCAATCGGCCTTTTTTAAAGCCATTGCTCAGGACCCGGTACTTTCCAAAGTTAAGTTAATTGCAGAGCCCTGGGATGTTGGTCGATTCGGTTACCAGTTAGGACAGTTTCCAGAAGACTGGTACGAATGTAATGATAAATTCAGGGATACGGTTCGACATTTTTGGCGTGGCGATGATGGCTACATTGCAGATTTCGCGACACGACTCATGGGATCAAGAGATATCTTTCGAAAAGGTCCCCTGGAAATATCAACCAGCCTGAACTATATCACTTACCATGACGGCTTCACCCTGGAAGACCTGGTAAGTTATAACAACAAACACAACCAGGCTAACAGAGAACGAAACCAGGACGGTCACAGCCACAATATCAGCCATAATTATGGCGAAGAGGGTGTTTCTTCAGATCCGGCTGTAGTAGAGCTTCGTGCACGCCAAAAACGAAACCTGTTGGCAACCTTATTTTTAAGTCAGGGAAGCGTACACTTCTTAGGTGGCGATGAAATAGGAAATACCCAGAATGGCAATAACAACGCATATTGCCAGGACAATGAATTAAGCTGGATCAACTGGCAAGTAGGTGTCGAACAACTCAAACTGCTGCAATTTGTACAACAAATGATCAAGATACGCCGGTCATCACGCCTTATAGGTGATCTGATTTTTACTAAAGAGCAATTAAAACATGGTCCGGCGGAGAGCGATGAAGTTCATTGGTTTAATCCAAACGGCAAGAGCGTAACTATTGAACAGTGGCATGATCCTCGCTGTAAGGCTGTCGCATTATTGATCTCAAACGGAGTCAACTCCCCGGCTCAGGAACTATACGATGTTGATGAATGCTTCCTGGTCATGATCAATGCGAACGCGGAGAATCGGGAATTCATCATACCAGCATGTCCCGGAGGTGGTTGGAAAGTCATTCTTGATACTGCAGAAAATGATGGCATCACGCCTCCTGACTGGTGCCTATCCACCAATAAAATTGAACTGAAGGGACAATCACTGGTTTTATTGAGCCACCCGGAATGGTCTGTGAGTTAAAAAACAACTAGTACCGATTGAACTCAACCGGCCAAAGTTTTTGGGATTCCTGATCAAAATCAGACCAAAGCTGGCTCAAGCTGACACCATTTTCAGGATGTACAAAGTTTGGTTGAATATCAGCGAAAGGACGCAACACGAAGGCATTAAACAAAATTTCCTTGCGGGGCAACTCTACTTCATCGAAATTCCCGGTCAGATCGCCAAAGGTTAAAATATCAATATCCAGAGTTCTGGCACTAAACCGGGAACCACTTCTATCTCTACCGTGCTGATCTTCAACCCGTTTTATCCATACCATCAACGCAGACATATCCATTTTGGTTTCGATACCGACAACCATATTTAGAAAGTCATCACCTTTAAACCCAACGGCATGACTTTCATATACTGGTGAGCACACCAGAGAACCAAATTCTAACTCCAGCAAATCAAGAGCAGAACTAATGTGAAAATAACGATGGATATTACTACCCAGGCTCAAATAAACAGGATATTTCATCAAACCGAATACTCACGGATAATTTTAACGCCTACAGATTGGGCATTCGAGACAGCTGTTGGTTTATACACAGAAACGGCTACCCGCTTAACGCCGTACTTTTCATTAATCAACCGAGCGGTATGTTCAGCGACAGACTCTATTAATTGAAAACTACTTTTTTCAACAAAAACCTGCACATCCCTGGATACGTCAAAATAATTCAAAGCATGATCAAGATTATCCGATTCACCTGCAGGCTTATTATCCCAGTCCATTTCAAGATCAAGCAGCAATCGTTGCCTGATTTTGCGCTCCCAGTCAAAAACACCGATAACAGTCTCTATCTCCAACTGATTGATAAATACCCTATCCATCACTGATCCTCAGGTGCTTTTAGTTCAGATATCGGCCACCTGGGCCTGGGAGTCACTTCAAGACTAGCTTGTTCACCCGCCAGGATACGTTGACTCCCTGCGTAAGCGATCATCGCTCCATTATCGGTACAAAAATCAAAACGAGGGTAAAACAATTGTGCTCGCTCTTTTATAGCCATATCTGCCAAACGCTTCCTGAGATGGACGTTAGCACTAACACCGCCTGCAATAACCAGGGTTCGATGTCCCGTAGCCTGAATGGCACGACGACATTTAATCAGCAAGGTTTCAACAACTGCCTCCTGAAAGCCATAGGCTATATCAGCCATATCCTTGCCTGAAAGCTGTTCATCGACAGCCTGCTTGGAAATAGCGATACGAACGGCTGTTTTTAAACCACTAAAACTAAAATCCATTCCGGGACGGTCAACCATTGGGCGCGGAAACGTAAACCGCCCCGGCTCACCTTGCTCAGCTAACTTGGACAACAAGGGGCCACCAGGATAAGGCAGACCCATCATTTTTGCGGTTTTATCAAAGGCTTCACCTGCAGCATCGTCTAAC
>Ga0224506_10001464_pt1 | contig 16880 bp, 15 predicted proteins | sample SF_Jan12_sed_USG_2_FD_169108 | JGI IMG/M metagenome (GOLD analysis project Ga0224506, IMG submission 169108) | Sediment microbial communities from San Francisco Bay, California, United States - SF_Jan12_sed_USGS_8_1 | ecosystem: Environmental > Aquatic > Marine > Sediment | place: USA... | reverse complement strand
TATTATCTAATCCTGAAAATATAGCAGGAATGTTATACTGGACTACACCACTTATTTTTAGTGGTCTAGCAGTTGCCATTGCATTTAAAGCTGGATTATTTAATATTGGAGGACAGGGACAAATGATGATTGGAGGATTATTCAGCGCAATTTGGGCTGCAGAGATAATTCCAAAATCCGGAATTAACTTTATGAATACAAAGATTTTTCTAATTCCTACAACAATTCTAATAGGATTTATTGCAGGTGGTATTTGGGGAATGATACCTGGATATTTAAAAGCACATCGTGGTGCTCATGAGGTAATTGTAACTATAATGATGAATTTATTAGCAATTAATGTTGCAACCTATTTAATTGGTTCTAATTCATATTCGCCATTCTTGGATAAAACTAGTAAGGATGCACATAGCCAAACGGATAAAATTTCTCCTGAAGCTCAATTGCAGCCGTTGTTCCCTGAAGTTTCATCTCGATTGAATATTTCTCTATTCTTGGGTGTAGTCTTAATTATTTTAATTTATATTCTAATTACAAAAACAAATTTTGGATATAAAATGAGAGCTGTGGGTTTAAATTCAATTGCAGCTGAATCAGCGGGAATCGATACTAAGAAAATAACAACACTTACCATGGCCCTTAGTGGTGGCATTGCAGGTTTAGGTGGAACTTTTATGGTAATGGGCACATATCCCTTTAGATATCAAATAGGTATGGAAGGGACCTTGGGTTTTGATGGGATTGCAGTATCGCTGATAGCACAAAATTCCCCCTTTGGAATATTAATTGCAGCATTATTTTTTGGTTTTCTCTCTCAAAGTGCCTACAATATTGATATAAAGACAGAAGATGTTCCTCCTGATTTACTTTATATATTACAAGCTCTTGTTATAATTTTTGCAGCAACTCCTTTGATTTCTAAAAAAATTATATCACAGCTGGTATATACAAAGAATTTTCTGAAGAAAAAATGGAACCAAGCTTCTGATCCAACGGAGGAAAAGCAATGACAATAAATAATTTGAAAGAATTACAACTAAAATCAAAATTAGGTAAACTATTAAAAATACCGGTTATTGGGCCTATATTAAAATTAATGATTATACTGGAAGTAATTGTTCTATTTCCATATATTTTGAATATTTTTTTCTATGGAGTAATTTATCCAATTCCATATCACCGACAAATGTGGTCTCTTTTATTAAGTACTTTTGTATTTGAGCAGACATTAAGAGCTGCAATACCCATTTTACTTACAGCAATGGGAGGAACTTTTAACGAAAGAGCTGGTGTTATAAACATTGGATTGGAGGGTATAATGCTTGTAGGTGCGTGGGTTGGTGTTTACACTGCAATAATAACCGGAGATCCTTGGTTTGCTGCACTAATGGCAATGATCGCTGGAGGAATACTTGGATTAATTCATGGAATACTGAGTATTACATTCAAAGCTGAACAAATTACTGTTGGTGTGGCTATCAATTTATTTGCACTTGGATTAGTTAAAGTATTATCTGAATTAGTTTGGCAGGCTCAATATTCTCCTCAATTAGATCCTGAATATAAGTTTCAGAGATTGTACTTATTAAAAAAGCCGATATTGGGTAATATTTTAAAATATTTTACTTTTTCAAATTACTATACTGTTCCTGTTATTGGACCCTTCTTGATGAAACTTCCGGATATAGTAACTGCGTTAAGTAATCAACATATATTAATTTTAATTGCTCTTGGATTAATTCCAATCCTACATATTTTATTGTTTAAAACATCAATTGGATTGCGTATAAGGGTTATTGGCGAAAATCCACAAGCAGCTGCTACAGCAGGTATTGCAGTAAAACGTTATCAGTTCTTTGCAGTAATATTATCTGGTGTTTTAGCAGGTTTAGGGGGTGCAACTCTATCTATTGGAAACAATAGTTCATTTAAAGAAAATATGATTGGTGGTAGAGGTTTTATAGCAATCGCTGCGTTAATATTTGGAAATTGGACTATAATTGGTGCCGCTACTGCATCTCTATTTTTTGGATTATTCATTGCATTAAATATCAATTTTAACTCTGCTGTTGATCATTTTTATGTACCAAAACCTTTTATTCAGATGATTCCATATTTAGCAACAATTTTTGCATTATCTGGTTTTATTGGTAAATCTAGACCACCTAAATCAATCGGCAAGCCCTACGATCCCTCTGAAGATTAATTCAACGATTCTCAATTGATTTTTATTTCCATAAATAATTAAATCAGCCTTTGTTTTATCTCTCAATACATGTAATTCTTGTGTTAATTTTACAGTAGTTGTATATTGATTTACTACCGAGTTAAATGATCTCCCTCTCTCTTTATAATCTCGATCGATCCTTCTAATAATTCTTAGATCAGAATCTAATTCCACAAAAATAGTTAAAGAGTAGTTTCTTAATACTTCTTCGTCGGTAAAGGCAAATATGCCCTCAACTATAATTATATTCGCAACATTAAATGTTCTTTGTTTATTTATTCGAGTATGGGTCTTAAAATCATATTGATTGATTGTAACTTTTTCTCCTTGATTTATTCTTTTTAATACATCATTAAATTCTCCAAAATCTATCGAATCTGGATCATCATAATTTACTTTTGTTCTTTCATCAAAAGTTAAATGAGATAGATCTCGATAAAAATCATCGGTAGAAATAATTTCTACTGAAAAATTATGATTCCTAAATTTTTCTGCTAATTGTTTTGTAATAAAAGTTTTACCTGAACCTGTTGGTCCCGAGATTCCAATAATATATGGATCATTTTTCAACATTATCACCTTCTGTTTAAATAATTTGCCTGCATCAGAAGATCATAAATCACACAGGCAGTTGCATATTTGATAACCGGTACGACACGAGGTACAATGCATGGATCATGTCTACCAGTTACTTTGAGAGGTTCAACTTGATTGTTAGTCATATTAATTGAGTACTGTGTTTTACTAATACTTGAAGTAGGTTTAACTGGTACTCTGAAAAAAATAGTATTCCCATTGCTTAAACCACCAAGAATTCCTCCTGCATTATTTGTTTTGGTAATGATTTTGCCCTCTTGATCGATTGAATAAGGATCATTATGATCACTACCTTTCATTATACTTGAATTAAATCCTGAACCAAATTCAATTCCTTTAATGGAAGGAATCGAAAATATCATCTGACTGATTTTGCTTTCAATTGATTGAAACCATGGTTCACCAATTCCTACTGGCATATTATCAATTCTACATTCAATAATTCCACCACAACTATCCCCTTCCTTTTTTAATTCAAGAATTCGCTGTTCCATCTTGCTTATAACGGGAAAATCTAATGTTCTCACGGTGTTGGTCTGAGAATAAATTGATTCATCATTCAAATTTTCTAATCGACTTTGTGCTAGTATACCATTAATTTCAGTTGTAAAAGCATGAATTTCAATGTTATATTTTTGTAATAATTGATTAGCAATTGATCCAGCAATGACTAATCCTACAGTCATCCGTCCTGAAAATCTACCTCCTCCTCTATGATCATTATAACCTTGATATTTTATACTAGCTGGATAATCTGCATGTCCTGGACGTGGTGTGTTTTTAATTTCTGCATAATAACTTGAATTAACATCTTCATTTCGAACAAATGCTAAAATTGGATCTCCTGTAGTATGATTATTTAATATTCCAGTCTCAATAATTAGTTTTTCCTCTTCCATTCTTTGTGTGGTGATTTTTGATTGTCCTGGTTTTCTTTTTAGTAAATCCAATTGAATTTGTTCGACATCAATTTTAATTCCAGCCTCTAGTCCTTGAATCATTACTCCTACTAATTTTCCATGTGAGGAACCGATTAAGGAAATTTTAAAAATATTACCAATTGTATCCAAACTAATCAAACACCTTTATACCACATCTTAGGAGATCTGAAAAAAACCTCGGATATGAAACAGAAACACATGATGGATTTATTATATTGACTGGGTATTTTGATACAGTGGCTGCAATTGATCCAGCCATGGCAATCCTGTGGTCATTTAGTGGATCAATTGTACAATTTCCCTCTAATTTGTTTCCTGTAACTATTGCACCATCTGCAAGAGGTTTAATTATTCCGCCCAAGTCTCGAATTAATTTAACTGTTGATTGGATCCTATTACTTTCTTTGTATTTAAGATGGGCTGCTCCGTATATTTTAGATTGACCCTGTGCTTGAGTTGCTAAAACACAAAGTATTGGAAATAAATCTGGAGAATCTACTATATTGATAGTAAATCCATCCAATTTTGATCCCGTAAGAGTAATAGAATCATGTGATTCTTTAACTTTTACACCAATTTTTAAAACTAAATCTAATATTACTCCATCTGCTTGAGGTAACATCCGATTAGGTTTAGGTAATTTGATTTTGTTTCCTTCAAATGATCCAAGTGTAATAAAAAATGCTGATGAACTGGCATCAATTGGTATATCAATTTCTCCGAATTTTATATTTTGTGTTGAGTAAATTTGATATTGGTTTAATGAATTTATAATGTGTACTCCTGCGTTTTTTAGCATATTATATGTTAAATCAATATATGGCCTCGAAACAATCGGTTTTGAAATATCAATTGTTGTTTGATTATTATCCCCTCTAACACTTGAAAGGATCATTAAGGATGATATAAATTGAGAACTAATATCTCCTCTGATTGTTATCCCAATATCTTTATTTGTAGGAGGACCTTTTATACGGATAGGTGGATAACCATTAGTGTCATTTACTTGAATATCTAATTCTTTTAATTTATGTAATAAATCACTTATTGGTCTTTTATTTAAAGAATTATCTCCGTAAAGAATTGTTTCTTGAGAAAATAAACCAGCAATTCCTGATAATAATCTCATAGTTGTCCCTGAGTTATAACAATTGATTTTGCTACCACCTTGAATGATTGGGTTATTTACATGGTAGTTATTATTCTCAATTGAAATTTGTGCACCCAATGATTCTAGTCCTAATTTTGTTGCAGAGGTGTCCTCACTTACTAATGGATTTATAATTTTTGAAGGAGTTTTAGATAACCCAGCAAGTATGAGGGATCTATGAGTGATACTTTTGGAGGATGGAGGAATAACATTTCCTTCTGCTAAACCAGGATAAATTTTTATTTATACCATTCCTCCTGTAAATCTCTAATTTTTGAATCTATTAAGGAATACATTGGAAAATTTGTTTTGATAAATAATTTTATTTCGTTAATTACTATTCTATCATTTTCGATTAATATGAATAATGATGGACCTCCTCCATTTAGCCCAACAACTTTTACATTTAAATTCGATAAAATTTCAATAATATTAAAATTTTCCAATAAATGAGGTCCGTATGCAAGAGTATTCAACTTAATGGCCTCAATGTAATTGGATTTATTAAATTCTTCATTTGCATACCTGATTAGACGCGTATCAATACTTGTAAGTTTATTTTTTATATATTTTTTTGGATTTGACTCATTCGGGATAAGAAGAAGCACATGATGATCTAAATTAATATGATCTAGTCGAATAAGTTCTACTTTATTTACATCAACATAAGATAATCCACCAGTTAAACATGCATATGCATCATCCAATGCACCAGTAACAGATATTTCAATATTTTGAGAAGCTATTGCAGAGTATTCCACGATTTGATTTATATTTAGATTTAAATTGTAATATCTAGACAAAGCCGTAATTAAACCACATGATATTGAGCTTGATGTCTTTAAACCACGTTGAGGAGGGAGTGACCCTTTGGTTTGGATTTCTATATTTGAAACATGAATTGAGTAATCTTTTTCTAATAATCTAATGCATTCGTAAACTAATCTATCATCTGCTTCTTCAGGATAGCAATTAACAATCAATTTACTTGCTTCATTAATTATGATAGTATTAAAAATTTCTATCCCAATTGCAGACGAGTACTCCGCGGATATTCCATTTAAAACGGTAATTGCAGAACCAACTTTAACTTGTATTTGATTCAATTTACTAAAACCTCTTTGAAGTGTGTATAGGCTTCGTTTCTATCTAATTTAATATTAGTCCATATTTCAAATGCATCTGCTGCTTGATGAAATAACATTTCAAGACCATTATAAGTTTTCATTCCAAGATATTTAGAATATTCCAACGAGGGTGTATCAAAGTATATTAAATCGATAAAAGTTTCTATATTTTTATTTATGGCAAAATGGTCAAAAAGATTTTCACCCTTTAATCCAATAGTAGTTGCATTAATGACTATATCTGTCTTAATTTTTTCTAATTCTTCTTTATCAATGAAAGTCACAGAGTTTTTAATATAATCAGTTGACTCATCAAACCGACTTTTTGTTCGATTGGTACAATATATCTGAAAATTCAATTCGTTCAGAGATTTAATCACTGCTTTTGCAACACCACCCATTCCACATATTAATACAGATTTATTTTTCTCTAAATTTTGATTTTTGAAGAATGTAGTAAAACCACTAATATCCGTATTATATGCTTTTAATACTTTATTTTCAACTTTTATTGTATTCGTCGTTTGAATTAATTCAACGTCTTTACTCCTTTTTTCAATGAATGTTAATATACTTTCTTTGTATGGTTGTGTAACATTAAATCCATTGAACTGACGTGAATCTGGAAAATCAAAGAATTTGTTAATACCATCAACCTTTTGAAATTCTAAAATATGATAATATCCTGACAAATTTGTTTGTTCTCTGAAAATTTCATGTATAATAGGAGATTTTGTGTATGTTAATTTTTTTCCAATTAGTCCAGTAATTAAGGAATCACTATCTAATTTATGTAATTTCTCACATTCAGGTATAATATGTTTTTTTAGTGCACAGAATACGAACTCCTGAGTATAGAAATTCCTAAGTGTCCGAGTAAAAAATGAATTTTGATCAATTCCTAGAATTATTGATCGTTGATACTGTTTCTTAATAAAGTTAATACTCTCAAGCATGTCTAGACTGTCAATTGGCTTTCCAACAAATTTTAGGATTAAATTAGAATATTGATAAAATAGATTTTTCTCCTGTATTAATTGATGGTAATATTGCACACGTTCACTCATAGGTTGAATATAATCATGAATTGAAATTATAATCCATTGTTGATCTGTTAGTTTAGGAAGGAGTGATAAATCACGATTGAATTCTAAATCTAAATATTTCGGTTTTACATCTGCCAAACTTAGTATTACTGATTTTCTATCTTTACTATAATACTGATTTTCACCACCTTCTTCCCGACTACGATATGTTACAATTAAATTTTCAGAATTCATATATTCAATTTGGTTGATTAAATTTGCATCTTTATCGATTCGTAGTTCTATTAATGGATGATTTTTTCCATATTTCTGTATAATTGATACTAAATCATCTGTATTTTCAATAATCAATGCTAATGTCATGTTATCTCTCTTCAATGAATTCATCAACTGGTAATCCAAAATGACGAGCTTTATTTGATATCCATCCAATAATAATATCATTTACCTTTAAATTTACGACTGATTTAGAACCTTCAGGTGTGATTAAATTTACAGTTTCTGCATTCTGTAATATTATTGGATACTCTTTGTTATCATAAAGAATATGAATAAGAATAAGGGGTCTTTTTTCAATTTTTACTCTTGCAACATATTCTGTTCTAGAAACCCCCTGTTCATTTATAATTGTTATTTCTTTTCCTGCCCTGAACTCGGATAGGTAATTTGTATTTTTTCCATTCAATACATAGGAAGATACGACTCCTGCATTTATTCTAAATGGACGAGAATTTACAAATCCCGATTCATATACCTCTGCTTCTACCAAAACGAATGCTGCTGCTGTTCCTCCCACTAGCAATCCTTCTCCTTTTTTGAGATTTGCACAAGTGTCAACACAAACTCGATCCCCAATTCCAATATTTGAGATAGATGAGATTTTCAATTCAAGAAGATTTATTGTGCTCTTTAGATTTGTTTCTAAATATTTAATCAATTGATCTATAGGAAATTGTATAATACACCCAGAAATACCAATTTCAAGAATTCTCTCAAATAGTTGAAAATCTTGTATCGAATTTGCAATTGCAATAACTGAGGTTTTGCTTTGATTAAATTTTGCAATTAAGTTTTCTAATGGAATGACCAACCAATCTGAAGTTTCAATTAATAAGTATTCTAAAAATTCATTTACATCTCTATTCATTAATCCTTCCATGGAAATAGCATCTGAAATGAGATATTTTTCTCCTATGACCTTAGAATCAGTTGTTATTATTTTTTCATTAGAATCTAAAATTATAATTTCTGTTTCATGTATTGAAGGTGAGATTTGATTAATCTCATTTTCAATAAGATAAATTCCAGATGTGTATCGTTCCGGAATCATCAATTTTGAGTTCGTATCCTTAGCTGTTAGAAAAATTTTCATATCTATCTGTCTCCTTCAGACCTTCTATCACAGCTTCTTTGATTGAGCTCATGGCTTTGCTAGGATCATTTGATTGAAAAATATTTCTTCCTATAGATATACCTGTAGCACCAGAAATAATTGAATATTTAATTCGTGAGATAAATTCATCAAAATTATCCATTCTTGATCCACCTGCAACCACCACCGGTATTCCCATACCTTGTAATACTTCATCAAAATCTTTTATATTTGGAGTCATATTAATTTTAACAATATCTGCACCTGATTCCTCTGCAATTCGTGCAGCATGAGCAAGTGCATCTGGATTATTATTATCGATACCTACATTATTTCTCACATACATCATTGCTAATACCGGAATACCATAGTTATTAGCTTCTGTGGTGAATTTAGACATATTTTCAATCATTTCAAAATCATTATCCACACCAATATTTACATGACAGGATATAGCGTCTGCACCAAGTTTACATGCTTCTAATACTGAACCAGTTGATATCTTAAATGTACTTTTAGGTGATAAATTTGTTGATCCCGAAAGATGTACAATTAAACCATTTGAACGGGGAATTTGTTGAAATATTGATTTAATCAAACCTTTATGAACTATGACACAACTTGCTCCTCCGGAAAAGATATTTCTTACTGTGTTATCAATATTAATTAATCCTTTAACCGGACCAATAGTAAAGCCATGATCCATGGGAACTGCGAATATTGCGCCTGAATTATCATATAGTCTTCTAACTCGGTATGCTTTACCTTGGTTTAATATCATCTTAATTGGCAACTAATTAGTAGTAAAAGAGAATCACGGTTATTTCTTAATTTAAAATGTAATTTTCATCAGAAAAGATCTAATTTTTCCCATGAAAGATCAAGATCATTTCTTCCAAAATGTCCATAAGCTGCAGTTTGTCTGTAAATGGGTCTTTTCAGATCTAATCTTTGGATTACTAAACCCGGTCGTAAATCAATATTGCTTAACACTTTTTGTTTGATTTCTTCATCTGATATAGATCCTGTACCAAATGTATCAACATTAAATGAAAATGGTTCAGGAACACCGATCGTATAAGCAATTTGAACTTCACATTCTTTAGCCATTCCTGAGCCGACAATATTCTTAGCTATGTATCTTGCCACATAGGAACCTGATCGGTCTACTTTCGATGGATCTTTACCAGAAAATGCTCCTCCTCCATGTGATCCCATACCACCATAGGTATCAACAATGATTTTTCTTCCAGTTAAACCAGTATCTCCATGAGGTCCGCCGATAACAAATTTACCTGTTCCATTAATTGTCACGTTTGTATTGATTTTATCATAATAATCTCCAATGATTGGTATGATAAGCATATCAAGTAAATCTTCTCTTATTTTTTCAAGACTAATATCATCTGTATGTTGAGCTGCAATTGTAACATTAGGAACTGCTACTGGTTGTCCATCTTCATATTTGACAGCAACTTGAGATTTACCATCAGGTCTTAAATAAGATAATTTACCTGATTTCCTAAGTTTTGCTAAATTTTTGGTTAATTGATGAGAGAGGTGAAGGGGTAGTGGCATATACTCGTCGGTATGATCTGTTGCATATCCAAACATTAAACCTTGATCTCCAGCTCCTTGTTCTTCAATTGATTTTTTTACTACTCCTTGTGCGATGTCGGGTGATTGTTCATGAATCATATTAATTACAGCTATGTCACGATAATAAAAACCCATATCTGGAAATATATATCCTATATCTTCAATGGTATCTCTGACGATTCTCTGTAGGTCAACATATGATTCTGTTGATATTTCACCACCAATTAATGTCAATCCAGTAGTGACAAATGTTTCACATGCAACACGAGATTCTGAGTCTTGTGTAAGCATGGCATCTAGGATTGCATCTGAAATTTGATCCGCTACTTTATCCGGATGACCTTCAGTAACTGATTCACTAGTGTGGTATGTTATTCTTGTCATATTTATCTCCTTTAATTAATTATATCAAGAAACCTTAATCTTGTATCTGATTTATTCCTTGATAATTGGTTCGATCTTGAGACTGAATTATATCTTCAATTCCCAAAATTTGCTTAAAATTTAACGGATCACTAATTGAATAAATATGGATCCATTTAACTCCCTCGTCCTTTAATTGATTAACAACTTCCATAGTAATTTTATTTCCCATTATTTTTTCTTCTTTAGATGTAAATTGAGATCTAAGTTGGGTTTTATAAAGTGGATTAATTGGAATTCCAAACAAGTCAATTAATCTGTTTCGTGCAGGTAAAATTCCAACAGCGATTGGAATATTAATATCTGATTCCGATATGAAATCTAAATAATATTGCGGATCATATATTGCCTGCGAAATCAAATATTCTGCTCCCAGCTCTTCTTTTTTCTTGGCAAACTGAATTTGCTTTTCTCTAATATTTATTTTTTTACCATTTTTTAGTACTTTTACAGGATTGAGATCAATCACACTTCCTACTTTATACTTTGCATTATCAATTGGAGGAACAAGTTTTCCCTGCTGTAATAACAGTTGATATTTCTCGCTTAATTGATTTGTTTTTCCTGTTTTCAGGTATGCAGTAAAACCTAAAATATCAAATCCATTATCAAAATAGTTTTCATCTTTTGGTCCTCTAGGGTCTCCTAAAACTGGTAATAAATCCGATAATCCCATTCTTTCAGCATCAAGTATGGTTCTAAATGTATCAAAATGTGATAATCTAGTTGTCAAATGTAGACTTATGCGCATGGTTTTGTTTAACATTAAAATATGTTTTTGTATTCTTTTGGCCATTGTAATTGCTGACAATCCAAAAACCGGTCTATTTGTAACGGAAATTAACTCAACATATGGTAAATATTCATTAATTTCATCCTCTATTGTTTTATTTGATTGTTTTTCTGAAGTAAAAATTCCATGAGGTGGCTCTACTTCTACAGATATTTTCAACTTAATTATCTCCTGTTATTGAATGTCTAGCTTACAGCCTATAATTGCATGATGATTTATAAGTTCAATCATTTGAATATTTTTGATATCAAAATTATAATATATTAATTTATATTGATTAAATAATTTCTTCATACATTAATATAGTTTCTGTGTTTAATAATCCTTATCATTACGATTTATTACTATATATTCCAATAGGAATAATTAAAAATAGGACTTTATAAATTAGAACTATTGAATAATACTATTGTACTAATTATTCTGAAGATAAGAGATGAATATTATGTTTCCTAATTTACGAGAAATAAAAAGAATTCGAGAAAAAATAGGTTGGTCTCAATCCTTGTTATCAGAAAAAGTAAATATCTCACAATCTGCAATAACAAAGTATGAAAATGGTAGTCAAATTCCTTCGTATGAAATAGCAACAAAGATTTTTGAGGTTCTAATGAATGAAGAATTAAAATTTGATCCAAATGTAGAGGAAGTTATGACACGCTCTGTTAAAACTGTAACAGAAGATGTGTCATTTGGTCAATCCCTTGAAATCATGAAAAAATATTCTATATCTCAAATTCCAGTAGTACGAAAATCAACAATGATTGGAACCATATCCGAAAATCGAGCATTAGATTTGTTTGATAGTTATCATAATTTAGCTCTTCTAAAAGAGCAAAAAGTCGTGGACATTATGGATAAATCACTTCCAACAGTACCGTATGGAACTAAAATAACTGAAATTACTCCTTTATTACGGAGATTTGGTGGTGTCATTATCATACATAATGGAAATTTGGATGGGATTATCACTAAAGCTGATTTATTATTTTTATAATCTAGGATTTCATTATGTAATTGAATTCTAGATATACTAGGGTATTCTTATATATCGGATTTTAAGGATATAAATAGGAAGTAGTTTATTGGAAACAAATAATAGATCTCTGTTTGTTTTATTTATAGCTGTGTTTATCGATTTATTTGGTTTTGGTATAATAATTCCTATTCTTCCATTTTTTGCGGATTCATTCGGTGCTAATGGATTTCAATATGGACTAATCATATCTGTTTATTCGTTGATGCAATTTATATTTTCCCCTTTATGGGGAAATTTATCTGATAAAGTTGGTCGGAGACCAGTAATTCTGATTGGTCTAGGTGGGTCTGCAATTGGTTTTAGTATATTTGGGATTGCAAAAAATTTGTTTATGATTTATTTAGCTAGATCAATTGCCGGTATATTTACATCTGCAACCATACCTACTTCATATGCGTATATTTCTGATACCACATCTGAGAAAGATCGAGGTAGAGGATTTGGATTAATTATAGCTGCATTTGGTCTTGGTTTTGCACTAGGACCTGCAGTTGGTGGATTATTGGCAGATCATACAATTTTAGGTATATCTGGATACATATTACCTTCATTTTTAGCAGCGTCCCTTTCAATATTAAATCTATTTTCAGCGTATTTCTTATTACCTGAATCTCTAAATAATGAAGACCGAAATCTTCGATTAAAAAGTAAAGTAGATTTATCTATTTTAAGTCTGCTAGATAGAAATAAGTATCCTGGTGTTTTACTCTTAATTATTATCTTTGCTTTTACTAGTTTAGCATTCAGTAATTATATTACTGCTTTTGCCCTATACGCTCCTGAAAAGGATATTACTGTTCGTGAAAAACAATTAGGATGGTATTATACGTACACAGGAACTATTCTTTTCCTAAGTCAAACGATATTAATTAATCCGTTACTGAAACGTTTTTCAGAAGAATTTTTGGTAAAAGTTGGATTGTTTTTATGTTTTCTAGGTTTTATATTATTACCTGTAGCCCCTTCATTTTATTGGATGTTTCTTACAAATACACCAATAATGCTCGGAATTGCATTAATTAATCCGTTAATCACCAGTCTTATTAGTAAGAAATCCCCAAGAACAGAACAAGGGTCAATAATGGGTAAAAAACATAGTTCTGCTGCATTTATGCGAATAATTGGTCCATTACTAGGTGGTATGCTATTTGACATAAATATAATTTATCCATTTTATTTTGCGTCAATTATCTTTATCAGCATATTTCCAATAGCGTTTTATTTTTTAAAAGTTCCAACCAAAAATGATTAGGAATTATAATCATTTAGAGTTTAATTCAATAATATTTAATAAAAAAGTGTAGGAAGTTTACTTATGAAATATGAAAAGGCATTAGTCAGACCACCTACAAAATCACTATTAAATTGTATTAGCAGTCATCCAAATATAAAATATCTAAATTTTGAAAAAGCATTAGATCAACATAAATCATATAGAAGTATATTGTCAGAATTAGGATTGGAGTTGATCATCTTGGATGAAATTGACCTTCCTGATTCTTGTTTTGTGGAAGACAATGCAGTTATATTCAATAATAAAGTAATTTTGACACGAATGGGTGCAGTTTCAAGGAGAGAAGAAGTGGAAAGTGTAGGGGATGTTTTGGCTGAATTTTTCGATATACAAAGAATTCAACCTTCGGGAACAATTGAAGGTGGAGATATAATTCATTTAAGAGATAATTTAATCATTGGTAATTCACAAAGAACAAATATTGAAGGGATTAATCAAATTAACACTTTATTGGACATACAATCATTAGTTATCAAAGATCCCGAAATTATCCATTTAAAGAGTTATATTACAAATATTACAGATGATTTATTTATAAGTACTAAAAAATATAGTACCACATCCTTTCTTCACAATAAAACAATACTTGTTGTATCTGAAAAGGAAAAAGCTGCAGCAAATTCACTTACAATTGGTGAAACAGTAATATTACCTCAAGATAGTGAAGAGATTGGTAAAAAAATAAAGGATTATGGATTTGATATTGTACAGATTAATTTATCTGAATTTCAATTGTGTGAAGGTGCTATTACCTGTTTAAGTTTATTATTTTAGCAAATTCATTGTATATATTATCAGTTAGAATACGAAAGTAAATAATAATGCATATCTTGAAAAGTCTTATGAAAATAATGATTGGTAATGATGATGGAATAAATAGTATTGGAATTGATGCTCTAATTCAAAAGGTGAAAGATCTGGGTGAATTGACAGTTATTGCACCTGAAAAACAGCAAAGTGCAAGATCAAAATCATTAACCTTCCATAAACCAATTAGGATTAATAATGTTACAAGTAAATCGGGATATCCTTGTTTGGCATATAATTCCTCTCCAGCAGATTCTATTATTCTTTATCTTCATTTATTTGGTAGACCTGATTTAGTAATAAGTGGTATTAATGCAGGGGATAACAGTTCAATACATAGTATACTTACTAGTGGTACAGTTGCAGTGGCTATTGAAGCTGGATTACAAAATATTCCTTCTTTTGCAATATCCTTGGATGTTCCCGAGGAATACTTTTTTTCAGATGAGTTTCCAGGAGAAATCAATAAGGTTGCAGCAATTTCAGTTAAAATAATCAATCTATTCATGAAAATGCCATTGGAATTTTGGGATCAAATATTATTTATCAACATAAATTTTCCAAATATACTACATAAAGGAACAAAATTAGAAATTGTTCAGCCAGATACTTACAAGTATAAAAATTATCTAGTAGAAAGAGTTGATCCCAAGGGAGAACGATATTACTGGTTGTGGGGTGATAAAAGAAATGATTTTGATATTTCAAAAGATTGTTATGCTTTGTACGAAACAAAATCAATAACAATCTCTCCGATAGGTTACCTGGGTTTATTAAATATAAATTCTGAACTTCAAGAAAAAATAAATGAATTAGATCTTTCTGATATAATTTAAAATATTACTCTGCTACAATCATGGAAACTGTATTTCTAATCTTCTTTATTTTTCTGATCTCGTTGAGAATTCCTTCTTTGATATCCCTCAAGGTTTCAGCTTCTAGCTGTGCTATAATATCGTAGACTCCATAAACAATGTGAGCCTCTTTTACCTCTGGGTATTTTTTCAAGAGCTCCAAGACTTCTATCTCGTTTGCTACTTCTGTGTTGATTAAAATATAAGCACTTGCCATATAATCCCTTATAGCATATATGCTTTTCATAGTTATATTAATATCTTTTATAGTTAGTATTTTTTGATTTTTTTTTATTTGATTTGAATTGGTTTTGCTCTAATTAATCCATCGCTCTGGCAATTTGTTGTGCTTCTTTTAGATAATCCGCCATTTTTGATTGTTTCAATCTATCATACCACGATGCATTATTGTCAACTAGTTCTTTTAATTTATTCATTTCTGCATCCATTGATTCTTCTTCTTTTGTAATTACTTCCAACTGTTGTAATAAACCTTTCTCAACCGCAATTTTCTTGGCTTTCTTCAATGTTTTTCTTGCCTCGTTTACATTTAGATCCATAAGTGCCATTTTTGATTGGAACATGTATACTCGAATTAATAATGGTGTTCGAGTGGATTGTACTAATTCCTCATCAGCAAGACTGGCTACTTTATCCAATATAGATTTTATCTCATTTAAAACCACTTCATTTTCTGAAATTCTTAATTCTATCAATAATAGTTCACAAAGATCAAGCATTGCTGTAACTGTGTATTCATAATTAATGACTTCTTCATTTGCAATATTTTGTAATATTTCTTGCGCTTTTGCCTTCTGTATAACTCGTTCACTCATTTTTAGTATTGAAGCTTCAGACATCCTTGTAATTAAATTAATTAATTTATGGTCATGAGCTTGATTCAGCATGACTAATTTATTTTGAATTTCTTGTGCATCTGCCATTTTATTTTGTTCAATCAATACTTTAATTATATTATAGTATGTTTCTGCAGCAGAATTATAATTTTCTAGTTCTTCAAACATGGTTAGACTTCTATTATAATATTCAAGTGCTTTTTCATATTCTTCTTTGAATTGATTTACATTTCCCATATTGTGTAAGCATACTGCAATTTGTGGTGTGATATTCATTTCCTCAAATAGTTCTAAAGCTCTGCTGTAATATTCACTAGCATCATCTAAATCACCAGTATATTCATACACATTTCCTATATTACTTATGGCCATTCCCATACCTCTTTTATCTCCCTTTTTTTCGGAATATGGCAGACTTTCTTTGTAGTATGAAAGTGCCTTATCTAATTCTCCTTTACTAAAATGATATAGACCCATGTTTAAATTGATTGGGCCTAAAAATGCATCATAACTTTCAATATTACTTAAGTTTAAAGCTCTTTGATATGAATTATAAGCATTTTCTGAATCACCTTTTAAATTATAAAGCTGTCCTATATTATTACTAATTTTAATTAATTGGATATTGTTATCAACTTCTTCATATATATTAACACATTTATTTAGAAGTTGTAAAGCTAAATCAAATTCACTTTTCATAGCATAGACTATAGCTAGTATGTTAGTAGGTCCAGCTAGTTCATATTTAACTTTC
>Ga0224506_10001463_pt1 | contig 16881 bp, 12 predicted proteins | sample SF_Jan12_sed_USG_2_FD_169108 | JGI IMG/M metagenome (GOLD analysis project Ga0224506, IMG submission 169108) | Sediment microbial communities from San Francisco Bay, California, United States - SF_Jan12_sed_USGS_8_1 | ecosystem: Environmental > Aquatic > Marine > Sediment | place: USA... | reverse complement strand
AGCGACAGGAAAGCGTACTCTTCTGGATATAGCCATAAAAAATGCGGACCTGATCGACACCGTTTTTGGGCTTGATAAAAAGATCGGAGTCCCTGGTCACCAGGAGATCGAAATCGGACTGGTCAAGCTCTACCGGGTGACCGGAAACAAAAAGTATCTTGACCTGGCCAAGTTCTTCCTGGACGAGCGTGGTCATCCCCATGAACGGGAGCTTTACGGAGAATATTCCCAGGATCATAAGCCGGTTATCGAACAGACCGAGCCGGTTGGCCACGCAGTCCGGGCGGCCTACATGTATTCAGGGATGGCGGACGTGGCTGCTCTGACAGGTGACGAATACTACAGAAAGGCACTCGAAACGCTCTGGGACAATGTGGCTTCCAAGAAGATGTACATCACAGGAGGAATCGGATCGAGAAGCGGCGGAGAATCTTTTGGGAGCGACTATGAGCTGCCCAATGCCTCAGCCTACTGTGAGACCTGCGCAGCGATTGCGAATGCGTTCTGGAACCACCGGATGTTCCTGTTGTCGGGAGATTCTAAGTATATCGACGTTTTGGAGCGTGTTCTCTATAACGGCATCCTATCCGGCATTGCTCTTAGCGGTGATCTGTTCTTCTACCCCAATCCGCTCGAGAGCCACGGCCAGCACAAACGAAGCCCCTGGTTCACCTGCGCCTGCTGTCCGTCCAATGTCACCCGATTCGTTCCTTCTGTTCCCGGATATGCCTACGCCACTCAGGGCGATGCTCTCTTTGTCAATCTTTTCGTGCAAAGCAGCGCGGAAATCCAGATGGGCGGCCAGGTGGTCCAAATCGAGCAGGAAACCGCATATCCCTGGGAAGGATCGGTTAAAATCACGGTCGCCCCAGAGAAATCCAAGAGATTTACTCTCTTTGTACGCATACCAGGATGGGCCAGGAATCAGCCTGTGCCATCTGATCTTTATCGTTACATGGATCGTTCTGAACAAAAGGCAGAGATTCGCATCAACGGCGAACCTGTCGATTACACGCTCGAAAAAGGTTATGCCCGCCTCAGCCGGAAATGGGAGAAAGGAGATACGATCGAGTTTATCATGCCCATGCCCATCCGACGTGTGCTCAGTCATGAAAACGTAAAGGAAAACGCAGGAAGAGTGGCTTTAGAGCGCGGCCCAGTCGTGTACTGCGCCGAATGGTTGGACAACCAGGGATACGTGAGCAACCTGGTTTTCGAAGACACTATTCAGCTCAAGCCCGAAAAGAGAGATGACCTGTTCAATGGAGTCATCGTGCTGAAAGGAGAGATCACGGTCCTCAAGTATGCAGACGACGGAAAAACACCGATCAAAGCAAAACAGGAATTTATGGCTATTCCTTACTATGCTTGGGCGCATAGAGGAGAGGGGGAGATGGCTGTCTGGCTGCAGTCCGGTGTCATGAGAAATTAGGAGAAATTAGGGGTCAGGCTATCATAACTTTCATAATTGAGGAATAAATTACAGAATTCAATTGAAGTTATGAAACTTATGATAGCCTGACCCCATATCATTTGATATAATCAACTTAGAAATTATGAGGAGAGGTTAGCATCCATGGAGGGACTTCAACCTTTAGACTGGATCGTTGTCGCATTGTATTTTTCGGTGATCTTCGGAATCGCCTGGTGGGTCATCCGCCAGAAACAGGCCACCACAACTGAATATTTCCTTGCTGGCCGGCACGTCGGCTGGTTTGTGATTGGGGCTGCCATCTTTGCCTCCAACATTGGATCAGAGCATATCGTCGGCCTTGCAGGGACGGCTGCCAAAACCGGCGTGGCCATGGGACACTACGAACTTCATGCCTGGTGCATCCTGCTTATGGGATGGGTGTTTGTCCCCTTCTACATGCGGAGCAAAGTCTTCACCATGCCGGAATTTCTGGAGATGCGCTACTCCGCCTCGGCCCGATGGTTCCTCTCCATCATCTCGCTCATTGCTTACGTTCTGACCAAGGTGTCTGTGACGGTCTATGCCGGTGCTGTCGTTTTCCAGACCTTGATGGGAGTGGAATTCTGGACAGGCGCATTGATCACTGTCATCCTGACTGGAATCTATACGATCCTGGGCGGGCTAAAAGCTGTCGTTTACACCGAAAGCCTGCAGGCTATCGTCCTTCTCCTGGGGTCTATCACGGTTACCATCGTGGGACTGATAAAGATCGGCGGCTGGAACAATTTGGTTTCCATAGCCGGAAGCGATCATTTCAATCTGTTCCTTCCGCTGGATCATCCCGAATTTCCCTGGCTCGGGATGGTGCTGGCTCCTCCTATCGTTGGCATCTGGTACTGGTGCACAGATCAATGCATCATCCAGAGGGTTTTGGCTGCTCGAGGGGAAACGCAGGGAAGGCGGGGTTCTATCTTTGCCTCTTACCTGAAACTTTTCCCCTTCTTTATCTTTTTTATTCCCGGAATAACAGCCTATGCCCTGGTAAAAACAGGACAGCTTGATCTTGGCGCCTCTGACCAGGCATTCCCGGCTCTGGTCAAGGCCCTCTTGCCCGTTGGACTGAGAGGGCTTGTTGTCGGAGGACTGTTGGCAGCCCTGATGAGCTCTTTGGCTGCTGTCTTCAATTCTTGTTCCACCCTTTTCACGATGGATATCTACAAAAAGATCAGGCCAGACACGCCAGAGAAAAAACTGGTTTTGGTGGGGCGAATCGCCACGGGTGTTGTGGTCGTTTCAGGCATTCTGTGGATCCCCTTCATGAAATATATTTCAGGAGAGTTGTACCATTACCTGCAGAGTGTCCAATCCTACATTGCTCCTCCGATCACAGCGGTCTTTCTGCTGGGGATATTCTGGAAAAGGATCAATTCCAGAGGAGCGATTGCCACTCTTATCGGCGGCTTTGTCATCGGCATGCTGCGCCTGGTTGCTGAACTCAACAAGGACCATTTGGGAGGAATCCTCTACAGATTCGCCGATGTGAATTTTCTGTATTTTTGTTTTTATCTTTTTGTCGTCTGTATAGCTGCTATGGTGATCATCAGTTTCCTGACAAAAGAGCCATCCTATGAAAAAATCCAGGGATTGACCTATGGAACAACCGTTGTCGAAGACAGGAACGCGTCTCGGGCAAGCTGGAACAAGAGAGATGTGATGCTTTCCCTGGTCGTCCTGATCATCATCGCCCTGGTGATGATTTACTTTTCTCCTTTGATCATAGCGAAATGACGGTCATCGTTGAATGCTATAAACGCAATGGATGTTGTCTTATTGTCATGGCGAGCAACGTTACTCCGTTCCTCGCGATGAAACAGAAATAAATGCGTTTATATCGGTATAGAGAAGAGAAGGAAGATGAGAACTATGCAACATTCAATCTATAAAGAAAAGAGATGAATATGAGAAAATATGCCTTAGGGTTGGATTTTGGGACCAACTCTGTCAGAGCATTGTTGGTCGATGTGGTGAATGGGGATGAGATCGCCACTTCGATCTTCGAATACGAGACAGGTCAGGACGGCGTCATCCTGGATCCGGCTGACCCCCACCTCGCACGGCAACATCCTCAGGATTATCTGAAAGGCCTGGAGGTTTCTGTAAAAGAGGTGATTGCAGAGGCGAAAAAAGCGGGCAGGGATTTTGATTCCGGCCAAATCATAGGCATCGGCATCGATACGACCGGCTCCACGCCTTTGCCTGTGGACAGAGATGGAACGCCTCTGTGTTTTAAGGATGAATTCAATGACAATCCCAATGCTTGCGCCTGGCTCTGGAAAGACCATACAAGCACCAGAGAGTCGGCCATGATCACGGAACTTGCGGCCAAAGAACACCCTGAATACCTGGCCAAGTGTGGCGGAATCTATTCATCGGAATGGTTCTTTAGCAAGATCTTCCATTGCCTCCGGACCGACCCCAAGGTCTTTGATGCCGCCTACAGTTGGGTGGAGTGCTGCGATTATATCCCTGGTGTTCTAACCAGAACATCCAGTTCTGAGTTAGTCAAGCACAGCCGGTGTGCAGCTGGCCATAAAGCCATGTACAGCGACGAATGGGGAGGGCTTCCGGCCAAAGAGTTTCTCCACAAACTCGACCCTAAGCTTGGTGAGCTTCGAGATAGGCTCTATGAGAAGTCCCTGACATCGGACAATAAGGCAGGCGCTTTAACCGGACAATGGGCCGAAAAATTGGGATTACCGGCTGGCCTTCCTGTCGCAGTTGGCGCCTTTGACGCCCATCTGGGAGCGGTCGGCTCTGGAGTGGCCCCAGGAAAACTGGTCAAGATCATCGGAACCAGCACCTGCGATGTGGCTGTCTGGCCCAGCGACGAGCCTCTGGCCGACATCCCCGGTGTGTGCGGTATCGTAGATGGCTCTGTTCTCCCTGGTTTCTATGGTTTGGAAGCCGGGCAATCCGCCGTGGGTGATATCTTCAACTGGTTTGTCAACACCATCCAACCCGGAGGAACAAATAAAGGATCCCATGAAGCCCTGACTATGGCGGCAGAGAAAATAAAGCCAGGCCGGTCTGGGCTCCTGGCTCTCGACTGGAACAACGGCAACCGCACCATTCTCGTGGACCAACGATTGACAGGACTCCTTCTGGGACAGACTCTTCACACCAGACCAGAGGAGATCTACCGCGCCCTGATCGAGTCCACAGCCTTCGGCGCTTTGACCATCATCAACAGGTATGAAGACTATGGAGTAAGGATTGCGGAGGTGATAAACTGCGGAGGGATTGCGGAAAGAAATCCGTTGATCATGCAGGTCTATGCAGATGTTATGGGACGCGAGATGAAGATCGCCAGATCTGCCCAAACTTGTGCCCTTGGTGCAGCCATAGCCGGTGCCGTCGTGGCTGGGAAAGAGGCGGGCGGATACGAAACCTTCCCTGATGCTCAGGCTGCCATGTGCGGCATAAAAAAGATAACATTCAAACCTGACCTCGAAAACCACGATGTCTATCAAGACCTTTATCGGCTCTACAGCCAGTTGCATGACGCTTTTGGAAGAAAGGACTGGTCAGGGCAGCTCTATAATGTGATGAAAGATTTGCTCAAAATCCAGGAAAAGCAAGTGAGGGGGAAGTGATGCTTTTAGAACTCAAGGAGCTCGTCTGGAAAGCCAATCTGGATATGGTCAAATACAATCTAGTTACTTACACCTTTGGAAATGTCAGCGGAATGGACCGCGGCCAGGGACTGGTGGTCATCAAGCCGAGCGGAATGGGCTATGAAGAACTCATGCCTGACGACATGGTGGTGGTCGATCTGGAGGGAAAAACCGTAGAAGGCCGTCTCAATCCATCTTCGGATACACCCTCGCACATCGAGATTTACAAGGCCTTCCAGGAAATCTCTGGCATCACCCACACCCACAGCGAATACGCCGCAATGTTCGCCCAGGCAAATAGGGAAATCCCCTGCCTGGGAACGACCCATGCCGACCACTTCCACGGCACCATTCCCATCACACGTATGATTACAGAGGGAGAGATCGAAGAAAATTATGAAAAAAACACTGGAAAGGTGGTGGTCGAGCGTTTTTCTGACCTTGAGCCTATGGAAATTCCTGGAGTTCTTGTCGTTGGTCACGGAGCCTTCACATGGGGAAGATCCCCTGGGGAGGCCGTCCTGAACAGCCTGATCCTGGAAAAAGTCGCCAAGATGGCTTGGGGAACGCTAATGCTCAATGCCCAATGTGAAGGCATCCCTCGCTGCCTTCTGAACAAGCATTTCCAGAGAAAGCATGGTCCCGATGCCTACTATGGACAGAAAAACAAGGAGGCAAAAAAATGAAAAATTGGCCTGACATTGATCTGGGGATCGCTGCTGTGAGCCGCGACTGCTTTCCTGTGGAATTATCGAAAATCAGAAGGATGAAGGTTGGAGAAGAATGCAAGAAGAAGAATATCTCTATCACAGAGATAGAAACCGTTGTGGAAAACGAAAACGATGTCTTGAAAGCTCTGGAGGAGATCAAAAAGCACAACATCAATGCTCTTGTCATCTATCTGGGAAATTTCGGACCGGAAGGACCCACCACCATGCTCGCTCAAAAGTTTGAGGGACCCGTGATGTTCATGGCAGCAGCAGAAGAGACCAAAGACAATCTGATCCACGGAAGAGGCGATGCCTTTTGTGGGATGTTGAATACCTCCTACAACGTGGGGTTGAGGAAGCTCCGTCCCTATATCCCCGAATATCCTGTGGGAATGGCCGATGAGGTGGCGACCATGATTACCGAGTTCATCCCTATCGCCAGAATCATCAACGGACTGAAGAAGCTCAAGATCTTTTCCTTCGGACCGCGGCCTCAAGATTTCCTGGCCTGCAATGCGCCGATCAAGCCTCTGTATGACCTGGGTGTGGAGATCATGGAAAACAGCGAGCTAGATCTTTATGACATCTTCCTCAAGGCAAAGGGAGATCCAGCCATAAAGACAGTAATCGAAGATATGGCCAAGGAACTGGGAAAAGGCAACACATATCCTGACCTGCTCGAGAAGCTAGCACAGTTTGAGGTGGCACTGACCAAGTTCCGGGATGAAAACCTCGGCGCTTCGGAGTTCGGCGTATTTGCCAACAAGTGCTGGCCGGCCTTTGAGAGCTATTTTGGTTTTGTGCCCTGTTATGTGAACTCCCGTCTAGCTGCACGGGGTATCCCTGTTTCCTGCGAGGTGGATATCTACGGTGTGTTGAGTGAATACATGGCCACCTGCGCGACCGAACGTCCAGCCACCCTTCTGGATATCAACAACACGGTCCCAAAGGATATGTACAAGGAGTCCAAGGATAGGGTCGGGGATTATACGACCAGAGACCTCTTCATGGGGTTTCACTGTGGGAACACGGCGGCGTCCTGCCTCCTGGATGGGGCGATGAAATACCAGCTCATCATGAACCGGCTTTTGGAGTCGGGGGAGACACCGGATATCACCCGGGGGACACTTGAGGGACGGATCCGTCCAGGGGAAATCACGATTTTCCGTCTGCAGTCGGCGGCGGATACGATGCTTCGGGCCTATGTGGCAGAGGGAGAAGTCCTGGATATCGATCCGAAGTCTTTCGGGAGCATCGGGGTCTTTGCCGTAAAGGAGATGGGCCGGTTCTACCGGCATGTCCTGATCGAGAAAAGGTTTCCCCACCACACGGCTGTGGCCTTCAAACATGCCGGGAAATCCCTTTTTACCGCGGCAGAATTGCTGGGAGTTGAGGATATCGGATTTAACCAGCCTCGCGGCGTGCTCTATCAAAGTGAAAATCCTTTTGATCCATAAATGTTTCAACAAAACTAAGGAACAGATATTCACATGAAAGCAGCGGTATTGACCGGAATCCGAAAGGTAGAGATGCAGCAAGTGTCTGATCCATCACTTCCGTTGGGCACCGATGCTTTTCTTAGAGTTTTGGCTGTTGGCCTATGCGGATCAGACATCCAGTACTATTCGACGGGAAGGATCGGAGGCAATGTAGTTAACTATCCCTTTATTGTCGGACATGAATGTGTGGCAGAAGTCGAAGCGGTCGGAAGTCAAGTGACGCGTATTCAACCAGGCGATCGCGTAGTCATCGATCCGGCGGTGACCTGCGGAACATGCGACCAATGCATTCTGGGTCGGCTCAACACCTGCCGTAATCTCCTCTTTCTCGGCTGTCCTGGACAGTTGGAAGGTTGTCTGACCGAATTCGTCATCATGCCCGAATCCAATTGCTATCCTCTCGAAAAAAATTCGAAAATAGAGAGGAGTATTCTGGTTGAACCCTTATCCATCGGTATCTACTCGATCCAACTGCTGGGTGAATCTCATGCGGCAGCGATCGCTATTCTCGGATCAGGACCGATAGGTCTGAGTGTGGCTTTGGTAGCCAGTGATAAAGGAATCCCCAGAATCTACATGACGGATAAGATTGATGAAAGGCTGGAAGCCGCCCAAAAAGCGGGTTCCATCTGGGCTGGAAATCCTGAGGAATCAGATATCATCGAGGATGTCAAGACTTTGGAGCCTAGGGGCCTGGACGCCGTGTTCGAATGCTGCGGGGATCAGGATGCACTTGACCAGGCCGTCGAGCTTCTCAAACCCGGCGGAAAGCTGATGATCGTCGGAATCCCGGAGACCGATCTTGTATCCTTTGATCTTCACAAACTCCGCCGCAAAGAAATCATGGTTCAAAACGTCCGCCGCCAGAGAAACTGCATCCCTGAAGCCATCGATCTGATTGAAACACAAAAAGTGGATGTGGACTTTATGGTCACTCACACGTTTAGCCTGGAAGGAACCCAGGACGCTTTCGAGCTCGTCGAACACTATCGCGACGGCGTCATCAAGGCCATCGTCCAACCCTATCAGGAGCCGTCGATGCTCAAGAGATGATATTTTTGGGCAGTGCGTTCAGCTCCGGGCGAGATCTTTAACTGTGTTTGGACGATTGCTGCTGAAACCGAAAGGATGAGACTCAAGTTCAAAAAATTCATTTACCGATAAACCGATTGATGAATTCGAAGGTACGGTTATAGGCCTCCATGCGGTTCTTGAACAGCATGAATTCGTGAGGTTCGTCGGGTTCAATCATGAGCTCGATATGCACATCGCCCTTGGCTCGGAGCTTCTGCACGATGTCTGTAGTCTGCTGGAAAGGCACGTTGCGGTCGTCATCGCCGTGGATGAAGAGCACTGGTGAGGACCAGGTCTCGAGGCTGTCTATCGGGGAGGATTCGCGGGCCAGCTTACTCGTATCTCCGTTGCCGCGTCCCCTGCGCATCTGGGACCAATCGTGAACGCCAGCCATGTCCACACCCACCTTGAAGATATCGGAATCACGGGCCAGGGCCATGGCCGTCAGCAGTCCGCCATAGGACAGCCCCCACTTTCCTATCCTCTCGGGATCCACCTCGAGCAGGCTCTGGAGATACTTCGCGCCGGCAAGCACATCCTGGTATTCGGAGGCACCCCGCATGCCTGTATCGGGCGCTTCCCGGAACGAGCGGCCGTAGCCGATTCCGCTGCGGAAGTTGATGGAGATCACCACAAAACCCTTGTTGGCGAAATACTGGTTGATCCCGTAGGCTTCCGAGTAGAACTCCATGTAGTGCCAGCCAAGAAGCATCTGGCGGATGGGCCCGCCATGAGTGTAGACCACAGCCGGCCGATTGTCACCTGGCTTGGCTCCTTTGGGGAGAAAGAGCTGACAGGGAATCTCCAGACCGTCCGGGGCTTTGACGATCACAAGCTTTGGGATGACCAGCTCGTCCATGGGGTATTCTGCGGGAAGTGCTTCCGGTGCGATCACTTCAATCTTTCCCCCGTCTAACGGGACCGAGGCGATGGAAGTGGGATGGACGGCTGTGGCATAGAGAAAAGCCGTCTTTTTACCTGAAGCCAGTGCAACGGGATAGGTGCCGATTGTGGCGCCTTTGGTCAGCTGTATCGGTTCGTCGCCGCCATCCGTGGGGACCTTCCAGATATGGCGCCCGTGGATATCGGTCCTATTGCTGCTGAAGAACAGTGTTTTTCCATCACGAGATAGCCCAAGGTGTTCCACAAATCCCTCTCCCGGTGTAAGGTCCACAGGATCTCCTCCTGAAAGCGGCATGGAAAACACATGGTTCCAGTTATCTCGTTCAGCCGTGAAAAGGATGCGGTCGCTGGCTGTAAGCTCAAAGTTTCGGAAGGAATAAAACCGAGGCTCATCTTTAGGAAATCTCCAGGTTTCCTGTGCGGTTCCTTCTGTCGCATCGGCCAACCAAAAAGCGACATTGGTAACTGGTCCTCGACCTCGGAATCCTCTGAAGGCAGCCTCTCCGTACTGCAGCCCTGGTCTTCGCTGGAAAACGATTTTCGTGCCATCGGCGGACCAGACTGGATTGCTGTCCCGGTCAACACTGGGCGCGATCCAGGTAATTTTTCTTTGTCCGATGTCGAACACTCCAATAAAGCTATGATCGTTCCGGTTGGTGACAAAGGCGACCCGAGTGCTGTCGGGTGACCATCGGGGAGAACCGTTCTGTCCGGCTGCTCTGAACAGAAGCTCTGGTTTTGGAACGGACTCGGGATCGGATGGAGGAGTCAAAGGAGCGCGGTAGATCAATCCCTCATTCACGACCAGGAGCCAGCGGCCGTCAGGAGAGAGGACAGGATCTCTTCCCGGCGTGACCCTCCAGATTTGACCCGTATCGGTCCTGACCGCCCAGATGGCCTGCTCCATGCCGTCCGGGTCGCTTCGGGAATTCGTGACCCAACCTTCGCTGTTGGGCCGGCCGCCTTTGACGAAGACCACGGTTTTTCCATCTTCGGTGATATAGACATCCGGGATTTCGAATACCTCGTCCCGAACGAATCCCGTCAGGTTGACGGGCTTGAAATCGGGAGCCGCCGCAGTCCAGACATTCCTTTCTCCTTTTGAATAGAAAACCCAGGCGATGCGGTCGGTATTCTTGGCCGACACCAAACCCCAAGGATAAGGCGGACTCAGAACCTCTTCCAGAGTAAACGTCCCCTCCGCCCTAGTCTGGCCGTTTAAGCCCAAAAGGATTACAAAACAAATCATTAAACCGAAAAGCTTTCCTGTCTTCATATCTCCTCCTCTATTTCTTTTGATACGGATGGTGTTGCCATCTCCATGCCTCTTACAATAATATGACAGGCGGTCTTGAATCAATAAAAAAACATTCAATCTATGTATTCAGCCGGGTGGCAGACGTTCAGCGCTTCTCACCACTCTTCCTTCAACGATTTTTACAGTACAGACGAAAATTCTCCGTCAAATCGTTGACAGGATTTGGTGCGGAATGTATGTTTGACTCAAGCTGCAGGCCTGTGAACTTGTGCAGAAAGGAGTTTTCGCATGTTAAAAAGAATTGTTTTTATAACTTTGATGGTGAGTTTGGTCCTGCCCATCTGTTTGGCTGCCCTGCCCGCCGCGCAGGATTTTCCTGCAGTCCTGAGCATGCGCGACAGGGCTGACCTTGTCTTTCAGATCACCCAAAAGCGCCTCGAACAGCTCCTTCCCGGATTCATGCGGCAAACCGGCTTCGACATGTGGATCATCACCTGCAACGAGGATAACCTCGATCCTATCTTCAAGACGATGATCCCGTATGAGAATTGGTGCCCGATCACCCAGATCATCGTCTTTTTCGATCAGGGGCCTGAAAAAGGCATCGAGAGGCTGAATGTCTCCCGGTCAGATTTTCAGGGTCTCTACGAGAATGTCTGGGACGCTGCTGCCTGGGATACCCAGAAGAAGGAAAGTCAGTGGGACTGCCTGGGGAGGATCGTCCGGGAGCGCGATCCCCAAAAAATCGGCATCAACGAAGGAGAAATTCAGTGGGCAGCCGGAGGCCTGACTGTTGTCCTGAAGAAAAGGCTCGTCGAGGCAGTCGGTCCGAAATATGCGGCACGCCTCGAGTCGGCTGAACCCCTGGCAACACTTTGGAGTGAGACCTTGCTGGACGAAGAGATCGATCTCATGGAACAGGCCGTCACGCTCTCTCATGCGATCATCGCCGAGACCTTTTCATTCAAGGTCATCACTCCTGGATACACGACGACCAATGACCTCCGCTTTCATTATTGGCAGAGGGTGGCCGACTTCGGCCTGGACCTTGCCTTTTATCCATTCTTCTCCATCCGTGGCCGCCAGCCCGAAGACATCGAAAAATTCGGAAAAGACGATAAGGTCATCCGGCCCGGAGATTTCATCCACTGCGACGTCGGGCTGAAGTATATGCTCTACAATACCGATCACCAGGAGTGGGCTTATGTATTGCAGGTCGGAGAAGCCGATATGCCGGAGTCATTTAAAAAGATCATGGCTGAAGGCAACAGACTCCAGGATGTCTATTGTGGCGAGTTTAAAGCCGGACTCACAGGCAATGAGCTTTTAACCAATGTCCTCATAAAAGCCAAAGAAAAAGGAATTCCCAATCCCCGGGTCTATTCCCATTCTCTCGGTTATTTTCTCCACGAGCCAGGACCCCTGATCGGTCTGCCCTGGGAGCAGATCAACAATCCAGGGAGAGGAGACGTGAAGCTCGTTCCCAACAGCTGCTTTACTGTCGAGTTGAGTGTGACCATGCCCGTGTCGGAATGGAAAGGGCAGGATTTCCGTCTCTCCATCGAACAGGATATCGTCTTTACCAAAGATGGCGTTGCTTTTCTGGACGGGCGACAGACGCAGTTTCATCTCATCAATTAGCCGGAAGCTAATAGCTCAACCCACTGCCTCAACCTGGGATCACCCTCGGCGATGTAGCCTCCGGCAATATCCGTACAGATCATTTGTCCGATCTTCTTTTCCAGAGTTAATCCGGCCAGCCTTTCCTCCGCCCATTTCCCTGCCTCATCAGCCGGAGCCAAGATGTGCACTTTGCCTTTGGAAAAAACACATAATCGCATGACGACGACAATACTCAGAAAGACCAATTTTATGGACTTATTCTGCAACATACCCTCCGTCCTCTTTCTTTGGCCATCAGGCCTGATCATTCTCAAGAAACTTTATATCCCAAGCGAATTCTTGTCAAACACTTCATGATTCCTATTCCTTCGCGATGTCGTCCTTGACATCTTTTTGTGCCGTGATTTATCATCCCTCACGATAAGGAATTTCTCAACATTAGAAGTTCCTCAGGGAGCATGAAAACCGGTTATAAAGAAGGCGGTGTGCTAGAAGCAGCAAAATCATTTGAAGATGAAAGGACATAACCATGAAGACCATCCCGCTTAGTCCAGTCGATTATATTTTTACTGGAGTTGGATCACAACCAATAACGTTTGCTTTTTCGTTCCAAACTACGATTGATCCTGATGCGTTACAAATAAGTCTAAATGAGACTCTTGAATATTTTCCAGTCTTGCGGAGTCAATTAATTAAAACCAGCGAGACTGATTACGGATTTCATATTTCAGAAGACGGACTGACATTTGAAGTTATGGAGTCAGATCTGGCCTTTGAAGAATCCAGGAGAGTTACGGAATATATATCGCCTGTGCGATCGATCGAAGGAAAGCCGCTGACAAAAATAACACTAACCCAAACTCCAAAAGGATCCATATTAGCGGTTAGTGTATCCCATGCATTAGCGGACGGTTTCAGTTATTTTCATTTCCTCTCCAGTTGGGCAAGGGTGTGCAGGGGCGATTCAATCATCAAACCTTATCCTGATCGGGATGTCTTTGTGTCAGACTTCGATCACACCGAAAAAACAATAACATCAGATGATATTTATGCCGACTGTGGGCTTTTTTATGGCGGGAAGCGCCGCACATTACATGAGGGGCGAATGACCGATGAACGCATTTTTCTCTCGGATGAAACGATGAGATCCTCTATAGAGAAAGCTAAACAAGAGCACAATCTATCTTTGACAGAAAATGATGTGATCACTGCGCACCTCTGGAAGAAATATATTCCCATGTGGAATAAAGAAAACGATGATCCAAAAACGTATATCACTTGTCCATTTGATTTTCGAAGAGTTCTGACACGATTCCCGAAAAATTATTTCGGTTGCGCTCTCTGTTTTGCGACAGCGTCTGTTGGTTACCATGATCTTCTGGAGTCATCTATCGGAGATCTGGCCATTTTAATAAGAAATTCGGTTGGAAAGATTAGAGAGGATTATATACTCAAATCATTAGACACCCTTGAAAGTTTCCGTAAGCAGTGTGGTTTAGCTGCAATAGAAGAAATCCATCTGAGACATCCGGATCATGGCATGATAGTCACCAATATAACGCGTTTACCATTACGAGATATTGACTTTGGTTCAGGGGCCCCTGTCAATTTTCTAACTTACGCAGAAGTTCTGGCCAGCGCAGCTATTTTACCAGCGGATAAAGGAGTGGAAATTTTGGTTGTCCATCCGCCCGAAGGAAATTAGACCTTCCTTGCTGCGGGGCGTATTCGTTTGGATCATCTCGGCTCAGCCCAAGGAGGCGACTTTCAGGAGTCGAGCTTTATTCATACCGGAGAGAGTTGGCGGGATTGGTCCATGCGGCTTTCAAGTTCTGGGACGCAACAGCCAGACCATATGTCCCGGCGCTGATGTTGGTGATGAACAACAACCCGGTCTGTATTGAACCATTAAAATAACGCCTTATATCGACATTGAATTTAAGATGGCTAAATCAGTTTAGGCTTTTATTTTTCCTGGATCATCCAGGTCTCGTTTTCTTTTTTCAGATGTAGTTTCAATTTTTGATCAGGTTTAATCGTCACATTCATTTCGATCGGCTCAGGATCCAGCAGCAAACGCAAAATAAAGGTTCCTTCCAAAATTTCGACCGGCTTTCCACCGACGGTGCCTTTGGCTCTGATGTTTCCCTCTTCATCCAGAAGGACAAATTCGACCTTCAAGGTCTGTTCCAGCGAGGAGAGAAGCTGCTCTGAGTCCTTGGCATCGAGATAAGCGCCTCCTGTCGATGCTGCTATCGCTTCCAGTTGTTCTCGCGCCTCGGCCTCCTTGATATCAAACCCGATGATGTTGACCTTAAGCTCCAGCCCGGCATCTTGAACAGCCAGGGCAATAGAGCTAACATCTCCGTCACAGCTCTCTATACCGTCGCTGATCAGAACGATCATCCCGCCTTTTATATCTTTGAAGTCTTTGATACCCTCAAGAACGGAGTGAACAAGCGGGGTTTTTCTCCTCTTGGTGTGATCGTATCTACTTCAGCATTCAATCGAGTCTTGTCGATCGAGCCGATAGGCGCCACCAATTCTGTATCTTGGCAAGCCTTGCTATCATTCAACTTGTATCTGTGGCCATACACGCGCAGGCCCACATTCATTTCTTCCGGAAGACCGTCGATAATCTGGCTCAAAACCTTCTTGGCGATCGTGATCTTGGCCTCCCCTTGTATCTGTCCCCACATGGAATTTGATGCATCCAGTATCAATTCCACATTCTTTGCCGCTTGCTTTTCTGCTCCTTCTTCAAACAGGATCTCGATAGAACCCGGTTTTGTTTCCGTTTGTATCCATTCTGCTTCAATTCTGTAAATCGAGGGGGAGGTGAGTTGCTTGAAAATCTGGTCAGAACTCTGGGCGATCTGCTCGTCAAAGGGAGAGTGATAAAATTGTCCCCGGCTGGCGTAGGCGATTTCCTTGAAGATCTGCTCTCTCGTATTGTTAAAATAGGGTGTGTTTCTGTCCCATCCGGGCTGAACGGCGATCACATTGAAACTCACCGCGTCATCAAGGATGGCATCCCAAAGCCCAAGATATTTCTGGAGATAATCGCTCCCGCTGCAGTCGATGACATCGAATATAGCCAACACGGCTCGGGAACCCGGTTGGGCCTTTAGACTCCCGACCGCTGCAGACAGGCCCTTGAATGTGTCTGTCCCACCGCCACCCTTCACCTGCTTAACGAGGGCTTCTTTGAGCTCATCAGGATTGTTGGTGAATTCGGAAAGAAATTTGGCTTCGTCTGTGTATTTCAATAGTCGGAGATTCAAACCTTCTCCTATCCTGTCCAGATATCCCGTGAGGACTCTGTTCACGGTCTCCACGCTACTCCTCATGCTGCCGCTGTCGTCGTAGACGATAGAGAGGTAGGCATCGGGCCGCCAGATCTTCAGGTAATAATCAGCGGGCTGTAGCTGATAACTGACCTTCATCCATGTGCCTGCATTCGATACGCGAGACGGCTTCACGGCTCCGCCCTCGGGTGTTTGAAGCTCATATTCCGGTCGTACGATGTCAGCGCTGTCAATCCGAAGGTTCAGGGTGTTACCAGAATGCCCTTTCAGCGAAATCTTGTAGTAATCGACATCTCCCCTGGCTACTTCTCCCTTGAGCGCTTGTTTGAGAGGAAGTTCCTGGGCCTCGGCCGGAGAGTTATTCCCTTCTTTCTCTTGGAGTTTGGTGTCTTGAAAGGCCTCACGGTCCCCTCTGTGGGCTGCCTTTTCTTGGAAGAACCCCTTCACAAATAAGTCTGGAATTTCTATGGCTTTGGGGTCATGTGAGGCTGTTATCTGGATTTTGAGATATTTGGCCCTCGTGGGATTGACCTTAAATTCTTGATAGCTGTCCGTTTTGGGCTCCAGGGTTATTGCAGTCAGTGGAACGAATCCTGTCTTGGGCGTCTGGTCACTGACCCAAAATTTGATTTCCTTGGGGAACCGGGATTTACCGAGCTTGACACCGATACGATGGATCTCGACAAATCGTTCTTGCGGAAAACAGAACACAGCCTCTTCAGGGAGGGGAGACTTGGAGAGATCGAGGTTGTAGTTGCCGCCCATGTTCTTTTCATCCTCTAGAGAATGATCTATAGCTTCAGTGAAAGGATCGCTTTTAGGGACCGAGGGCATGTAGATGACCGTGGCGCCCCGATTTCCGGCCAGCAGATCCTGCAGATCTCTGGATCGGAGGGTTTGCGGATCTAACTGCGTGACCTCCAATCCTTTGAGCACAACCGCACCGATTCCCAGATGTGAGGTTCCAACTCCGACTTGACCGGAGGCATAAAGTTGGTTATCGAGATCGAAGAGGATCTGGCCTCCTGCCTTGAACAGCATCCGTTTTTCCAGAAAATCTACTTGGATAGGCACCCATTTATTTCGAGGGATATTCATCCTGGCAAAGGCCAAGGTCTCAAAGCCGATGGGAGTTTTGCCTTGAGTTCATAACCGTTTTTATTGAAATTGTATCCGGCGATATAGTAGTGATCGGGATCCCTGTGACCGAAAACGAGTCCGGTCAAGTCGCCCTGACTGGATTCGATGAAGAGATGAGAACGGACTGAATAATTTGTCCAGGTTTTCTCACCGGCTGTGAGAAGGCTTGCCGGCACACGGAGTGGATTTGTGATGCCGGAATATTCCGTGAGGACCACATCCCACTGGCTCTTTTGGGGTGAGGCAGAGGAGTCATCCCAGACCTCCCAGTTTTCCCT
>Ga0224506_10001462_pt1 | contig 16889 bp, 17 predicted proteins | sample SF_Jan12_sed_USG_2_FD_169108 | JGI IMG/M metagenome (GOLD analysis project Ga0224506, IMG submission 169108) | Sediment microbial communities from San Francisco Bay, California, United States - SF_Jan12_sed_USGS_8_1 | ecosystem: Environmental > Aquatic > Marine > Sediment | place: USA... | reverse complement strand
AATAATAACAATGACAAGAAAGAGTAGACCGGCATAAAAAAGCCCATCATGGATGGGCTTTTTTTGGCTCTGATAGCCAGTTATGGCGTGCAGGTTGCCCCATCACAGAGTAAAAGCTCGGTTAAAACAGTTTGTGTTTTCAGTGTGGAAACGGTGTCTGACAGGTTGCCTCCATCAAAATAGCTTTGCGATTTAACGCTTCGGACCAGGCCAACATTAGGGCAAAGCGTATTGATCATGTCATATGCGCCCAGCTTGCTTGATGAGCGGTGTCTTGCTGTTTTAATGCAGCCGCTATAGTTGACGCCGTTAACGGTTACACTTTGATTGCTCGCAATTAATGTTGTGGTTTGTATCACGCCACTATCGGCAGGTGTAGCCGTAGTTGAATGTAAAGCAGAATCAGAACCAAAGGTTTTACCTTCTTCCATGTTTTCAGTTCTAATCAAAACGCCTGGTGACATTGTACGTGTTTCAATAACTGTCGCGGGTGACATCAGGTCGTTTCTTTCAAACTTAATAAACCGTAACTCAGGCCCGCTGTTGTCCAGAGTGATTGTGTGGTACTGAACTGTTGAGCCCGTTAGTGTACGGTTACGCGTATAGCTAACCTGGCCAGCAACAGAGCGGTTAAAAACACGCACTTCCTGATCATACCCACCTTCAGTGTCTTGCACGCTGAATACCTTGGTGCCAATTGAGGAACCACTATAGTCTCTAAAGCTGTGTGTTGCCGGAACCAGCGCAGAAATCTGGCTGACGAGTGCGGCAAAATTGCTGTTGACCTGATCAGCATCAGCGGTAGTACCGTTAGAAAAAATATGCGGTACGGCATCGCCAGGCGCAGCCACCGTGGAGCCTGAAAGTGCAATCGCTGAGATTGCGATGGCTAGAAATGTTTTATTCATTGTGTTTTCCTTTTTATAAATAAGTTGTTGTTAATTTCTTAGTTATTCCAGTTATCAGTGCCCCATTGCATTTCGCCCCAATTACTTGATGAGGCCGGGGGTGGGGTTGGTGCCGGGGGATCGGACGGGCAGCCGATTAAAACAAAAATGCTGCTGAGAGTAAGTACCTGGATAATTTTTTTTATGATCATCATATGCTCTGCCTTGAGAAAATTAATTTGGCTGTAAATTCTGTTTAAACAGAATCAGATAATAACATTAGTATAAAATTTTTAAAGAATGCTATTTGATATTTACGAGAACTATTTCACAAAATTTCGTTAGATGAGGCAGGTGTATAAGAGTTTTATAAATTGTTAATATTATAAAAGATTTAACATTGTTTTTGATCTGAACCGATAGGCACAGTGTATGCAGGAGCCCAGGCATTGTAATAGGCTGTATTAGAACAACGCGGATGGATTTGTTTTAGATCCGAAGTAGCCAGCAGACGGTATGCGTTCAGCGCTTGCTAAATGTAAAAAGCCATGATGATTAGATCAGCTTGAAATGTCGCTAACGGCTATCAATAATGCCTGCGTGACAACACGGCAAGGCATGTTTTTTTAAGCATAAGAAAACGCCGGTATTTATGCGGCCTGTTTGTTTTGAGACGATGATATTGAGTATTGAGATCATGCTGATCAGTGACGAGCTGTTGACGGCATAACCGGCTGATAAGTATAAAAAGCTGAAAAGCGCAGAATTCTGCAGTGCGCTAAAAGGCAGGCAAAATCATGATAACGATATAGTAACCGAAGCCACTTTAGTTTATAGTGGCGGCCTCAACAATCAAGGTATCTGGAGAGAACCGGCAAATTTAACAGATTTGGCGGTCACCGAAGGCGCAACTCGCCCGGAAACGCTCAGGTAAAAGGACAGATACTCTATCGTTGGCTCTGGAGAGCGGTAGCATCCCATAATTAGCGGGATAGATGCCCACCGAAGGGGAAAGTCGGCTTTGATCCGTGATCAATCGCTGGCTGTATCTCTCAGGTATCCCGGACAGAGGGGCGGTACTCATTTACTTAATAAATGCGGAGTATCGCTATGAGCCAACACACAATTCTTTTAGACAAACACCTGCAATACGGCGCCAAAATCGTAGATTTCGCCGGCTGGCAAATGCCGATAAATTATGGCTCACAAATGGAAGAGCATAAACAGGTGCGTACTGATGCCGGTATGTTTGATGTCTCCCATATGGTCGTCCTTGATCTTGAAGGCGGCAAAGTCATTGATTTCCTTAAATATTTACTCGCAAATGATGTTAGCAAGATAACAAGCTCAGCGGGTAAGGCGCTCTATAGCTGCATGCTCAATGAGCGCGGTGGTGTGATTGACGATTTAATCGTTTATTATCTCAATCAGCAGTGGTTTCGCATGGTTGTCAATGCGGCCACTCGAGAAAAAGACATCGCCTGGATTAAGCAGCATGCCGCCGCCTTTGATGTCTCAGTTAAAGAAGGCACGTCACTGGCAATGATTGCAGTACAGGGTCCAAATGCCATAGAAAAAGCCTTGTCTGTGATGTCGGCTGACTGCAAGCAGGTTGCTTCAGGGCTCAAGCGTTTTGTTGGCCAGCCCTGTGGTGACTGGTTTATCGGCCGTACCGGTTATACCGGTGAAGATGGTTTTGAAATTATGCTACCTGAAACGGAAGCCGCTACATTCTGGGATAAGCTGGCAGAAGCCGGTGTGAAGCCGATTGGTTTAGGTGCCCGCGATACCTTACGACTTGAAGCGGGCATGAATTTATACGGCACCGATATGGATGAGCAGACATCGCCATTGCAGGCGGGCTTAGGCTGGACCATCGCAATGCAGGACGAACGTGAGTTCATTGGTCGTGAAGCACTGGCTGCTGAAAAAGCAGCCGGCCCGGTGATGAAATTTGTCGGTCTTGTGCTACAGGGAAAGGGCGTTTTACGCGGCCATCAGAAAGTTGTTATCGAGGACGACGCTGAAGGTGAAATCACCAGCGGCACATTCTCACCGAGCATGGGTGTGGCAATAGCAATGGCACGGGTGCCGGCGCAAACCACTGACCGGGTCAAGGTTGATATGCGCGGCAAACTGGTTGATGCAAAAGTGGTTAAAATGCCGTTTGTTCGCGATGGCCAGGTTTGCGTAGAAGTTTAATCGTTTTTCATAAAAATTAATGACAGTAAATATTAAATAATTAAGGCAGGACAAATAATGAGCACTATCCCTGAAGAGATGAGATACACCAGTTCACACGAGTGGGTGAAGCTGAATGATGATGGCACCGTTTCTGTTGGTATTACCGAGCACGCACAGGAGCTGCTGGGTGATATCGTATTTGTTGAGACCCCTGAAATTGATACAGAGTTCACGGCCGGTGAAGCCTGTTGTGTTGTTGAATCTGTCAAAGCGGCCTCAGATATTTATATGCCAATCAGCGGTGAAGTTGTGGATACCAATGGTGAGCTGACCGATACACCAGATATCATCAACAGCTCTCCCTACGATGATGGCTGGATATTCAAAATCAAACCGGCCAATGAAGATGAGCTCGAAGGTTTGATGGATGCACAAGCGTACGAAGACTCAATAGAAGAGTAAATTCAATTAATTTATAGCTCAATGACGCCACTGTCATCAGTGGCGTTACTGTTTAAGGTTCCTGAAAATGCCGTTTATTCCCCATACAGAAAATGAAATCAATACAATGCTCGAGAGCATTGGTGTAAAACAGATTGATGATTTATTTGGCGAAGTGCCTAAAGCATTACGTGCCGGTGAATTGTCAAATATTCCTGTCGGTTTAAGTGAAATGCAAATGACACAGTTAATGACTGAGCGTGGCGCACAAGACGGTCGTCCACTGTGTTTTATTGGTGCCGGCGCTTATGATCATTATGTACCGGCTGCGGTCTGGCAAATAACCACCCGTGGAGAATTTTATACGGCCTACACACCGTATCAGGCCGAGGCATCTCAGGGAACCTTGCAGCTGATCTATGAATTCCAGTCGATGATGACTACCTTAACCGGCATGGATGTGTCCAATGCCTCGGTTTATGACGGTGCCTCATCGCTGGCGGAAGCGGTGCTGATGTCAGTACGAGCCAATCGCAAATCTAAAAGCAAGCGTATATTAGTGCCGCGCAATGTCAACCCGACGTACCGGTCGGCTACGCATACACTGGTAAAAGGCCAGAATATTGAACTGGTTGATATCGATTACGATAAGGAGACAGGCGGTATCAGTCTGGATTCATTAAAAGCATTCGAGGGTGAAGATTTTGCGGCGGTGGTTATTCAGCAGCCTAATTTTTTTGGTTCGCTGGAAGATGTCGATGCCATTACTGACTGGGCGCATGCCAATAATGCATTAGTGATAGGCGTTGTTAATCCACTGGCAATGAGCATTCTCAAACCTGCGGGTCTGTGGGGGGGCGCCGGTGCGGATATCGCCTGTGGCGATGGGCAGCCATTAGGTGCGCCATTATCGTCCGGTGGTCCTTATTACGGCATTATGTGCTGTAAAAAAGCACTGGTGCGGCAGATGCCCGGGCGCATTGTTGGGCGCACGGTTGATGAAGAGGGCAAAGAGGGTTTTGTTTTAACGTTGCAGGCGCGTGAACAGCATATCCGCCGTTCAAAAGCGACCTCGAATATCTGCACTAACCAGGGGCTGGTGGTGACCGCATCGACTATCCACATGTCTATATTAGGTGCAGCAGGCTTAGAAAATGCCGCTTCACAAAGTCACTTAAATACAGCCTCGCTGGTTGAAAAAATGTGTGCAATCGATGGCGTTGAAAAAATGTTTGATAGCGTGTCATTCCATGAGACAGTTATCAAATTAAATAAACCGGCGAAAGCGGTTGTTGATGCAATGACCGAGGCGAATATCATTGCTGGTTTTGATCTGTCAGAAGCCTATCCTGAATTAGGTGATGCCATTCTGGTTTGTGCGACCGAACAGCGCACGACAAAAGAAATTGATCAATATGTCAGTGCGCTGACAAAAGCACTGGGTGAGGTGTAATACGATGTTAATATTTGAACATTCCAAAGTCGGTTTGCATAAAAAAAATGATGCACAACTAACAGCGATACCAGCCAGTATGCGCCGCGGTGAATCCGCCGCATTGCCGGAAGTGTCAGAGCTGCAGGCGGTGCGCCATTACACGCGTTTATCGACCAAAAACTTTTCAATCGACACGCATTTTTATCCGCTTGGTTCCTGCACCATGAAATACAATCCGCGGGTGGCTAATAGCATCGCATTGATGCCTGAGTTTGCTGCACGCCATCCGCTGGCACCGGAAAAATTCAGCCAGGGTTTTTTATCCTGCATGTATGAATTGCAGGAAATGCTGTGTGAAGTCACCGGCATGAAAGGCTTTTCACTGGCTCCGATGGCAGGCGCGCAGGGCGAGTTTGCGGGTATTGCGATGATACGCGCCTACCATGATGCCAATGGCGATCATGAGCGCCGAGAGATTTTAGTGCCTGATGCGGCGCACGGCACCAACCCGGCAACGGCAACCATGTGTGGTTACACGGTAAAAGAAATCCCGACACTGGCCGATGGCGATGTCAACATCGAGGCACTGGCAGCGGCGATTGGCCCGCAAACAGCAGGCCTGATGTTAACGAACCCGTCAACGCTGGGAGTGTTTGAGAGGCAGATCCAGAAGATCGCAAAAATGATTCACGAAGCCGGTGGCCTGTTGTATTACGACGGCGCAAACCTGAATGCCATCCTTGGTAAAATTCGCCCGGGAGATATGGGTTTTGACGTGATTCACTCGAACCTGCATAAAACATTTGCCACACCGCACGGTGGCGGCGGCCCGGGTTCCGGTGCGATTGGCGTATCAGAGCGTTTAATTCCGTTTATGCCGATTGCCGGCGTTATCAAAGATAAAGAGAGCTTTCGCTGGGCAAATAAAAGCGACTATGCACACAGTATCGGTCACTTATCTGCCTTTTTCGGTAACCCGGGTGTGTTGATCCGTGCTTATGTTTATATGCGCCTGTTAGGCCGTGAAGGCATGACTCGCGTTTCAGAGTTCTCAACGCTAAATGCTAACTACATGATGGCTGAGATGAAAAAAGCCGGCTTTGAAGCGGCGATCCCGGATCGTTTTGCCAGCCACGAATTTATCATCACGCTGAAAAAGCAGGCAAAAGAGCTGCACGTCACCGCGATGGATTTCGCCAAACGGTTACTGGATCTCGGCTATCACGCACCCACGACCTACTTCCCGCTATTAGTGCCGGAGTGTTTGTTAATCGAGCCGACGGAAACAGAATCTAAAGAAGACCTGGACGGCTTTATAAAAGCGATGGTTCAAATTCAGCAAGAAGCAGAAAATGATACACAGTTAGTCACCACCGCACCCCATACTATGCCGGTGAAACGCCTGGATGAAGTACGTGCCGCGAGGCAGCTGGACTTAAGCTGGACAGTCACTCAAACAACAGGCTGATGCCATAAGCGTGATTAAATGAGTAGCCGTGTTATTGAGCGGCGGCGGCTACTTGTAGAGAGCACTGTTAAGCTCATTTATGTGCTGCGGGCATATAGTCTGAGCGCTTTCGGTTTCAGGCTAATGACTCGCAGTGCAGAATGTCATAGTATTGGCTGCATTCAAACAACATAAAAAGAATCAACAATGGCAGACAGTGGCAATAAAGGCTTAAAACGCTTAATACTGGCAACCGGTTATTCATGGCAGGGTTTTAAAGCCAGCTGGATAAATGAAGAAGCCTTTCGCCAGGAAGTGCTGCTCGCGGTCGTGCTGATTCCATTAGCTCTCTTGCTCGATGTGAGTCAGCTGCAAATGTTAATGATGATTGCCAGTGTTCTGCTGGTGTTAATCGTTGAAATCCTTAATTCGGCAGTCGAGGCACTGGTTGATCTGGTGACACAGGAGAAACATGAGCTGGCCGCTCGTGCTAAAGACATGGGTTCGGCTGCGGTAATGCTGGCGCTGGTGAATATGGCTATTATCTGGCTTGTGATACTGGCTTCGAACTTCTTTTAAATTTATTACAGGGAACGGGGTATGTTTAAAAAGATATCGCTGATTATTTTATTGTATTGCCTGTCTTTTTCATTGCCAGCAAAACAGCTAGCAGGTGTTGAACTAGACGAGACGCTGATGCTCGATGGCCTGAGTTTGCAACTCAACGGTGCCGGCATTCGTAGCAAGTTTATTTTTGATATTTATGTGGCCGCTTTTTATACCACGAAAGCCGTTAAGCAATTTGCCGATATTAACCTGCAGCAGCCGATGCGCATGTCGATGCATTTTGTCTACAAAGAAGTAGATAAAGAAAAGCTGACCGATGCATGGAAGCAGGGCTTTGAAGAAAATCTGACAGCAGCAGTATCTGAGCAGCTTAAAGATAAAATAAACAGCTTTAATGGTTTTTTTGAAACCGTGCATAAAGGTGATGTCATCACGCTGGATTATTTGCCGTTAACCGGTACCCGGGTCAGTATTAATAAGACTGAAAAAGGCCAGATTGAAGGCGCTGATTTTTATAAGGCTTTATTGTTAATCTGGCTCGGCAAAGAGCCGGTAGCAGAAGACCTGAAGCAGCAGTTATTAGGTCAAACCAATAGTGATGGTTGATGGCTGACTGGTTTGTAATGACTGAAACATTAAGTTTATGGTCGCTTTTTTTCAGTGCGTTTTTATCTTCAACCTTATTGCCAGGCTCATCCGAAGCTTTGCTGCTGGCCTATGTCTCACACGACTATGACGTTAAGTCACTATTGCTGGTGGCGACGATAGGCAACACACTCGGCGGCCTGTCATCCTGGTTGCTGGGTTTCTGGTTAATAAAAAAGTACCCGCATTCCAAACCCAAAAAACTCAGAGAGGAATCGGTAGCAAGATTGCGCCGCTGGGGCTGGCCGGTTTTACTGTTTTCCTGGTTGCCGATAATTGGCGACCCGTTATGTCTTGCGGCGGGCTGGCTGCGGCTGAATTTCTATGGCTGTTTGTTTGCGATAGCTGCGGGAAAAGGCCTGCGTTATAGCGCTATTGTCTGGTTGCTGTTCTGATGTTGATGAGCTGCTGTTAACAGTAGTTGCAGATCCTGCCAGATGTCATCAACCGAAAACTGACTGTTTGATGCGAGAAGATAGTGACTGATATTTTGCCTTATGATGCTCTCAGTCTCTTCGTTACAGCTTTCAACTTTCATTTGCTGCCAGGCTTGTTCAATCGCCAGCTGTTGCATGTGTTCAGTGTTTAATTCAATATTAATGACTTCGTCTTTGGTTTTCTTTTCGAAAGACGATGGCCAGGCAATATTAGTGGTTCCGATCAGTTTACGTGACTTACGCAGCATCGTAATCGTTTCATCCCAGGGTAGCGCCGCGCTGACGAGCAGCTGCCATTGCTCAAGCTTTAAAACCTGCTGTTTTTTGAGTGCTAACCAGTGACAAAATAAAACCAGGTTCACATTTAACCCAAACTGATCCTGCAGCCGCAGGCAGGCTTTTTCTACCGACCCGAGCCGGTAAAAGTTAACTGAAAAATCCCAGAGTTCAGAGTCAGGGAATTGCATTGTTTTCTGTTTCTCCGAAGCTTGCTTTAGCCGCTTTTTGTAAGCTGCTTAAACCCGGCACGCCGGGTATTTTCTGTGAGCCAATGAGGATCGTGGGCACACCGGTTATTTCTGTTTCGCTGGCGTATTGCCGGTACAGCTCAAGGTGCTTTTCAAAAGCACTGTGCGGACTCAAAGCCGCTTCGATCGTGGCCTGTGGCAGAGCACATTCGGCGGCTATCTGGCGTAAGACGTTTTCATCACCAATGTTGAGCATGTCGACAAAAAAAGCCTCGAACAGCCGGTTATGAAGCCGATAAAAGCTATCCGCGCCTAATGGTTTAGTGGCTTCGGCTAACAATAATGCCTGATGTGAGTTAGTGGTGAACTGGTGTTCGTGTTTAAATGCAAGCTGATCCTGATCAATCAGCGCATTTAACGAGGCTACTATGTCCTGCCATTGCTGCGGATTGTAGTCGAGTTCAGATGTGGACATGCCCTCGGCAGGTGTTTCGGGATGAATTTCAATGAAACACCAGTTTATTTTAAGCTCATAATGCTGCTTTAGCTGTTGAATACGGTGGTGGCCGATATAACAAAACGGGCAGATGTAATCACTAAATACAGAGAGTTTTAGTTCGGGTTTTTGCATAGGCTCAAGTGTAAAGCATGGGCAAATAATTGCATCAACTAATCCTGATGAAGCGAAAATTGTGACAATGTTGCAATCTATTTTGGCTATAAGTGATTGTAAATGCAGTTAAATGTCGGTCAGGCGGTGTCAGCTTGTCGGCGGCTGGTGTCGCTTTCAAAAACGCCGGTCGTCTGGCATAAGGACAAAAGCCAGATTCAGTATGGCGCTGCCTATGCTGTCATTTTCAGCTATAGTTAGACAGACGATATTATGACTTTGTGAGCAGGTGGTTCACCGGCTATGAGCGTAATTGGCCGCGCGAGCATTATGTGGTGGCTAATTCATCCTGGTTTAGTGTGCATGAGCTTGCTAAATAAAAATGTAGACAATACTTATGATAAGACAATATATAGTGATGATAATGCTGCTGTTAAGCTTTGCTGTTTCAGCCAAAGATAACCGCCAGCAATTTGCAACCTATGGCCTCGGGGCTGAGCCCTGTTCCAGCTATAACCATGCCAGAAGTGCTGGCGGTGAGCGCGAATTGCAGATGAGGCAGTGGCTAGCCGGCTATGTGACCGCGTTTAACCTCATTGTGAAAGATACCTATGATATTTTTGGCAGTACCGATTACGATGGCATGATTGAGTGGCTGGATGATCGCTGTAATAAATACCCTCGTGCTAATTTAAGCAATACCGTTGCCCGTTTCACTGAGATCACGTTTTCTTATAGAAAACAGTATATGCCTCAGAAATAGCTCAGTTAGAGCAATTGACAGCTTGAAAGTGAGCAATATCAGGCCAGAACAGTTTCTGGCCTGATGGCTTATGAGCTTAGGCTGAGTGAATCTGCGTTAACATTTCAAGGTCGACATAAGTCTTACCATTTGCGTCACCAGCCATCACAGAGAAAGGCTGGCCAGGCTCGCCGAGGTTATCCAGCACAATCGCGGCACCGCTAAAATCATGACTCAGGGTATAATCATTGACGGTGATTATGGTTTTAAGGTGGGCGCCTTGTGATGATTTAATGCCATTTTCGGAGTCTTCAAAAGCCAGGCAATCAGCGGCATCCAGTTTCATTTCAGCTAATGCCCAGTCATAAATATCCGGGGCTGGTTTTTTAGCCGGTACGATATCACCGGCTGCAATCACTTCAAACCAGTCAATGGACTCTTTACCAAGGGTATTTTCCAGCAATGCGGTGACGTTTTCCGGTGTCGTAGTGGTTGCTATGGCCAGCCGCAGACCCGCAGCACGGGCATCGTCGATCAGCCGTTTGACGCCCGGGCGCAAGGGAATAGCGCCCTTGCCGAGTAATTCTGTGTAATGGCGTGTTTTGATTTTGTGTAAGTCAGCGATCATGTCCTGCAGGTTTTGTGGACGTTCAAATTCAGTATTGAAGTTATCGAGGTAGTAATTCATGCGCTCTTTACCACCGGTAACCGCTAACAGCTTGTCATAGAGCTCGACGCTCCAGTGCCAGTCCAGCCCGACTTCTTCAAAGGCCTCATTAAAGGCGACGCGGTGACCGTCTTTTTCAGTGTCAGCCAGTGTGCCATCGACATCGAATATAAGCGCTTTTAGCATAGTTGTACCGTGAATATTTGAAAAGGCCGCAATATACTGGAAATCTGCTTAAAAATCACCTCATAAACGCCCGGCTATTGATTAGTACTGACCGCTGTATTGAACTCGGTCTTGTCGTGGCATCTAGGTAAAAGTCGTAACATGCCCATAAACAAGCTCATACTGCAGATGAGCCTCTTTACAGAAGGCTGGACATTATAAATTGCTGAGTTGTAACTTAAGAGTGCTGTCGCAGCGGGCTTTGCCAGACAACAGTTTGAGCGTCTGTTATCGGCAATAAACAACCTCAGGGACATTAATGTCAGCTGTCAGCTGTCAGCTGTCAGGTTTTAGGCTGGCAGGCTTAATTCAGACGTGTCGGTGCGTCGGTAGCCGGGTAATTGGCGATGAACGATTGCCATCACCGCCGCCGCTGTTGACCGGTGTGCGGTGAGTTTTCCACCGTAGATGCTGATGATGCGGGGTGATAATGTATTGTCAGTGTGAAGAAGGGTGTCACGACGACGTTTAAAGGCCTTTTTGTCGGAGGCTGGCAGTACCCTGAGGCCGGCAAACTGCTGTAGCACATCACCGTGTTTCAGGTCGTCAGTGAAATAGCGGTTCCATGTGGCCAGCAGGTAGTCAACCTCTTCTGCCAATGGCCTGCATTGTTCTGGCGGGCCATTAAATTGACTTTCTGTGGTGCCGATCAGGCAATGTTGCTGCCAGGGAATAGCGAAGACAACTCTTTTATCGGCGGCCTCAACGTAATAAATGCCTTTATCAAGGCATCTGGGGATCACGATGTGGCTGCCCTGAATTAAGTCGATGGGTAAGCGGCTGACAGCTGGCGAGACCTTTGAAAGCACCTCGTTGACCCAGGGACCACTGGCATTAATGATCATGCGGCCGGTAATAGTTGTCTGTTTATCGGTGCTTGCCTTCACCATGTTATCTTTGATTTCAATGGCTTTAAGTGTCGTTTGTGGGAGAAAAACAGCGGAGTTATTTACGGCTTGCTGAAGCACTGCCTGGGTGAGTTGTTTATCATTGGTTAAACCGTCACCGTATTCAAAAACGGCCGTCAGCTTCTGCAGGCTGAGGCCATCCAGTGTCGGCCATTCGCTCTGTTTTAATTTCCTGAACTGACCGCCACCTAACAAACGGTAAAGCAATAAGCCAAGATGAATTAACCATACCGGCCTTTTGTTATTTTGATAAACCGGAATATAAAAAGGTACCAGCCTGACCAGAGAGGGAGCGGTGCGTAACAGTATGCGGCGTTCTTTCAGGCATTCTTTGACCAGACCAAACTGGAAACTTTCAAGGTAACGTAAGCCCCCGTGAATCAGCTTGCTCGAGCTTGAAGAGGTGGCTAATCCGGCTTCAGAATATTGTTCCAGCAAACAGACTTTGTAACCGTCGCAAGCAGCGGCCCTGGCGACGGCAGCGCCGTGAATGCCTGCGCCGATAATAATCAGATCATAGTCAGGTGGTTGTGAGGGCATTATGTTTGATAACCTGTGAGTTGAGGTGTTGGTGCTGCAATAAGGTACCGATGTGATCGGTTTCTATGAATTCGATGCCGTTGTTGGCATAACTCAGGGCCAGCTCTGCGTTATCAATTAAATACAAAGCCCAGTGCCATTTGCCCGGCCATAAGGTATGCGCTGGCAGCTCGCCGGTGCTGCTAAGCTCAGGGAGCTTGCGGTAATTGCAGACCAGCAAATCAGGCGCCAGTTTTTCTGCCTGGGCATAATATTCTTCATTGAATTTATGCAAAACATAGCCGGTTTTGTAATCAGAATGCTGTTGAACATAATCAATGGCCTGATAACTGAATGAAATAATATAACAAGCTTGCTTGAGCTCGCTCAGCTGTTTTAATAGGTGTTTCATGACATGCTCAACACCAAATTCTGCAAGGCACTCTTCTTTTATTTCTATAATGGCTACGGCTTCTGGAAACTGATTAAACAGCGAAATGGCGTGTGCCAGCAGCGGAATTTTAATGCCTGAAAATTGTGTCTGGAAAACAGAATAATAATCTGCCTGGAAGTGACGCACGGTGCTGCTGGTTAGCGAAAAAATGGATTTTTTTATGCCGGATGAGCGTTGCAGGTCAGCATCGTGCATCAGAATAAAATCATCGTCTGCGATCATCTGCACATCAAACTCAACATAGGTTGCACCGGCTTCAAGAGCGGCCTCAAGACTGGCCAGAGTGTTTTCCGGGTACCGGGCCGAATATCCCCGGTGCGCAATCAGTTTAGGTATCTGCATTTTTAATCCTTTAAACACATTATTTTTTAAGCTCAAATTAGAACTTATCAGAAACAAGGCTTTAATTGCTAACACTTTAGGACAACCGGTGTCAGTGCTTAGTCAGGTTTGTGCCGAGTAAGAAAAGCCAGCTGTTGTGTGAATATTTGATAGCGTTGTAGCAGTAGAGGCTGGGGCTCGGGTGTAAAACAGCTGGTTTTTGTATCGCTCTGCCAGTCATGCGCTTGAGATAATAACCAGGCGGCACCGCTGGCACTGGCTTCGGTATTGTCAACGCGGCTGACCTTAAGCTGGCTCAGGTCTGCCAGCTTTTGACACAGGTGATCTAATCGGCAAAGGCCGCCGGAAATAACCAGGCTTTTAGTGCTTGCATCCAGCAGTAACTCGATATTGTTTTGCAGTAAAAAGACAATGCTTTCGACGATGGCAACAGCACGCTCGGGCAGGCTAATATTATCTGCATCGAGGTCCAGATAGTGGGGCTCAATTGTGCTGTCCCACCACGGAGAGCCCAGACCACTGATGCTGTTGATAAAGACCGGTGGCGCTTTGAGCTCGCTCAGCCAGTGCGGAAGCTGTTCAAATAAGGCGTTTTCATCGATCTCGCTGGCAAGCGTTTGTAATGCGGCACCGGCTCCGTTGACGGTGCCTTCTTGCAGATAGATAGTGTTGTGGGGCCGGGTAAACGCGATGCCGTTAAGTAAAAGCGGGTGTTGCTGAAGCCGCTGAGTGACTTTAAGTGCAAAAGCTCCGGTACCAATATTGACATAAACAGACTCGGGCGTGACGTCACCGTTTGCAAATAAGGCTGCATTTTGATCACCATTGACCAGCATAAGTGGAATATCGTGGTGTTTTAGCCGGCCATAATCAGACAGGCAGGGGCGGACCTCAGGTAAACAGCGTTTACTGATCTGGAATTTATCCAGCAGGCTGTCAGACCACTGCAGGCTGTTGATATCAAACAGCTGGGTGCGTGAGGCGTTGACATGATCGACGACAGGCGTGCCCAGCGTGCTCAGCTGCTGAATCAGGTAACTGGCTAAAGGCGCGATGATAATGTTTTCAGCTTGCGCTGCCTGTTGGCAGCGCCGGTCATGGCTCAGCAGCCATTTTATTTTGCTGGCACCGTAATGCGCTGACAAGACCAGGCCGGATAACTTTTTTATCTCGCGGGCATCGTCTTGTAGGGCTGCCAGCATAGCGCTGGCACGTGTATCTTGCCAGCTAATGGCGGCAGACAGGGCGTCTCCCGTGTGTTTGTTCCAGCCAACAATGGTCGATCTTTGTGTGATGAGGGCAGCAGCGGAAAGTTGTTTGAAAGCCGGCTGAGATTGCAGCTCGTGAAGACAGTAGTGAATAGAGTTGAGAATTTCTTCTGCATTTTGTTCAATAAATCCGTTATCCTGCCGATAAATAGAGATAGAGCGTTCGGACTGGGCCAGTATTTGCCCGGATGAGTTAAATATCATGCAGCGACTGGCATGAGTGCCCTGATCAATAACAAGAAAATGTGCCATCAATTAACTATAGCAGGCTTATTTTAATGCAAAAGTATTTAATATTGTTTGTGCTGATGCTACCTCAGTCGCTGATGGCATTAGAGTTATTTGGTGTGACCGTTAATGAGATAAATCGTGTCCAGTTGCGTGAAGCGATAAGAAACACCGGGGCAGAGGTTGTCAGAGAAGCCGGTGATGATAATTGGTATGATGTTTACAATATGTCGGTTAATTTCAAACAAAGCAAATACCTGTTTATCGCTTATGATAAAACCACGGCCAACTTTGCATTTGCCGAATACCATTTGCCTTATGATTATCTCAGAAGCATGTTGCTGCGGTTAAAACTAAAATACGGAAAACCGGATATTAAATACGGCAGCTTTGAATCAGAAAACAGGTTTTTGTGGCTTGTAGACGGCATCAATATAGAGCTAACCCAGGACTGGGATAAAAGTATCACTCGTCTGGTTTATACCCAGCCAGCGACAATAGTGCCATTGCAGCAAGCCTACCGGCAATCAGAAAGTGCTAACTTATCAAAGCTGCTTCAGGTAGATGGTTCGTATTACTGAGTCAGAGCGATTATTTATACGACCACAGCGCATCGGGATTCAAATCAGGTTTTGTTGTTGGAATGTGTATTTTGCTTACCTTGAACTCTTCAAGGCTGGTGTCGCGTTTAATCGGGTTGCCATAATATTTGCCATTGGCGTCAGCAATGCTCATGGCTGAGCTCATAATCGAATTGCCAAACCCGCGGTAAATCACCACCGCTATTTCATTATTGGCCAGTTTCACCATGGTGCCCGGAGGGTAGGCGCCGAGCTGGCGAATAAAGTTGAGATAGATGATTTCGTCTTCTTTAGATGACATCTGGTAGATTTCTTTAAGAGCCGACTGCGCCAGTGCCGCTTTACGGTAGGCGCGTTTGGTGATCATCGCCACATAAGTATCGGCAAGCCCTAATATCTTGGCAAACACACCAATATGTTTGCTTTTCAAGCCCCATGGATAGCCGTTACCATCATTGCGTTCGTGATTTTCAATCAGTGTCTTTAACCAGGCTGAATCATCGATGCCACACTGTTTGAGCATTTCGACCGCTTTGGCTGGCGCGTTGAGAATTATTTTTTGTTGTTGCTCAGAAAGCGGCACGCTTTGTTTATTGAGTTGTTCCTGAATACCGGTCAGGCCGATATTTGAGGTAATGGCCGCTGCCAGCAAACTTTGCCGCTGAGTGGCATTATAATCAAGCAGTGTAGCGGTTAATTCGCAGAGTATCGCCTTGTAAATGGGCTGCAGCGAGGTGTAGGTCTGATCATAATAAAAATGAATCGCTCCAAGGCAGGCGTCTTCATCAAAAGCAACTAAGGCCTGAATATCGGCGGCTAACCTCATGACCCTTTGGCTGACAATGGCATCACCCTTTTCCACATCTCTGATCAGGTTTCGATAGCGGGTTGAAAAGCGGGTGATTTCGTTAAACGGGTTTTCGATGACATGAGGCGGGAGTTTCGCCAGATGAGAATGGCTGCTGGCATTATTCAGCGTCTGATTAAGGATCATTTCGGCATTGCGTAGCGGATCGTGCAGAAAGATCTTGTCAATCACTTCCTGTTTGCTGATGACCGAACCCTGGCGTAGTAGTAACTGGCCATTTGAGCCATAGATAGACCATTGAATGGCTTGATTCAGAATGATCTCGCCGCGAGCCAGTTTAATGCGTTCCATAAGGTGAATTTCGATTTAAAGCATTGCGATATTTAATGATATTATATTTGGGTACTTTTGAATATTGATAATTACTATTAATGGTTAATATCGGCAGGTTTGTGAAAGAAATCAGCCGATTAATAAAAAATGCTTAAATATCAATCCAATATAGAGTGGTTTTATCTTAAGTCTGGGTGTTGGTTGGCGCCAGTCACAGCATCAGCCCTGTAAAATTGTGAATTAAGAGAAATGAGATGTCTGCCTTAATCGAAATGAAATATGGCTATTTTGCCTTTCTGGAAAAACCTGAAACAGTAAATGAAAGGATTATCGCAGGCTTCAAGGCCTTTGAAGCTGAGCCTCTGACCCGTAAAAGTCATTTCTTTGAAGGCCGGTATGAAAACATTTATATCGAAACGGCAAAAATACCGGATCTGATACCGGTTATCGAACAGGCGATAGTCTATGTCGCTGAAATATTGAGCCAGCCAGCCGATCAGCTGCAGTGTGGTTTCTGGTTTAACAGCATGCAAGCGGGTGATGTGACCATCGCCCATACGCACGATGATGATGATGAATTAATGTCCGGCGTCTATTATCTGGAGGTGCCGGAAAATTCAGGCAGCTTGCTGCTGGGTGTATATGACAAGCAGGTCATAGTAGAACCTGAGGCCGGCAAAATGGTGTTTTTTCG
>Ga0224506_10001461_pt1 | contig 16893 bp, 12 predicted proteins | sample SF_Jan12_sed_USG_2_FD_169108 | JGI IMG/M metagenome (GOLD analysis project Ga0224506, IMG submission 169108) | Sediment microbial communities from San Francisco Bay, California, United States - SF_Jan12_sed_USGS_8_1 | ecosystem: Environmental > Aquatic > Marine > Sediment | place: USA... | reverse complement strand
TCGTAGAAGCGGCCTTACCGGCCGCGAAAAGCAGTTTCCAAAAGTGGCCCAAGGAAACAAATTTAAAAATCGCACCTACCAAATAATCCAGACGTAGGGCACATGCAATGTGCCTCCCCTCTACATCGTGCTAGCCCTGTCGGATTGCATCCGACCCGCAAACAACGTCTGGGGGTATACACTAACCGTTTCGTTCATCTTCCTTGTGATGCCACATTCTTAAAATATTTATTGTTTTATCAAGAATCAGATATCGAATTATTATGGATATCAGTATCTATAGGATTATCGTTTGAGCAAAGGGGTAAGACCTGATCCTTCTAGTAGGTACGGGTGGGTGGTTAACCCTTACCCGACATGGACTTTCACCCTGCAAGATGCACCAATCTTCGCTTGGCGCACTAACGACCAAGCTAGCGCAGCGTAGTTTGCGTCCGAACGAGCGCCTTGTTAGAGCGAAAATAGTTGGTCAATGTCTGTCTCCTCGGTGAAGTAATCCCTAAATACTTTTATATGATCATTGGGTATTCCGTAGTGCATCCTTAATTTGTGTAAAATTTCATCAGGCTCTGGATCTAGCACTGTAACGTATGGAACATCATTTCGCTTCGCAAAAGCTGAAAGAAAAAGATCGTCACTACGCACATCAGTTTTAGGGAAGGAGTACCCTATAATAATTATGTGCTGCGCTTTTCTAATTCCTTCAGCAGCATTTTTCCATAACTCATCAAACAATGTACCAAACGCTGAGTATTTCTTTTGGCGAACCGGAGGTATGATTAACGGAATTGAAACTATTCCGTCATCGGGTGCTTCCCCCTGTGGAACCCAGGGAAATTTCGGTCGTGCTCTAATAATGACCTGCCCTTCAGGTGCTTTACGGCCAGGGTCATCAAGAATGTTTGGTGGATAGTAGCCATAAGAAAAATCCTGATACCCATCCATATAGCGACCAGCGTAGCAAGCATAGGGGTGTGATGTGCTTTCATAAACCCACACTGTATCAGGGGCAGCTTCCTGCATTAATTCGTACTCAGCTTCTGCGTTCATAGGATGACTAGATAACCAATTAGTAGACCCATGAAGCTTTAATATTTTTGTAGTTTGGTTTTCTTCTGCCTTTGGAGCACACCATGTCTCTCGATGGATGCTTTTTGGAATAAATCCGTATCCATAATCAGTGCTCCAATCGCACTCGGCATTCATAGCCCTGTCCATCAAGGTATCCCAATTGAAAGTTACAACTAAGTCCTCTGTATTTAGCTTCTTTGCTAACTCGACGTGTGGCTTTGACAAAGGACCATTTTGTATTTCATTAAGTACGGATGAGAATATAAATGTGAGTTGGGTGTACGGCTTGAAAGCGAGAATTCGATCAATTCTTTCTTTTCCGTAGGACTCATGCAAATTGGCTTCTATTTCAGAATAAAGTTCTTCGATATCAATATTACTTCGAAGGTACGTATCTGGGTTCTCACCTTTTACTCGAATAATGAAATCAATGAGACCATCTCTGAGCACCCATGGATTTTCATAGATGTCTAGTTTCTCAAACGTAGGAAAAAAGTCGCGTGCGATTGGCATGCGAACACCGGTCGGGCTCTGAGAATAAGCTTTTGATGCACCAGCACCCAACAATAGAAGCTTCATAAAATGGTGGTCGCTCTAACGCCTCGTTAAGAGGCAAATAATATGTTGGCTAAAATAAGCGACGCAGGAGCAGAAGCCAACTGTTATTTGTCCTACTTTAACGACTTGTTAGCTTTAATTTCTTCTCGGACGTCTTTATGACCTAAAGATCCCATTCTGTATTTAGCTGACTCTTCTAAGTAATCATCAAGGGTATCATCTACCTGAAAAGAGTTAATACGCCACTTTTTATCTTGTTTATACAGAACAAATTTAATAATTGCAGGCTCCACATCGAACTTAACGACAAAATATTTTAAAACCAACACATCTGGTATATCAGATTGAAGATACTCAAAGTAACCGCTAGATTTACCTAATGTTTTAAAACTATTTTGGAATTGATTATCATACTTTTCAATATCAGAGTCAGAAAAATACCTTCTACTTGAACTTCCTTTTGGAAAAGCCATTGAAAAGACATTACTAATTTCGCCTTTATGAATTGCTTCCATTATTGGTAATGTAAGTTTATCTATTTCTTCATTTGCATATGTATTAATTGAAAAAATACATATAAAAGCTACTAATACGTTTGAAAGTTTCACCATGATTTCCTTATTTAAAGCTAACAGTTATTATATGCACGCTGCGCATATAATTACCCTTGCTCATTGTAGGGTTATTACCCTTTTCTTTAATATTTCCAGTAACTTACACCACTTTTGTGATTTAGGCAACAGGATATTATATGCACTCAGGCAATGTATCTTTTTTTTGATCAAAAAAACTTTCCTAAAATCAATAAGTTAAAAAGTTGCTTGGCAATGTATCACACTTTTTACAGATTTTCAGGTTAAAAAACAAACAGCTGGAAACGCTATGCTATCCCGTCCTACAAAAGAAATAGATTCTGGTCGTCACCAGAATGACTGGGGTTGACTAATGACGCCCTTCGACAGGCTCAGGGTACGGTTGTCTTTGAGATGAGCCCTCTCCCCCACCCTCTCCCTAAAGGGCAGAGGGAGTCTATAAACAAAAAAGCCCCCGTAAACGGAGGCTTTTGGAGATGGTGGGTCGTGGGCGATTCGAACGCCCGACCAATTGATTAAAAGTCAACTGCTCTACCGGCTGAGCTAACGACCCAATGCGGTGCGCATTATGCGGGTTTTGAAAAAAATTACAAGTTTTTTTTGCAGAAAATCGGCCATTATCGCCAATTTTCCAAAAACAGATTAAATCTTAGACTCTAATGGCAAAAGATTCAAAACAAAAGACGGAAAATCTTTCCAATCAGGAATGCTTCGCTTGCCACTCAGGAGATAGTGCTCTGAGCTTTTCCAGTCCATTTCTGACAATGGTAATAGCCTCATCAACATCTGCTTCCGTGGTAAATCTCCCCAATGATAAACGCAACGATGAATGGGCTTTTTCATCTGACAAACCTAATGCTTTTAAAACATAAGATGGCTCAACACTGGCAGAAGTGCATGCAGAACCCGATGAAACGGCAATATCCTTAAGAACCATCAACAAGGTTTCGCTATCCACATAATCAAAACAGATGTTCATAATGCCTGAAACAGTATTATCCATATTGCCATTTATTGAAACACCACCGCAGGATTCAATCCCCTGCCACAGACGATTTTTTAATTGGCGGATCCGTTGCGATTCTTCTTCTCTATTTTTCTGCGCGATGGCAAAACTCTCTCCCATGCCGACAATCTGATGAGTTGCTAATGTACCCGATCTAAGCCCTCGCTCATGACCACCTCCATGAATTAAAGGCAATATATTAGGTTGTTGATTCTTGCGAACGTAGAGCCCGCCAATGCCTTTTGGTCCGTAAATTTTATGCGCACAGAAAGACATCATATCAATTGGCATTTTGGTCATATCAATTTCCAGTTTGCCCGCGCTTTGCGCACCATCCACATGAAACAAAATATGGTGCTTATGAGCCACTTCACCGATTTCAACAATTGGATTAATACTGCCAATTTCATTGTTAACATGCATTATGGAAATCAGGAAAGTATCTGGTCTGATAGCCTGTTCAACTTTCTCTGCACTGATTACACCATTTTCATCTGGCGATAAATAGGTAACTGTAAACCCTTCTGATTCCATTTGAGCGCAAGTATCAAGAACCGCCTTATGCTCAATAGCACTGGTAATAATATGACCTTTTGATGGCTGGTTTTGCTGACCGGAAATATTGGCATATGCCGCACCTTTAATAGCAAGGTTATCAGCCTCTGTAGCACCGGACGTCCAGATAATTTCTCTTGGATCAGCATGGAGCAAATCCGCCACCTGATTTCTTGCAATATCAACCAACTCTTCAGCTTGCCAACCATAACGATGAGAGCGAGAAGCCGGATTACCAAAAGCACCATCAAGAGTTAAACATTGAGCCATTTTTTCAGCCACAACCGGATCAACAGGCGTGGTGGCCGCATAATCAAGATAGATGACTTTTTTCATTAACACTTAACTCCGCTTTCTCATTTACATGAGGCTGGCATTTTACGACTTTTTAGACTTGGCTGTCGTCTTTTTCTTGCTAGTCGCTTTTTTCGCTGTTTTAGATTTAGTTTTAGCTTTGGTTTGAGCCTTACTTTTCGCTTTTGCCTTTGCCTTTGAATCCGAAGCCGAACCTGATTTGCTTACTGGCTCTCCACAATCATCCAGATCTTCAAGGCTCTCGATAAAATCTGCCACATGTATACCCGGCAAATCAAGTTCCTCAATTTTGATGTCTCTGTCTTTTAAGGTTTTAACCAAAATTCTCATTTGCTCATCAACAGCTCTTGAATGATCCAACATGCTGCTGATAACCTGAGCGACAGGATCATAATAGCTTGAAGTGGCACCGTAGGCTTCAAAACCGATCAATTGATGCAGTTTCTCTCTTTCGCTTTGCTTTTTCTGACAATCATCTTCAATCACATGACCTGGAATACCAATGGCCGTTGCATTTTCAGGCACATCTCTGACGATAACCGCATTGGAGCCCACTCTTGCGCCAGAATGTAAAGTGATTGGACCCAGAATTTTGGCACCTGCTCCCACCACAACATTATCCTTTAAAGTAGGATGACGTTTACCGGCTTCCCACGAAGTTCCACCTAATGTCACCCCATGATAAAGGGTACAATCATTACCAATTACTGCGGTTTCTCCAATCACGACCCCCATAGCATGGTCGATAAAAAATCGTCGCCCGATTGTCGCACCTGGATGAATTTCAACGCCGGTTACCCATCTGGCAAAAGTAGAAATAAAACGAGCCAGCCTTTTCCAGTCAGCAAGCCAGAGTTTATTGGTTAGGCGATAGATCCAGATAGCGTGCAAGCCGGGATAATTGATTAAGATATCCCACTTGCTTCTGGCTGCCGGATCCCTTTTGAAAACGCTATTGATATCTTCCTTTATTGATTCAAATGCCATAAATGACTCGCTTTAATGTTGTTAGCTTATTTTCGTTTAGACGTTGAAATGCTTGTTGCGTTACTGCTCATCTGCTCAATAGACTTTAAAAATCCACGCAGAATATTATATTCGCTGGTTTCCAGTCTGGCTTTATTGAAAAGACGATTTAAACGCATTTCAATCAATTCCTGCTTGTTAGCATCCAGATAGCCGGTTTGAGCCATCAGATTTTCAAAATGCTCAACCAGCCCATTAAGCTCCTTTCTGGTGATGACGGATTCATTTTTCAAGTCATCATTAACAGTTTTTTCTTTGCCGAATGCTATGGCAGTTGAGGCCAACAACAATTCATAGGCAATTAGCTGAACTGCGGCGGCTAAATTCAACGAACCATATTCATTACTCGTCGGAATACATAAATGATAGTGGCATAACTGCAATTCCTGATTGGTGAGCCCTGAATGCTCAGTTCCAAACAAAATGGCGACTGGAAAATTATTAATATTGTTTTGCAAAACCTCTGTCAATTGACGAGGTTCTATTATTTGGTTAGGCAGACTTCTGACCCTTGCACTGGTTCCAATAATCAAACGACAGTCAGCTATCGCTTCTTCAATGGACTGATATACGACAGCTTCATCAAGAATATCAGTGGCATTGGCTGACATACTGACCGCTTGGGGATCAGGAAATATCTTTGGATTGACTAGACACAATTGAGACAAACCCATGACTTTCATCGCTCTTGCAACAGCACCAATATTTCCGGGGTGAGTGGTATGAGACAGAACAATCTTGATCTGAGCTAATATTGCTGTGTCCAATGTTGATTTAGTCATATCCAACGTTGATTCTGACATAAAACTGATACTCGAGGGTTCAAATTGGTATGAACAAACATCCAAAAGCGGATTTGACCGATCCTGATTAAAATTAAAGGCTGAATTCTACACCCTGAATTTTCTCTTTACGATAGACAAAAACACTAATTGGCCATTTTTTCTATCAAAAATCTCAATTAATAACTTTTATCTTAAAAAATTTCTAGATTATTTTGCTATAGCTGATTTTATTGTTATTCGTTTTGGTTACAATTTGAACAGCTGCTTTATAATCTTCCTAATAAAAATAACAACATAGCAACAACTGTCTTTTTGAACGTAAAAAAACGCTATTGTCTATAATCCATTTAACGCTCTTTTTATTACCACTCAATTCCGTCATGGAAATTACACCCGGACTCTCCCCTGTTGTTCCGGGTTTTTTTTATCTTTTGATCAACTGCTTGAACGCATAAGTGAATAGCCTACTCCGGCAAAAATGATGACAGGCAAGGCTGCGCCAAAGAAAGGCCACAAATTAAACACCAGACTGATAGGCCCAAAGGATTGATTGGCCAGATGAAATCCGAAACCAAGAAAAACACCTGATAAAATTCTTGCGGCAACAGAAACATCTCTCATGGGTCCCATCACAAATGCGGTAGCCAAAAACATCATCACCACAATAGAAAGTGGCAAGAATATTTTCTGCCAGAAAACCAGTTGATATTGGCTGTATTCAAGACGATTTTCCTTTAAATAGTCAAGATAATCATAAAGACCGGCAATATTCAGCGAATCAGGTTCAAGAGACAGGGTTTCAATGTGAGAATCCATTAACGGTTGTTCCCATACCAGCTCGGAAATTTGTTCATGGCGTATTGCATTGGATTCAAAGTGTGTGATTTTTACCTGTTTTAATAACCAGGAGCTCTCCTGTTTGTGCGCTTCCTTTGCCTGTGTATAACTTTCCAGCCTGTTGGATTCATTTAACTGAAAGATCATCACGTCGGCAAATTGTCCTGTGGAAAGTATTTCTCCCAGCCGAACAATCTTGTTGCCTTTTTTGGCCCATAACCCACTTTGAGAGAAGTTTAACTCACCACCACTTAACGCTACAGAGCGTAATTGTTCTGCGGATTTATTCGCTTTGGGCGCAACCATTTCAGCAATTAACAAGGTAATAAAGACCATAACTAAACTGGCTTTTACAGCAACACCGGCAATCTGCCATGAAGTCATTCCAGCAGCACGCAATACCGTCAGCTCACTATGTGAAGCCAGACTACCCAAACCAATCAGGGCACCAATTAAAATACTCATCGGGAAGAACTCGATGACCCTGCCCGGGATCATCATAGCTGTATATAAAAATGCATCGCTGGCTTGATATGTTCCTCGCCCAACAATTGCCAGCTCATCAATTAAACCAAACAGACTTCTGAGCAACACAAGGGCCAGTAATACAAAAAGACTGGCATAAATCACTTGTCGGGCAATGTACTTGTCAATTATTCGAATCATACTTTTTCCAATGCCATTCAGTTGTTTTTACCATTTTGAAGTTTTGCGGGTTTGTACAACCAATAACAGATGAAAGCCACCAGAAAATGCACCCACCACAAACCAACAACTTCCGGAATTGCGCCTGATTCTATAAAACGGCGACTGTTCATCATCAAAAGCGCGTAAGTCACATATAACATAAGTCCTGGTAACAGTCGTGAAAACTTGCCTTTTCTTGGCTCAGTTCTGGCCAGAGGAATTGCCAAAAAACACAATAAAAACATAGAAACAGGTACAGATAATCGCCAATGTAATTCAGCCCAATATTCTGGAGTTAAATGTTTTAGTAATTGGCTGGTTGAAACCGCACTGTTTTTTACCTCTTTCTGCTTAACTTCAGGATCGCTCAAAGACATAAAGTAACCCTCAAATTCGGCTGTCTGCCAGCGATTTTTCTGCTTATCCAGTCGATAGCTAACACCCTGCTCCAGCTGTAAATAACTGTCAGACTTTGTATCTTTCTGAATTTCAGTTTCACTGTCCTGCCAAATTTGTCCAGAATCGGCCACCTGAATTTCGATATTACCGGAAGATTCATCCAACCCATAAACCGAAAAGATACGATTAATCTGACCATCATCTCCGCGAGATTCTATAAAACTGACGCCGCTTCTTTGCCTGTTTTCACGAAAAGTGCCAGGAGAAACCGAACCAAATCTTGCCGCTGATTTTTCATAATTTAATAATTGATTGGTTTGATAGTTTGACCAGGGCGTTACCCAGAAAGTCAAAAATGTTGCACATACAGCCAGCACGAGTGCCAGTGGCAGAATGTACTTTGCCAATTGAAACTCACTTACACCAACGGATTTTAGAACAGCCATTTCACTGTCAGCATACAGACGACCAAAAGTAAGTAGCACAGCCAGATAAAATGACATGGGTAACAGGAATCCCATCACAGAGGGAATATGTAATGCCAGCAAACCAAAGACCGCTTGAGATGAAATACTGCCATCCAATGCAAGCTGAATATATTTGATAAAACGCCCACTTAAAAACAAAAGTAACAACACCAGCAAAATCGCGGCGCAACTAATTAGTATCTCTCTGTTGATGTAACGTCGTAGAATCAAAATATAAACTCAGAAAAGTGTTACTTTTACTTAATAAATGGCATTTTTTAAGTTAAACTTCCATTTTTTACAGTTTAATAGTTAAAACTGACAATTATTTGGGCATTTAAATCCTGAAAATCAGTTTCGCAATATAACATAGCTTTAGATATTAAGTCAGCACTCAGACAAACAAATCGTTTTCTTGTTCAGATTATGATTTGATAAGAGTATGTGAAACATAAATCTGACAGTAAAAAGTTTTTGCTGTTTTAACAAATTAAAATCTATATACAAATGATAAATTAATGGTACAGGTGAAATAATGGAATTTGGCGTAAAAAGTGGCAATCCTGAAAAACAACGTTCTGCCTGCGTTGTTGTTGGTGTTTATGAGTCAAGAAAGCTTTCGGCCATGGGTGAGCAGCTGGATCATATAAGTGATGGTTATTTAAGTAACATTATCAGACGTGGTGACATGGAAGGTAAACTTGGACAGGTTTTGTTGCTTCATAATGTTCCCAATGTGATGTCTGACAGAATATTGTTAATTGGTTGTGGAAAAGAACGAGATTTTGCCGATTCTCAATACAAGAACATGATAGCCAAGGTGATCACCACTTTAAACGACACCGGTTCAATGGAAGCTGTTTGCTTTTTTAGTGAACTCAATGTTCGTGGTAGAGACATTCATTGGAAGATAAGACAAGCTGTTGAATCAACCCAGGACACTCTCTATACCTTTGATAACTTCAAGAGTAAAAGTGATGCTGCCAGAAGACCATTAAGAAGAATCACTTTCAATGTTACCAGCAGAAAAGAATTAACTATTGGTGAAAATGCCATTAAGGAAGGGTTAGCGGTTTCCAAAGGTACTCATCGCGCAAGAGATTTAGCCAATTTACCTCCTAATGTTGCCAACCCGACCTATCTGGCTGAACAGGCACAAAAACTGTCTGAAGAATACTCAGACGTATCCTGCGAGATACTGGATGAATCCGAACTTGAATCAATGGGCATGGGTGCATTTGTAGCCGTATCAAAAGGTTCAGAGCAACCGGGCAAGTTGATTATATTAAAATATGCAGGTGGTGAAGCAGATCAAAAGCCGGTCGTATTAGTTGGCAAAGGAATTACTTTTGATACCGGTGGTATTTCTCTAAAGCCTGGCGAAGCAATGGATGAAATGAAATTTGATATGGGCGGCGCGGCAGGTGTTTTTGGTTCCTTTGTTACTGCTGTTGAACTTGAATTACCCATTAATTTAATCATGGTTATTGCAGCTGCCGAAAATATGCCAGATGGAAGAGCTTCTCGTCCAGGCGATATTGTCACTTCACTTTCAGGACAAACGATTGAAATCCTGAACACTGATGCGGAAGGTCGACTGGTGCTATGTGATGCCTTAACTTATGTTGAAAGATTTGAGCCGGATGTTGTTATTGATGTAGCCACGCTAACCGGAGCTTGTGTTATTGCTTTAGGCGCTCATGCATCAGGTCTACTAAGCAACCATAGTCCACTGGCACACGAACTGTTAAATGCGGGTAAACAATCTGGTGACAAAGCATGGCAACTGCCTTTGTGGGACGATTATCAGGAACAGCTTAATTCAAATTTTGCTGATATGGCCAACATAGGAGGTAAACCTGCGGGAACTATTACTGCCGCTTGTTTCTTGTCCAGATTTACCAAAAAGTTTAATTGGGCCCATCTGGATATTGCTGGCACTGCCTGGCTTTCAGGAAAGGCCAAAGGTTCGACAGGTAGACCAGTACCTTTACTCACACAATATCTGATTAACCGTTGTAAAAGTTGATAGCATTGCAATTATTTGAGATAAATTATGACCCAAATTGAATTTCATTCATTTGAATCAACCAGCAATAAACCACCTATTAATCAGGTATGCGATGTTATTAAACAAGCCTACAGAAAAGGCCAAAAGGTTTTTGTTCATACAGAAAACCGCAGAGCAGCTGAATTAATTGATGAAAAGCTATGGACTCATGACAGCAAAAGCTTTTTACCCCATCAAATGGTGGGGGAAGACCCAAAGACTCAAAGCCCCATTGAAATTGGTTTTGGTCAGGAACCAACCATCATGCCAGATGTGTTGATTAATCTTGATCATCAGGTGCCAACATTTTTTAGCCGATTTAATCTGGTTCATGAATATGCTTATGGTGATGAAGAAAGTAAAGAAAAAGCCAGAGAAAAATACCGATTTTACCGACAAAGAGGTTACCCGCTTAACCATTTAAAACATCAGTGATTAAAATGGTTGCATAAAGAAAGCAAAAGCTTTATTGAAAATTTAAACGACACTAGAAACTCAGACATCAAGCAAACAGGTTGAACTACGTAATGGATAAGTCCTATACCCCGCAGAACATTGAAACTCGTTGGTACGAGCAATGGGAAAGTAATGGTTATTTTAAGGCTTCTGGCAAAAATGATCCCTATTGTATATTGATTCCGCCTCCCAATGTCACAGGAAGTCTGCACATGGGGCACGCCTTTCAACATACAATCATGGACTTGTTGATCCGTTACCATCGTATGCTGGGTGATGATTCACTTTGGCAGTGTGGTACCGATCATGCCGGAATTGCCACGCAAATGGTGGTTGAGCGATTACTAAATGCTGAAGGCAAGAAGCGAACCGATTTTAGCCGTGATGAATTTATTGAAAAAGTCTGGCAATGGAAAGAAACTTCTGGGGGTACTATTTCACAGCAAATGAGACGTCTGGGTGATTCTCCGGATTGGGACAGAGAAGCTTTCACTATGGACGAAAACCTGTCCAAAGCTGTTCAGGAAGTTTTTATCCGATTATATGATGAAGGTATTATCTATCGCGGAAAAAGACTGGTTAACTGGGATCCGAAATTTCAAACTGCCATTTCAGATCTGGAAGTGGAAAATCTTGATGAAAAAGGATTTCTCTGGCATTTTCGTTACCCATTGAAAGATGGACTTAAAACCAAAGATGGCAAAAATTATCTTGTGGTAGCAACAACACGTCCTGAAACCATGCTGGGTGATGCAGCTGTAGCCGTTCATCCGGAAGATGAAAGATATCAAGACCTGATCGGCAAATCAGTCATGTTGCCTTTGGTTGGCAGAGAAATTCCAATCATTGCCGATGATTATGTTGATAGGGAATTTGGTACCGGATGTGTCAAAATCACGCCAGCTCATGACTTCAATGATTATGAAATAGGCAAAAGACACAACCTGCCTCTGATAAATGTTCTGTCACCAACAGCAACCATTCTTATGCAAGCCGAGATTTACAACATTGCAGGACAAACTGATAAAAATGTTGATTCTCAACTACCTGAAGAATTTGCCAATCTAGACCGATTTGATGCCAGAAAAGCCATTGTTGAAGCGTTTGAATCTCAAGACTTGCTGGACAAAATTGATGACCATGCTCTAAAAGTTCCTCGAGGAGACAGAAGTGGCGATGTGATTGAACCGCTGCTGACAGATCAATGGTATGTTGCTGTTGATTCGTTAGCCAAGCCTGCTATTGAAGTAGTTAAAAATGGCCAAATTAAATTTGTTCCGGAAAACTGGGACAAAACCTATTTTCACTGGATGGAGAATATTCAGGACTGGTGCATCAGTCGCCAACTCTGGTGGGGACACAGAATACCCGCATGGTATGACGAAAAAGGTAATGTTTATGTTGCACATAGTGAAGAAGAAGCCAGAACAAAATACAATCTTGACGGGAAGGTGAAACTTGTCAGGGATAATGATGTTCTCGACACCTGGTTCTCATCTGCTCTCTGGCCTTTTGCGACTATGGGTTGGCCTGACATAACGCCAGAACAGGAACGTTATATTCCTTCCAGCGTCCTTGTTACCGGTTTTGACATTATTTTCTTCTGGGTTGCCAGAATGATCATGATGACACTGAAATTTACAGATAAAGTTCCTTTTAAGGAAATTTATATTACTGGTCTGATCCGCGATGAAAATGGCGACAAGATGTCAAAATCCAAAGGTAATGTACTTGATCCAATTGACTTGATTGACGGTATTAATGTGGATGATCTGGTGAACAAAAGAACCAGCGGGATGATGAATCCCAAAGTTGCTTCCCAAATTGAAAAGCGCACCAGAAAACAATATCAGGATGGCATTGAAGCTTATGGCACCGATGCATTACGTTTTACCTTCTGCGCACTGGCATCCACCAGTCGAGATATTAATTTTGATTTAGGTCGTGTTGAAGGTTATCGCAATTACTGTAACAAACTCTGGAATGCTGCCAGATATGTTCTGATGAATACTGAAGATCAGGATTGTGGCCAAACCGGTGAAGCGATAGAGCTTAGCATCGCCGATCGCTGGATCATCAGCAAATTGCAAAATACAATAAAAACCTATCAGCAACATATTAAAACCTATCGTTTTGATTTGGCCTCGCAAACTCTGTACGAGTTTAGTCGAAATGATTACTGTGACTGGTATCTTGAGTTATCCAAACCTATTTTATATGGTGATTCGGCTTCGGAAGGAGCAAAACGAGGTACTCGCCATACACTGGTCAATGTACTGGAAGCTATCATGCGATTACTTCATCCAATGATGCCTTTTATTACTGAAGAAATCTGGCAGCGTCTGAGACCTCTGGTAAATACCAGTGTTGATTCCATTATGCTTGCAGATTTTCCTCAATTTGATGACAAAAAGCTGGATCAGGAGGCGCTTGATGATCTGCAATGGATACAAAATGTCATTGTTGGCATACGCAATATCAGAGGAGAACTTAACATTTCTCCAAGTAAACCTGTGAATGTTTTGCTTAATCAAACCAATGAAAGGGATCAAACTTGTCTTGAAAGATATCGCAATTTTCTGTCATCGCTGGCAAAACTTGAGTCAATTAGCTTAAATGATCAACCTGCGCCACCATCGGCCACAGCACTAGCTGGTGATATGGAGATACTGGTTCCTCTGGCTGGATTGATTGATGTTGAAGTAGAGATAAAAAGACTGGATAAGGAAATTGACAAACTGACAAACGAAATGAGCAGATTGAGCGGTAAACTGGCAAACAAAAACTTTGTTGATAAAGCGCCACCGGAACTGGTAGCCAAGGAAAAAGAAAAACTTGAGCAAATCCAAAAGTCATTAACTAAACTTGAACAACAGAAAACACAGTTATTACAAATATAATAAATTTAACGGGATAAAATAGAAACGGGGATCGATATGCAGCAAGTTTTCAACATGACGCTTCCCTTTTCCAGTTCCTGGAAGGCTTTGCAAATTTTTTCCGTCTACAGGTTATTACTTGCACTGTCACTATTGTTCCTGTTTAACTCCAATCTTTCAACTGCATTTTTAGGTGTATCCGATCCTCATTTTTTCTATGTGGTTGCAAACATTTATTTGATTGTTTCTATCTTCACCCTGATCACAAGCTTTGTTCTTAAAAGCTTGTATTTTGTTCAGGTCTACAGTCAGGTTCTGCTTGATATTATATTTATCACATTAATCATGCATACCAGTGGCGGTAATTCGAGTGGTATTGGTGTTTTGATAGCCATCAGTACGTCAGCAACCTGTATCTTGACGGGAAGACCAACCGCATTGATCTTTTCGGTACTCGCTTCTGCCGCAATCTTTGGGGAAGAGTACTATTCAAAACTGCATTTGTCTGATATTGATGGTCACTATACTCGCGTAGGTATCTTGTCAGTCATGTTTATGGCGTCCAGTTTAATGTCATATTATCTGTCACGCAGAATCATTGAAAGTGAGCACGTTGCTGAAGCCTCAATCAAGGGTATGGAAAACATGCAACAATTGAATGAGGAAATCATTCGATTTATGGCGACCGGTATACTGGCCGTGGATAACAGCAACTATATTCGACAAATCAACCGGGCTGCCTTGATCTATCTGGGGCATACCGATTCTGTAAAATCACAAAGGCTTGATCAGGTTTCATCAGCTTTATCCAGACAACTGAATTTATGGCGAATGAACACTTATTATCAAGCTAAAGTATTTAAGAATACTGCTACAGGGCCAAATCTTATTCCCAGTTTTCACCCAATCGGTAATAGTAAAAACAATACCATTATTTTTCTGGAAGACACCACTACCTTGACTCAAAGAGCTCAAAGTTTAAAGCTGGCTTCACTCGGGCGATTAACCGCATCCATTGCACATGAAATCAGAAATCCTCTGGGAGCTTTAAGTCACGCAGCACAATTAATGAAAGAATCAGATACAGAAGATTCCGGCAACCATGATTTAATAGAAATTATTAATAAAAATACCACCAGAGTGAATAATATTATTGAAAATATACTTAAACTCTCACAACGAAAATCTGTGCAAATTCAGGAAATTGATCTCGTTTCCTATTTACCAACAATGGTGAAAGAGTACCTTGACGGAAAAGATGAGCCTCCTGATATCGAAATATTTATTCCCAATGAACCGGTAATGGTTAATTTTGACCCATCGCAATTATCACAAATTTTGATTAATCTTATTGATAATGCTATTTTTCACAGTAAAAAAAGGACTGATGAAGCCTATGTTCAAATTAGCATTGGATACGAACCACATTCAAATAACCTGTTTCTTGATGTCATAGATAAAGGTGAAGGTGTAGACGAGGAAAATATAGAGAAAATTTTTGAGCCTTTCTTTACAACCTCGCGTAGCGGAACCGGACTGGGACTTTACTTATCAAAAGAATTGTGTGAAGTTAATCGGGCGCGACTGGATTATATTCCTATTGCAACTAAAGGTTCCTGTTTTCGCATTACTTTTGCATCTACCCAGGTAACGCTTAAGACCGGATATCAAAAATCCTGATAAACTGTTATAAAATGATTATCAGATTAATTTGGCATCACTATAAATTTTGATGGATAATAAAAGTATCCTGATGAGAAAATGAAAATCGGATTTTAGTTATGAGTCAAACGCCATTAATTTTAATTGTTGACGATGAACCAGACATTCTCCAACTGCTGGGGATCACATTGTCTCGTATGAACATTAATACTATCAAGGCAGAAAATCTGACTCAGGCAAAAGACGCTTTAGGCAAACACAAATTTGATATGTGTCTTACCGATATGCGTTTACCTGATGGAGATGGCATTGAGCTGGTCAGTCACATTCAACAAACTGCGCCTGAAATCCCCGTTGCGCTAATCACCGCCCACGGAAATATGGAAATAGCTATTCAATCCATGAAAGCCGGAGCCTTTGATTTTATTTCTAAACCAGTTGATTTAAATCGATTAAAAAAGCTGGTCAATTCTGCATTAAAACTGGGTCAACAAGACAGTCAGGGACAAAAATCTCAAAGTAAAAAGAAGCAGCTGATAGGTGACACCGAAGTTATGCAACAGCTCAAACAGAATATTCTCAAATTGGCAAGAAGCCAGGCACCGGTTTTTATTCACGGTGAGTCAGGTACAGGAAAAGAACTGGTTGCAAAACTCATCCATATCAAGGGGCCCAGGTCAGATAAAAGTTTTATTCCAATTAACTGTGGCGCTATTCCTTCTGAATTAATGGAAAGCGAATTTTTTGGACACAAAAAAGGCAGTTTCACGGGTGCCGTTGTTGATAAAAAAGGCCTTTTTCAACTGGCAGATGGTGGCACACTGTTTTTGGATGAAATTGCTGAACTTCCATTTAATATGCAGGTTAAACTATTACGAGCTATTCAGGAAAAAACCATACGGCCAGTTGGTTCTGAAAAAGAAGTTCCTATTGATGTTAGAATATTAAGTGCCAGCCACAAAAATCTCATGCAACTGGTTGAAGATGAACAATTCAGACAAGATTTGTTTTATCGAATAAATGTAATTGAATTGGTTGTACCGCCTTTGAGAGAAAGAAAAGATGATATACCTAAAATAGCAGATTATCTTTTGCAACAACTGTCCATTACGATGGATATCAACAAACCAAAAATATCCAATGAAGCTATTAAGGTGCTAACGAACTATCAATTTCCTGGCAACATCAGAGAACTGGAAAACATTCTCGAAAGAGCGATTACACTTTCAAGTGATGACGAAATTAAAATTGAAGACCTGTCTATAGATCAACACATTGGTGATAACAGAGCGTTTCTATCAGATGCTGAGCTTTCCAGTCTGGAAAGAGACGAATTACCACTTGAGGAATATCTGGAAAAAATTGAAACCCATGAAATTCTTGAAGCCTTGAAACAGGCGAACGGCAATAGAACTCAGGCAGCCAAAATTCTCGGGATCAGTTTTAGAGCCATGCGATACAAATTAAAAAAATTAAATATTGACGATATAAATTAAATACTCACATCCTGATTACAAATTAACAGGACAATTTCCTACACATAATAC
>Ga0224506_10001460_pt1 | contig 16895 bp, 11 predicted proteins | sample SF_Jan12_sed_USG_2_FD_169108 | JGI IMG/M metagenome (GOLD analysis project Ga0224506, IMG submission 169108) | Sediment microbial communities from San Francisco Bay, California, United States - SF_Jan12_sed_USGS_8_1 | ecosystem: Environmental > Aquatic > Marine > Sediment | place: USA... | reverse complement strand
CCTTAATTCTTCGTTTTTTTGTAATTCAGCTTTCCAATCAATCCATTCTTCGTGATTTGCAGATAAATTCTTTGAAACAAGCTGTAAAAATATAGCAGGATCCGCCTTTATTGTCATCTTTGCCCTCCTCAAATCGGAATTTTGTCTTAGTAATGAAATATCTCTATTTACACGTACCAAATTAGCTTTAGAGTTTATAATCCGTCCATAATCGAGTCGAAAATCCATAGGTACACCCAGCAATATAACTAAATCCGCGGATTTTAAAGCTTCACGACGTTTATGTCGGTAAAGAAGTGAATTATCCTTTTCTATGAGCCCTCTTGCTTTTCCAGATAAATAACATGGAATATTTAAATTTTCAATAGCTTCCTTAGTCTCTTTGACATCAAAGACTTTAAATACAGTTTGCCCACCAATTACCATAACGGGTCTCATGGATATTGAGATCAATTCTAAAAATTGTTTAATTTGTTTATTACTGGGAGTTGGATGAACAACTGCTAACTGAGTAGAAATCGTTTCCTGATAATTTCCCGAAAATTGTCTATCTAAATGCCATTGAATGTATTTGTTTGTAATTTTTTGAAATAAATTATTTGGAACTTTTTTGGGTTCATGCCATTTTCTAACAATTTGTTCTGGATAGAGTAGATCAATTGGTATTTCAATAAATACCGGACCGGGAATACCCGACATTGACTTTTTAAATGCTTGGTCAAGAATGGGGATTATGTTTTTCACTTTCTTTATGGTTTTACTCCATTTTACTAAAGACTTCATTAGTTTGATTTGATCAATATCCTGAAGTGATCCTCTTCCTTTTAATAAGGTTGCAGCAGAACCACCAATCAATATCAATGGTGTTTGTGCCATTTGAGCATTTTTTATTGCAGTAATCGTATTTGTAACCCCAGGACCAGCAGTAACAATAGCAACACCAGGTATCCCAGTGAGACGAGAAACTCCTTCGGCTGCAAATACTGCAGTAACCTCATGGCGAGTATCAATCACTGTAATATCCTCTTGCTCACATCCTACTAATATTGGACTAATATGACCACCACATAAGGTGAAGACATGTTTGACATTATGCTTGATTAATGACCGGACTACAAGATTTCCACCATGAATTGAAGATGTCACATAACTTCAAATAAATCTGTAAATTTAAGCTATTTTATAATTCTACACAAAATTGATTATCCTATCGAAAACAATGTGGAAATAATATATTTAAAGAAGATGCAGACCTTTTACTTTAGCATATGATTCAACTTTCCTAAGTAATCTTTTAGCGATCAATGTGTAAATAATAGAATATATGAAAAGAAGTATCCATTCGACATATACTGGAAATATAGTTTCCCAATTACCATTAAAACTATAATACCGAAGTAAATCATAACCAAAAGTAAAAGGAAAGAAATATGCCATAAATTGAAGTCCCACTGGAAAAACTGTTATCGGAAAGAAGGTACCAGATAAAAATTGAAAGAGTGTACCTATTAATTGAGAAATTGAGCTTGTTTGTTTCCAAAGTATTGCAGCTAAGGCAATCAAAATACCAAATGCACTCAAAGAAATGATTACAATTAAAATAACCAAAAGAGAATATAGTATATCTAAACCTGACAAATGTGTTAATGATAACAAGAAGAGATACATTGGGATAAAGTACATCATTTTTACTATAGCCTCTGAAATAATAATTCCAACAAAGTATCCATATCGAGATGAAGGATTACTATAGATAAACTCCAAAGTACCATTATTTAAATCCCGAGTTACTGCATTAATAGGAGACCATAAGGCTACTGAATTAAATATGAACAACACGAGTGCAGATTGGAAAAATATCATCATTCCCCGGTCATCCAAATTAAAATTTCGAAAAGTTGCCGCAGTTGCAAACAATAAAAACATACCTGCAAAGATAGCAGTTTCGAATAAACCACCGATTAGATTTGCCTTATATCTTTTCCATATTGTTAAATTTAGCCTAATACTAGATTTTATTACATGAAAAGTAGAAACTGTTGTCGATTTAGAAATTGAGTGAACATCAGAAGACGGAGTAAATAAATTTTCAGCTTGAATTAAAACCATAAAATCACCTTAAATCAAATGCAAACCTTTATTTTTTGCGTATTTTTCAACTTTCGCAATCATTCTGATAGAGATTATAAAGTAAAAAATAATGTAAAAAATTAATAATCCCCATTGATATGTAACATCCATGAAAGATACCCAATCATCACCAAAAGCATAATGTCGAATTAAATCATATCCCACGGTTATTGGGAATATAAATCCCCAAAGTTGCAGTGCTATGGGTAACGAGATAAAAGGAATAATTGCACCAGTCATAAATGTCCATGAGGTAGATATTATACCCATTAATGATCTTGTTTGTTTCCATAAAATAATAGACATCGCCATAATAACGCCTATAAAACTTATGCTAACTAAAGTCAATATTACAATTACAAGTATTAGTACGATTTGATATACTGATAATTTAGCTGCAAAGATCATAGTGACAAAGAATGGAACAAAAATGATGCTAGACCAAGTTATGGATGCAAATGTTGTTCCAATATAATAGGTGTAACGAGGTGAAGGATTGACATATATACTTTCAAGTGTCCCATTATATAAATCTTCAACCGTCGTATTATATGGAGTCCACATAGCAGGTCCATCATAGACAAGAAACATGAAACTACTCAAGTAAAATATAAAATTACTTCTTGGATCTTTATGAACTAAATCATCAAAAACTAATGCTACTGAAAAAAACCAGAATAAGACCACCATTATAAGCATCCTCACGATATCACCGATGAGGTTTGCTTTATATCTAAAATAAATCTGCATTTGTTTCTTAAATGTCGCTTTCAAAACTGACCAATTAGAAACAGGTTTAGAATACCCATAAATTAGTTTAACTTCATCCACTGGTTCAGGTTTACTTAATAATATATGATCTTGATCGACAAACGTCATAGTAATCACCTAGTCAAAGCCCTCTTCCAATACACCGATACGATGTATAAATGCATCTTCTAAAGTTACTGAATGATGCCTAAAACCAACTTTTAGATCATTCTTTCTTAAAAGATCTATAATGGATTCAGTTCCCAAAAATAAATCACTTACTCCAAATGAGATCCATTCTTTATCTTTTTCTTGATATCCTGTTATCACATCTAAATTTTGAATTTCATCAATAAGGAATGTTGGTAGTTCGTCTTTCTTTAATTCAATAAAATCACTTACTCCAATCCCTGACTTCAAATTATGTGGTGAATCAGTGATTTTTATTTTACCTCCATGTATAAGTGAAACACGATCTGCCATTTCATCTACTTCAGTTAGAATATGAGAGGTGAGTAGAACTGATTTATTTTGATCTTCAGAATATTGCTTCAAAAATAATCGTATTTTTTTGGCAATGATGGGATCTAACCCTTTTGTAGGTTCATCTAAAAATATAATTGGTGGATCATGAAGAAGAGCTCTCATAATTACAACTACTTGTTTTTGTCCACCAGATAAATGCATAAACTGTTTATTTAAATTCTCCTCAAATTCAATATACTTAGAGAACTGTCCAATTTTTTCATCTATGTGATCTTTAGATAAACCTCTCAAAGCACCGAAAAATCTTAAATTTTCGACCGGAGTTAATCGTGCATAAGCACTTCTTTCAGTATCTTGACCAACATATCCTAAAACATGGCGTATGTTATTCTCATCTTTATCCAAATCATACCCTAAAATATTTACATAACCAGAGTCTTTATTCAACAACGTAGCCAAGATTTTAATCAATGTAGTTTTTCCAGCACCATTCGGTCCCAAAAGACTATGAATTTCAGCACGTCGAAGATCAAAGGTTACATTGTCCAAGGCAATTTTTTTACCATATGATTTACAAATATCTGTTGCAGTTAATACTTGTTTAGACATTAAACCATCATAGACTTTCTGATATAAATAAAAATTTGAAATTAATCTTTTATTATTTGATCGCAGACTTTATCACTGCACCAAAAGAATGATGAGTAAACTTTTAGGTTTATAATGTAACTTTATAAAATAACAATTGAAATAACATTCATCTTTACTCATCACTAACAATCATTATCTATCTTTACTCATCATTAGAAAAAACGACCAAATAACGACAAACAAAAACACACAACCATACATCAACAAACACTTAAATAAAAATAAGAATTAAAAATATAATATCCATCACTAAACATCACTAAAATATAATAGATTATATCAACCAACTCTCGATAGAACACACACACACACACACATATTTACAACCCAACAGTTTAAACAAGACATACAAGAAAACACGAGTATCGATATGTATCGACACCCACCACACTTAGTGATGTTTATCGACGACACATTCAATTGTAAACTTAGACTCCATTTTAAATAAACACAACACATCGTTAAACATCTTTTACTTTGATAAATTTAAATTTCAGGAGAATTTGATTTGTATTTATCGTAAAAACCCCAAGGATCAGAAGTAAATTCAGGTAATATTTTTTTAATGAGTTCAATATTACTTTCGAGTATAAAGTGATCATCCGCTTTTAACTCCCACCAAATTCCAAATGGCAAACAATCAAATACTTCCTTTGATTCTTCAATTGTAGTAACTGGATCCTTTCGTGATACAAAAATTAGTGTTGGAACTTTCACATATTTCCAATATTTTTCAACATTTTCTTTCCAAAATATAGCTTTTGATTGACGAACTCCTGCATTTATATCAATCCGTGATAATCTTTGCATGGCATTTCTTCTTGATTCCTCTGAAGCTTGAACTTTATTAATGACACTAGGTGCGATATATCGAGTCGCAAAACGAACCAATTTTGCAGGAAGAAAGTAAATTGGTTTAATAAAGACAGGTAAATTGAATGTATTTACAGGTGAAAGGAGGATTAAAGAAGATAAACGATCAGCTATGGGAAAACGTCCTGCAAATAAAGCAGCTGCAGACATTCCCCCCGCACAATGAGCCTGAATGGATTTATTGGAAATCGAGAGTCCACTATCTATTGAAACACGATCGTATTCATCAAATGATTTTGTTAATATCGCATTAGCATCGATTGCACCTTGAACAGCATCTAATTTTCCATCTTTAGGTGAATTTCCTTGACCACGACTATCATATGCATAAATAGACATATAATCTTTCAATGCCTCTGCATACCATTGATTCTCACTATATCTAGCCTGCCAACCATTGATAATACCCAATGCAGGTTTTGAAATATCCTGTTTTTCTATATCTACCAACCATTCACCAATAAACTTTGAATAATCATTTGGGGTATTTTCAACTCTTTTTCGCCACTGGTGATTTTGAGGAAGAATCTCCACAAATGTGTATTTGTCAAAGTAAATTTGAATTTTTCATATTGATTATAAACTACACACAATTTGAAACAAAATTAATTCCATCTTGCTATCAAAGTTAAATTGATGCATTTTATTCTTAATTTTCAAGAAATTTATATAGTTTTTCCATCATCTTAATAAATTTATTATCACACAATTATTTGACTAGAGGCACGAAAATGACTACAAATATTCCAACACCTTGGTTAAATTCACTCGAAGGCGTCAGACCAACAACCTTAGAGTACAAACAAGAAAGTACTTACCAAATGCTAAAAAACTGGGCACTAGAAAAACCAAATAATCCATTTATTATTTTTCCAAAAGGAAAAATATTAAATTTTGCAGATACATTAAATGAAGTAAAACAGTTATCAGTCCAATTAAAGGCACTTGGCGTAGAAAAAGGAGACCGTATAGCGGTTGATCTACCAAATGTACCACAATATATAATCTCTCATTTTGCAATAATGTCATTAGGTGCGATTATTGTGCAAACCAACCCACTATATACTGAAAGAGAATTGATACATCAGATGAACGATTCTGGTGCAAAAGGAATAATTTCCTTGACCTTATTTCAGGAAAAAATTGAGAAGATCATGCCTGATACTAATTTAGAATTTTGTGTAATGGCAAACATCTCTGATTATTTGAAACCAATAATCACAATTCTGGGTAAACTAACTAAAAAATTAATTGATCCAAAATTTGTACCTAAAAAGGGATTTTTCTTATATAAGGATTTAATGAAAACTGCAGACAGCAGTAAATTTAATGAAGAAGTTGTTAATCTTGATGATGTGACATTATTACAATACACTGGTGGTACTACGGGATTGTCTAAAGGAGCTATGTTGACCCATAGAAATATTTCATGTAATGCACAACAGGCTAGATCAATTATTCATCACATCCCAGATGGAACCGGGTCTGTACTAACAGCTTTACCACTATTCCACTCCTTTGCATTAACCATATGTTTAGGAAATTCATTAGCCATGGGTACTTCAATGGTACTACTACCAAAATTCAATGTGGAAGATGCTCTTTCATTAGTAGAAAAATATAAAATTACATTTTTTCCAGGTGTACCAACTATGTTGATTGCAATGATGTCAAATAAAAAATTTGAAACTATTGATTTATCAAGTGTTATTGGTGTTTTATCTGGAGGTGCTGCATTACCTTTAGAAGTAGCTAGAGAATTTGAGGCTAAAACTGGTGGATCAATAGTAGAAGGTTATGGATTATCAGAGACTAGTCCAGTTACCAATGCAAATCCATTAGGTTCAACTAAATTAGCCCCAAGAATAGGAACTGTAGGACCACCTGTTGCAGATACTTTCGTCAAAATCGTAGATGTAAATGACTACTCCAAAATGATTCCTGTAGGTCAAGAAGGAGAAATATGTCTAAAAGGTCCACAAATTTTTAAAGGATACTGGAACAATGAAACCGCTACAAAAGAAGTATTAAAGGAAGATGGCTGGTTTTTAACAGGCGATATAGGTAAGTTGGATGAAGATGGCTTTTTATCAATTGTAGATCGGAAAAAAGAACTCATAATTGTTAGTGGAAATAATGTTGTTCCCAGAGAAGTCGAAGAGGTAATATATACACACCCTGCAGTTTTGGAAGTAGCTGTTGCAGGACTTAAGGATAGAAATAAAGGAGAAATTGTTGCTGCGTGGGTAGTATTAAAAGAGAACAAAGAAGCAACAGAAAGCGAATTAATTGATTTTTGTGCAAAAAGTCTAGCTCCTTACAAAATTCCCAAAAAAGTTACCTTCAAGAAAGAGTTACCAAAATCCATGATTGGTAAAATATTAAAGAGAAAAATTTTAGAGCAAGAAGAAGCAAATTAAATCAATTGATCCATTTTAGATAAGTTTAGATTTAAAACTTCTATTTTTTCTTGAACAATGTCTCTTAATTTTTCTTTATCATACTTAGGATTTTTAAGTATGACATCAATAAATTCTATAACTTCATTTAATTTCTCATAAATAATATTAGATTCAGCAAATTTGGTAAAATAAAAGGTATAATTAGTTGAGTTTTTGTTTTTTATATAGATATCAATATCTTGTATCCTGATTTTTTTAATTTTATGTAGTTCTGATTCTTGAAATAATGATTTTGAAATGTTTGTTAATGTATCAATAAAACCTGCATAGATTTGTGGATGCTTGATTTTTAATAATTCTCCTTGAATCGAACAAATAGTGTCTAATCCTTGTGTAACAACTACCCCTAAACATTCAATTTTATCAATTGCATTTAATTTTAGATCTTCACTAATAATTTTATCCAGATATAAGTGCTTTAAACCCATAAAATTGATATCACTTTGTGATATTTCATCACCTCTATGTAATTTACTAACAATTATATCCAGTTTTTCTTTAGTAGAAATCCAAGCATCTAAATTTTTCTGGATAACACCCCGTAATTCTTGAATATTTATCGGCTTCGTTAAAAATGAATCTACAGCTCCACTATTCAAAGCCTCAATTGCAGTGTATATATTATTCTCTCCTGTAACCATGATAGTACGAATAAATGGATTAGTATTTTTCAAGCTTTTCGATATTTCTACACCATTTATGTTGTCATTTAAATTATAATCAAGAAGAGCTATGGCTATTGATTGTTTATTGAGCAAATTTATAGCATCACTGGCATTGCGAGTTACAATAATATCAAATTGTTTTTGAAAAAACCGAGAAATTGAGTTCACAATTTGAACATCATCATCTAGGATCAATAATTTGATTTTATCTTTTTGACTCACAAGAATCACTAATAATACCTTATAATTAATTGATGAAATATAAAATTATTTTTCTTGTAGTGTTTGATCGATTTCTTTATTATTTTTAGTCATCATTGAAAGTAATCTTTTACTCCCTTCAAATAGTCAATAATTATCAATTCCTTTTGTTTAATTTTAGTAAAAAATCCAGGATCATCTAGTAATTCCTTTTGCATCAAGTCTCTAAACCGATCCAGTTCGATATCCAAATCATATGATATTTCATCAGTTGGAATCTCAATAATGTAAGATATTTGATAATTATTAAAATATTTGAAAACTATTGATATATTATCAAAAATTAATTGATTTACTTTATCTGTGCTTATAAACACTTCATCTCCAACTAATATTAATGCAGACATAAATCCAGCAAATAATGTATCAGGAAATTGATTAAATACACCATTCCCCTCAAAATTGGAATATACGGGTAATGAGCCTTTTGAAATAATAATACCATAATATTTTCCATTTACAATATTTTGATCTTGAAATTTATCCTGAATGACCGATTTGATAAATTTTTTTGCAGAATTCATCCCATTAGCATCAGAAAGAAATGAGTATAACCGTTTATTTGTGTTATACCTTTCAATTCCTTGGATAACAATGTTTTTTATCCGCTTAGCCTCAAATGGTTTTAATAGAAAATAATTAATTGAACCTTCATTTATTGCCTTTTTCACTACACGAAATTCATTTGTACCTGTTAACATGATTTTATACGTTAAGGGAGAAATATCTTGAATATAGTTTGATATTTCAATACCATTCGAGGTGTCTTTTAAATCGAAATCGAGAATAATTAATGAATATTCTTTTTGTTGCAAACAAGAATAAGCTTCATCGAGATTATTTGCGACATTAATCAAATATTCCTTTTGTAGAAGTCTTTTTAATGAACTAGTAATATTTGGATCATCATCAATTAGTAAAATTTCTTTATTCAAGTGATGACTTTCATCAAAAGATTCCATATCTTAACAATAAATATACCATTAAATGTTTTTTAACGTATCGATACTATATCTGATAAAATTAAATTGATAAACCCCAAGTATACTCTAAATTACCCCAACCTTCCCCCATATTCTTATAGGGAAGTTGTAAATCACCTAATTTACCCTGTAATTTCTCTACTTTCACCATAAATTCATTATAATTAAATTTAGTTTCCCATAATCTTTTAATTACTCTTCGATTTAACAAAAATTGTGCATGACCGTGTGCGTTAATTATGAATTTAATATAATCACCTTTATCATTCTCAGCATATACGGTAAATTGTGGTTTATATCTGTCAATTTTACCATTTTTTCCAATTGGTAGAATATCTATCTTTGAAAATACATATTCTTTCTCATTTGTATAATCATAAAAATAACTAGTGGGCATTAAATTGAATTTAGTCCGTTCCAAAATTGGATTGTAGAAATTATCATTCCGTCGGAATATATGACTTCCAAAATAAGGAATGAACATAGAAAAAACATTACCATCCTCAAATGCAACCCAAAGCCATTTCCATGGGAACATAGGTACATTCATACAAACTCTTTGAAAGTATCCAATACCCTCTAATTGTTCGGTTCCACATGGATGCTTGAATTCTCCACTAAAATTGATTCTCCTCCATGCAACCAAATGAGTTCCACCTAATTTATTATCTACTGCACGAATATCAGTAATTTGAGGTTGTGAAAATTCGGATTTAGGATCAGTCCAGATTTTAAATCGTGCATAACCTTCTTTTCCCTCAAATTTTGCATTAATCTCCAATTCCTTCTCTTTTGATGCGTGAATAGATGCTCCATATTTTTCTTCCTCATCCCAAGCTTCCAACCATTGGTTTTGTGATAATCTAGCTAATGAAGGTTGGTGAACTATTTCTTCATGTACATGTTGTCCATCATTAATCCATCCAACTACAGTTGTCATGAATTCATCTGGTTCACGTTTCCGATTTAAGTGCATTCCTTTCTGCCAAACTTTATTTACACTAATTTCTTTTCCAACTCTAGAGGCATAAGTGAACATCATTTGTTTTGGTCCATATCCTGTTTTTTGTTTTGGTAATAGTAGAAAAAACCACCACGAAGAAGAACTCCAATTTTGTAATTCCGGTCTGTGATTCCATATTTCATTAAATCCAGGATAATTTTCATTTATATTGTTATCTGATAATTTTAGATCCATATCTCCGATAAACCAACTTAGGTGATATTTTTTAAGTATGTTATGATAGAATTCTAACCATATCACTTCTATTAAAATCTTTAGAACAAATACAGAGGCGCTATAATAGATAATTTCTTAAAATCTAATAGATTCCATAAAAATGATATATCAAAAGTTATGATACTAATAACTCAAAATTTAAGCAGTATATCCAAATTGCAATATAATACGGATTAAAAACAATATTTTTTTGTTAATTATTTAAATTTTTGAAGATGTAATAGAATGAACCATTCTTTTATACTTTTATAGATTTATGTATTGAATAAATTCGAGTATCCTATATAGATATATCAGGTGATAATTTGTGAGTGATCTATTTAATGAGATTTCTATAAGAATTTCAGGAGAAAATGGAGATGGTATCTTTTCCTCGGGAGATACCTTAGCAAAAATATGTTCTAGATCTGGACTTGAAGTTCATGCATCTAGAGCATATCAATCAATTATTCGAGGTGGCCATGTTAGTTATAGCATACGGGCATCAAATCAGGAAGTTCGTGCCCCTGCAGATTACATTGAATTATTAGTCGCCTTAAGAAAAGATAGTTTTATTGTTGATGCAATTCCGACAATGACCAAAGGAGGTTTTATTTTATTTGATTCTAAGGGTAGCAGAATAAAAGATGAGCCTATACCAAGTGATGTAGAGTTAATAGATATTCCAGCATTAGAGTTGGCAAGAAAACTTTCTCCTCTTAAAATATTGAGAAATACAGTATTTGTTGGTGCAGCAATTGCTCTGTATAGTCTAAAATTAGAATACCTAGAAGAAATAATACATGAGGCTTTTGATAGAAAGGGTGAAGAAGTAGTAAATATCAATATAGATGCTGCCCGAGCTGGTTATGAATGGGTATTACAGAATTGTAAATTAATAGATCATAATGTAAAGCTCAAAGATCGAACAGAAAAAGTATTTATTGGTGGAAATGAGGCATTAGCACTCGGATTATTAGCAGGTGGATTACAATCTTATTCATGGTACCCCATGACCCCAGCAACACCAGTGGGTGCGTTTCTAGCTAAGTATGGTCCTAATGCCGGTTGTGTAGTAAAACAAATGGAAGATGAGATTAATGTAGCTAATTTTGCTGTCGGTGCCGGCTTCGCTGGTGCGAGATCTGCTTGTGCAACATCTGGTGGTGGATTTGCATTAATGACAGAAGCAATTGGATTTGCTTCTATTATTGAAGCTCCAGTTGTTTTTATTGAAGTAGCCAGAGGAGGACCATCAACTGGTTTACCAACTAAAACAGAACAGGGAGATTTAAATCAACTGCTAGGTGCTTCTCAAGGTGATTTTCCACGAGCAATCATTGCTCAAACCACAATTGAAGATGGATTTTATCTCGGTCAAGAATCCTTAAACATTGCAGAAAAATATCAAATACCCGTCTTGATTGCATCTGATTTATACTTAGGAGAGCATTTTGAAACAATTCCTGAATTGGATTTCGAGAAAATACCTATTGAAAGGGGTAAATTAATACTAGAAGAGATTCCTGTTGAAGAACAACCTTACCTAAGATATAAATTGACTGAAGATGGTATCTCACCTCGAGCAATACCCGGTGTAAAAGGTGGAGAACATGATGCTGGGAGTGATGAACATGATGAAGATGGAAAGTTAGTTTCGGATCGAAGAGCAGGATTTCCAGAAGCCATTCAAGTTCGAATAAAACAAATGAATAAAAGAATGGGTAAAATGGATCTACTATTAACTGAATTACCACCACCACAGGTAGAAAGTAATGCAGACCATCCAGATATACTAATTGTTGGATGGGGTAGTTCATATGATGTTATCAATGAAGCAAGAGCAGATCTATTGAAAGTAGGTATCAAATCTTCCCAATTACATCTCAAGTATATACTACCTTTCCATGCAAAAGAAGTAAAAGAAATCCTTGAAGATTTTGAATCCAAGCAAATACCAATTTTAATGGTCGAAGCCAATTACACAGGTCAGATGGCAAGACATATCAGGGCAGAAACAGGATTTCTATTAAAGCATAAATATCTCCGTTTTGATGGAGAATACATTTTACCAAGGGAAATTGGTATGGAAGTTAAGAAATTACTAAATAAGGAGTGATGAATATGGTTACAGAAATTACAGAATTACAATTAACAATAAAAGATTGGGCATCAATTCAACCAACATGGTGTCCTGGTTGTGGTGACTTTGCTGTATTAAACGCGGTGAAAAATAGTTTTGTAGAATTACAATTGCAACCACATGAAACTGTTGTAGTGTCAGGAATCGGATGTTCTTCAAATTTACCACATTTTGTAGCAGGATATGGATTACACACACTTCATGGAAGAGCAATACCTGTTGCAGAAGGTGTAAAACTTGCAAACCCGGATTTAAATGTAGTAGTTACCGGTGGAGATGGCGATGGACTTGCAATTGGTATAGGTGGTTTCCTTCATGGAGCAAGAAGAAATATGAATTTAACATATATCGTGATGGATAATGCAGTTTATGGATTAACTGTAAATCAAGCTTCTCCAACCTCTGGATTGGGAAGAAAAACAAGGAGTACTCCATATGGGAATATTGAACCACCATTTAATCCAATCACTTTAGCTCTTGCAGCTGGTGCCACATTTGTAGCAAGAACATCGTCGGGAGATAAAAATCATTTTGCAGAAATATTAAGTGAAGCAATAAAACATAAAGGTTTTGCATTTATTGATGATATGTCTCCTTGTGTTACCTTTAATAAAGTAAATACATTTGATTTCTTCAAAGAACGTGTATATAAATTGGAAGAAACAGATCATGATCCATCTAATTACCAAGAAGCAATGTTAAAATCTTTTGAATGGGGAGATAAAATACCAATTGGGATTATCTACCAAAATAAAAATGTTCTAACATATGAAGAGCAAGATCCTACAATTACTAAATTTGGTAGTGTTGTTCGACGTGGTGCCGAAAAAGATATAGATGCATTGAAAAATATTCTTAAAGATTTTGTATAGTATTAACTTATTTTGAATTTGTTGACTGGATTTTTTCTTCCAAACTCATTAATTTATTTTGAATTTCTTCTATTTTTGTTTGTAATTTATTTATCTCAGAAGAAGAACTTGTACCTACACTAAGTATAGATTTTTTTATTGAAACTTGTTCTTGAAATGGATGACGTCCGCATAGAGATTTTAGTGCAGGTATTACACGATTATCATAGTATCCAGCAACAATAGGATAAATGAATTGACGAACTCTATAGTCATCTTCCTGCAAATTGATTAATAATTGATCTAATGTTTTTTGTTGCTCTAGTTTTTCAGACCATTTACCTAAATTACCCAATGCAACCATAACAAATTTTCGGACTATTTCTGATTCAACACCATAAATTGATTTATCAATTAAAAAGTCGATTACTGTTAAATCACGATTTTCACCTAATGCGTTATATGCACCTCTTTTCGTTATATCATTGAAATCATTATATTCAGTATACTTTTTAAGAAAATCAGTATTCTTTGAATTTCGTTGTTTTCCAATCGAAATTAAGGTATTTGATCTTGTTAACGGTGTAGGTGCATGAGTTATATAATTAAGAAGTACGGTTTCTATTGAAATATTTTGGTATTGACCCATTGCTATTAGAATGGATGAAATCACTCTGGGATTGACCTCTATTGATAACATTTCAATAAGTATTTTTATGGCATACGGAGACTGTGATTTACCTAATATTTCAGCAACCTCAGACCTTACGCCAAAAAATTCTTCTCTTGTAATGAAATTTTTAATTTCCTCAAATGCATTTTTCTTGCCGGTTGCAATTAAAAATTTTGCTGCTTGGATCCTTCCAATTACATCTGATTCTTTTAATTGACTCACCATCTCTTTAAATGATGGTTCGTAAATAATATCATATAATAATTTATTATCAGGATCTATTCTTATATAATCCGGTTTGGTTTCTGCAGAAATTTCTACAACAGTTAATTTATCCACAATATCTACAGTTTTACTATACTTTGTTTTATTAACAAACCAAGCAATTTCTACAGATACATGAAATGGAAGGTTATCATTTTTCAGTTGTTCTTGTATGATTGTCAATTTACCATTATTTTTTTCAGATTCATATATAAAATTAAGTTTAAAGATTGGATATCCCATTGGTTCAAATAACCACTGATCAAAAAACTTCTCGAGATTTAATCCTGAATGTTTTTCTAGCATTTCACGAAAATCATTGGTTTGAACAACCTTTTCGTTATAAGTCCTTAAATAATCATGAATTGCAGTCCAAAACATTGATTCACCAATCATTTTTCGAAGCATATGAATTCTCCAAGCTCCACCTGGATATAAATGCGAATCAAACATCTGCCATGAAGATTCATATTTACGGGTTACAATTGGTCGTGTATAACGATTTTTTACTTCATCAAAATATCTCTGTGCATTAAGGTACATAGAATAATCAAATTCGTCTGAAGATTTATGATCTTCTAAATAAAGTGCAGAAACATAAGTAGCCCAACTTTCTTTCAACCATCCATGACTGAAATCCTTAATAACAACCTGATCTCCGAAAAATGTATGTGCCATCTCATGAACATTGACTGAATCTACAATATAGCCAATGTCTTTTTTATATTCTTCATCAGTAAGTATTAAGCTATCCCAAGTTACCAATGTTTGATTTTCCATAGCTCCTGATGTTTTAGGTACGGCAATTTGATAGTATTTAGTCCACTCCATTGACATATTGAATTTATTAATATACCATTTTATCATTGAAGGAGTGTTATCAAATGTAGTCTTTAAAATTGAACTAGATATATTATCAGGACAGTAATAAGCCACAGGTATCTTCCCTTTTCCAGCATCAGTATCTTCATCAATATACTCTGAAAACTTTCCAATTGCAATTACAGCCAAATATGATGGACAAGGAAAATCATGTATCCAATGAGTTGTTTTGAAGCCATTTTCAATGGTGTCAGAAATTTTATTTCCATTCGCCAAAATGATATATTTTTCATTACTTGTCAGAATCCATTCTAGTTTAGTTCTTACTATGGGTAAATCAATACAGGGAATCCAATATCGTGCCCTTTCACTTTCATGATCTGAGATTACATATTCGCCTCGATTGGGATATATCGTATCTGGAAAAGAGAAATACAACCCTCCAACTGGATTTGTAACCCTGTAATTAATTTTTATATCAATGGTTTCCCCTCTTAATATATCCTGCGAAAAGCGAATATCCAGTACCTTATCATCATATGACCAGTTACCATTTAGATCAATTACTTCTAATTCAGTAAAATCAACTGCATTGAGTTGAATGTGATTGCCATTTTGATTTGCTCGAAGAGTAATAGTATTCGATCCTTTGACTTCCCTTTTTTCAATATCAATATGTAATCGTAGAACCATTTTGATAGGTTCAAGTAAAAGATCTGGATTATAATGTGGTTTTGCATTAGTATCTGCAAAGGTCATCATATTTTTTCCTAATATCATGAATTTTGTTCTTGAATAGTAAATAAAATAATGTTGCTTGAGTTTGTTCAGATTTGGAAGAATTAGACAAAATAATTGGTTTTGATATTTATAATAAAGATATGAAGTAAACTATTTTAGAGGTAATGCACCATCAAATTCTGATTTTAAGAATTCAGGGGTAATATTTGCATATATTTGAGTTGTATCTAGTGATGAATGCCCCAATAATTGTTGAACCACACGAATATTTGTTTTATTCATTACTAAATGAGATGCAAAGCTGTGTCTTAACATATGGGGAGTGGTGTGTTTAACTCCAGCATCTTCTGATAATTTTGCAATGAAATGTTGAATGGTTCGATTGGAAATACGAGTACCTCGATTACTAACAAACACTGCTTTCAAAGAATCATCATCAAGTTCTTTTTTCTTCATTGCCCTAGTTAATAATCTTGTCCTATAATTTTTTAAGTAATCTTGTAATATATTTGTTGCTCGATCAGAAAGTAAAACTAATCTATCTTTTCCACCTTTTCCACCTCTAATCGTAATACTACCATCTCTAAAATTAATATCCTCTAAATTCATGGATCTGATCTCATTACATCTTGCACCAGTTGAATATAGTACCTCCACGATTGTTCGATGAAGAGGATTAGATGTTTCATCAATTAATGATTGTATAGTTTCAACTTCAAGAAATTTAGGTATTGATGAGGGTCTTTTGGGATATTTTAACCCATCTGCTGGATCTTCATCTACTAATTTATTTGCATGGAGATACTTATAAAATGCCTTTATTGAGCACACACGTCTATGAATACTGGAGGTTTTATTTTCTCTTCCATTGTAAAGATGGGCTAAAAATCCTCTTAAGTGAAGAATACCTATTAGAGACCA
>Ga0224506_10001459_pt1 | contig 16913 bp, 16 predicted proteins | sample SF_Jan12_sed_USG_2_FD_169108 | JGI IMG/M metagenome (GOLD analysis project Ga0224506, IMG submission 169108) | Sediment microbial communities from San Francisco Bay, California, United States - SF_Jan12_sed_USGS_8_1 | ecosystem: Environmental > Aquatic > Marine > Sediment | place: USA... | reverse complement strand
TCATTCTGTCGAAGAGGGCAGGGGCCGGGAGAGATTGAGTGGGGAGGCAGAGTACTGGTCAATCCTCAGGGCGAGATCATAGCCAAAGACCCTTCGAAGAGCAAATTCCTCGTATATGATAGTGACGGTAATTTTCTCAGAGAAACTCGATTGAAAAAAAATTATAGTCCGATTCCACTCAAGAATGGAAAATATTTTATTTTTTGGGGGGAGGATACTCCGGAGTTCAGGAAGCAATTTGTGGGTCTCTGTAACTCGAAATTTGAAGATGTAAAGGAGCTGGATAATTTTCAATACCCAAACGTGTTATTGGTAAAAAGTCCAGTGAATAGAGACAAGCTTATATATACTGTGTCCAAGGACAGGATCTATATCGGAAACACGGAAAGAGGCTATGAAATCCATGTCTATGACCTTGATGGAGATTCATTACGGAAAATAAGGAAAGAATATAAACCGGTCAAGGTTTCGGAGGAGTACATAAAATCCTACTTCGCTCGATTCCCCAAGGGAGACCCGATCTTGGCCAATCTATATTTTACAGAGTATTGGCCTCCATTCCGCAATCTTTTTACTGATGAAGAAGGACATTTATTTGTTCTGACTTTCGAAGAGGGCCTGAATCCAGGGGAATACATGTATGATATCTTCAACTCCGGCGGAGCATTTGTGGGAAGAGTCAGCCTTGAGAATCAGAGAATTCTCCACGGTTCTGTATTCGATGCGAAAATCAAGAATGATTGCCTTTACTGCCTGAGAGAAAAAGAGAGCGGCTATAAAGAGCTGGTGGTTTATAGGATGAAATGGGAATAAAAAGGAGGATGGAAATCAGGTACAGATATTTTTTTGTGCTCCTTTCGCTTAATCTATTCTTATTCAATCAGAGCATGAGCGTTCCAATCCAGGAGGTCAAGACTGAAGTCATCCTGTATGATGATTATTTTGGGCTCGTCCCTCTCCCCGAGAATGCGATTGAGCTGAAGAAGAAATTCTCGTTTTCGCCTCTAGGGATGGAACGTCCAGTTGATGAAATAACTGACTTTTCCCTCTCTATCAATGCTGGTATAATTAGGCTCACCAATTCAAAGTGAAGGAGGCCAGAATGTGGGAGCTCCGTTTCTTTCTCCAGGGTGATTTAACCGAGAAGATGAAATTCGACAAGCCCAAGCATGCCAGAGAGAAAATCGAAGCGACCTATCAGGCAGGGATGCTCGAAATCGATAAAGAAGGCATAACCATTTTTTACCCGGTTAGAATGATTCAAAAAATTGAAATGAAACGATTGTGAGGGAAACGGTTTATTTTTTGTATTCGTTCCGCAACTCAGCGACATAGGCGTTGTACGAAGCGTCGTCAATCTCTCCCTTTATTTTCTCGGCCACAGCCGTGATCACTCTGTTTATCGGGATGACTTTATTCGCCTCGTCTTTATAGAGGGCGTCCAACCCATCGATGAGCTGCCCGTAAGACAGCTCGAAACAGTTAAAGACCGATTTGATATAATCAAGGACTTCCCCCATGACTTCTGCCTTGTTTTTATCGCCCTCTTCAGGATCTTCAAGGACCTCTTTGTAATATTTTATTTCCGTATGGCAGGCTCTGATACCCGCTAAGAAACCCTTGAGAAAGTTGATTTTTTCCAGTCCTTCTAATCCAGACCAGAATTTACCTTCGTATTCATCAAGAGGGTCCTTTTCTTCGGCTGTTAAAAGCCCGACACTGCATACGAAAACCAGACTCATTAGACAAATCAAGATTTTCTTCATTCTCTCCTCTCCTTTTTAAAAGAAGTCAAAAAAGAACCATCATATAGAAAATATCCTCATTTTTAAATAAGGATAAATTCCGATCCATCACAGAATCGCCTTATGTCCCTCTTTGGCTCCAAATGTATGGGCAAATTTTTCTTGAGCCAGGGAGATGATCTTGTCGATTTGTTTGTCCGAATGGTCTGGATTGAAATGAGAGAGGTAAAGAGTGCGGACATCTGCCGCCCTGGCGATCTTTGTTCCTTCCAGCCAGGTGCTGTGCCCCCAGCCCTTCCTTCCGGATTCATACTCCTCAGGCGTGAACATGGCGTCGTAGATGAGGATGTCAGCTTTCATGGCGAATGAGACTAGATTCCGGTCTATCCCTTCCTCAGGATGTTCAGTGTCAGTGGCGTAGACGGTGGCTTTCCCGTTTTCCTCGAGCCTGTAGCTCACGCTGCCCTGAGGATGATTGAGAGCACAGTGAGAGATTTCTACGCTTCCGATGGCGAATTTTTTTTCGGGGATTTTCGTGAATGTTTTTTTGGATGGAGTCTCTTTGAGATCCAGGGGGAAGTACCTGCCAGCCATTATGCCGCCTAAATATTTTTCTGTCTCATCGGAGCTGGTCGGCGCATAAAAGTTAATGGTGGCATTCGAAAAATACAGGGGTGCGAAGAAGGGGAGCCCTGTGATGTGGTCCAGATGGAAATGAGTGAGCAGGATATGGATGTTAAGAGGTTTTTCCCCGCTTTGGCTTTGCAGCCTTTCTCCCAGTTTTTTTAGGCCGGTCCCGGCATCGATGATGATCCATTCCTTCTCAGAATTCATCAGGCAGGCACAAAGCGTGTGGCCTCCGTATTTGTTTCTGTCCGTGCCGGAGACCGGCATCGAGCCTCTCACTCCTAAGAATTCCAGTTCCATTTTAAGCGGCCTCTCCGCCTTTTGGATTGAGGAATGAGTCCTCCTTCAAGGGAGAGATTGAATGCAGGCTGTATTTTTTCAATCCCCAGATCACCTGCTGTAGTGTGACTTTGATGATACCTGTCAGGGGGACTGCAAAGAGCATCCCTATGGCGCCGGCTATTTTCCCGCCGATAATCACCACCACGATCACTGTCAGGGGATGCATGTTCACGCTTTTGGAGACGACCAGAGGAGAGACGAGTGAGTTGTCGATGGCCTGGACAAGTATGAACATGACGACGATCCAGATCAAGACCATCCCCAGGTTTGGGGGGTTGTTGAGTATGGCTATTATCAGAGCCGGGATCGCTCCGACAACTGGCCCGACATAGGGGATTAGATTAGCCAGGCCAGCCAGCATTCCGATGAAGAAAAAATACTGGATTGGCCATTCAAAGGCCACGTTGATCAGAAAAAGACCGATAGTCGAGAGGATGCCGACGATCAGAGCATCGATGGTCTGACCCTGAATATATTTTCCCACCTGGTTCTCCACTTTATGGAGGATGTTCAAAGAGAGCTCAAAGTATTTGTTCGGCACCTGGGAGATGATAGCCCGTTTGAAGCGCCGCGAGTCCTTGATCAGGAAAAAGGTGATCACCGGTACGATGACCATGGAGGCGAGGAATGAGCCGACATTCTTGAAGAACTCACCGAGGCTGTTCAGCAGGTTTACGCCTATCTCATTCAATTTTGCGGTCACATTCCTGGCCAACTCGGCATTGTTGAAATTTTTCTCGAAGAAGGCTTCTGTTTTGACGCTTAACTCGTTTATGACATCGGACTGAAGCTTGGTTGTTAGCGCCTCGACCGTGCGGATGATTCCCGGGATGATCAGGCTGAACGAAAGAGCGATAAGCGCCAGGATGATGATCATGACAATTAAAATTGCCCAACCTCGGCTGACTCTCTTGCTCTCTAAGTAGTCGACTAGAGGGCTGAGAAGCACGGATAGTAGCCAGGCGATGATGAACATGATCAGGACATCTTTTGCGTACGGAAAGAGAATGACCATGAGAGCGATACCGAGGATGATCAGGAAGACTTTCCAGGAGGTTTTAAGAAGCTGGGAGTAAAGCTCGTAGGTATACTTATCCATGATGGGTTTTGCTCTTTTTCTCCTGAGTTTTCATGAGCAATTCATCGGTGCGGCGCAGCCTTTCACCAATGGTCTTGGCCAGGGCAAAAAGAACTTTTATCCCGAGCTTGGGTTTTCTGTAGAGGAGGTCGAGGAAATCAGGCCGGAAGAATCCGATGACGTTGCAGTCCTCAAGGGCAAAGGCAGAGGCAGAGCGGGGAGACTCGTCCAGTAAGGCCAGGTCCCCAAAAAAGGAGCCTTCAGTCAAATGGGCCAGGGCACTTTTTTCGCCCTTTCCTTCCTCTGTGGCGATCTCGACCGAGCCCTTGACGACAATATACATCCCCAGTCCCGGGTCTCCCATCTTGATGATCGTCTCCTTCTTTTTATAGGTGCGTCTGTGCACGATTTTTTCGACCTCGGCCAATTCTTTGCGGTTGAGGTCGGAGAATATTGGAACCTGTTTGAGGAGAGTAAGGATGTCGTCCTCTTTCTTTTTCTTCCTGAAAATGCTGTTACCCCAGATAGGATTCTCCATGATTCCTCTCTTTTTTTATTTACAATATCATATGTGTTTTTAAATATTCAAACTTTTTTTGAGTGCTGGAGGGTCCTATTCCAGCCGTTCCCTGCGGCAGAATTCCCTTTCTGGCAGATAGCAGAGAAGAGAGACCTCGACTCGGGTTGAGCCGGAGAATTTGTGAGCTTTTTGGCGGGGATTGTGGTCCGCAATCTGGACAAGGCAAATGCGGTTCTGTTATATTCATAATGAATTTTGACCATAGGAAGGAAATGCAGCCATGCCGAGCTTGAACATCATAGGCAGTGATGGCCGGGGATCTACTTTTTTGATCGATAAGGACAAAGAAGAAATCACCATCGGACGCAGTGAAAAAAATGATCTTGTCCTCTCCGATGGATCTGTTTCTCGTTATCACGCAAAAATAGTGAAGGCCGAAAAGGGCTACATGATCACCGACCTGGGAAGCTTTAACGGGACAAGGTTGAACGAGAAATCGATACAGACTGCCCCTTTGAGTCATGAAGACGAGATCAGGGTTGGGACGGTGAAGCTGAATTTTATCACTGAAAAGCCAAAACCGTCCCCGCTCGACTCAGTTATCCTGACGGCGGATACAGAGCATGAAAAAGGGCAGGGCCAGATGATTGAGAAGAGCGCTAAGGATATTCCTCAGGAGGATTCGCAGGAGCTTCTGATCTCCACTGAAACAGATAAAAGTCTGATAGACAGCAGCCTTATCGTAGCGGCGAAAAAGGGCAAGCAGAAAGCTGAGGTCAAAGAAGAGCTGACATCCTTGGAGAGGATGAACAAAGTGCTCTTCGTGCTTTATGAAATCAGCAGGCAGCTCCACACCATCCACGATTTCAACGAGCTTCTCAAAAAAATCATGGACTTTATATTCATGGTCATTGATGCGGATTACGGGTTCGTTATCCTGACCGGGGAAAAGAAAAAAGACGACCTCGTTCCGGTGGTTGTTAAGTACAGGGATGACAAGGTCAAAGCAAAAGGTGAGTTGAGAGCCAGCCGGACAATAATCAACAGGGTCGTCAAGGATAAGGTGGCTATCCTGACATCCAATGCCATGACCGATTCACGGTTCGACCAAGCTCAGAGCCTTCTCATGCAACAAATTCAATCTGCCATGTGCGTGCCTCTTTGGAAAAAAGATAAGGTTATCGGAGTTATCCAATTGGACAGCGTGGGGGGTGATGATCAGTTCACTGAAGATGATCTTGAGCTCCTGAAAGCTATTGGATGCCAGATGGCCATGGTCATCGAACAAGCCAGCCTGAATGAGCAGATTCGTGAGGAAGAGCGGATGCGAAACCGTCTGGAGAGGTTTCACTCTCCGCAGGTCATCGAGATGATCTTGAAGGAAAGTCAGGAAGAAAAAGGGAATATAATGGAATCTAAAGACCTTACGGCTACCATCCTCTTTACGGATATCATCGGCTTCACCAGCATCTCGGAAGAGATGTCGCCCCGCGAGATCAACCTGATGCTGAATCAATTTTTTTCCAGGATGACGGATATCATTTTTAAGTATGACGGCATGATCGATAAATTCATCGGAGATTGCCTGATGGCTGTGTTTGGAGCGCCGAGGGAAAGGAAAAAGGACCCTGAAAGGGCTACCCGGGCAGCTCTGGAGATCAGGCAGGAATTGGCCAAGATGATGGAGAGCGGAGAGCTTGAAAAGAAGTTCAACATTCGTATCGGAATAAACACCGGCAAGGTAGTGGCGGGAAACATCGGTTCCCCTAACCGGATGGAGTATACGGTCATCGGAGACCCGGTCAACATTGCCGCAAGGCTGGAATCCATCGCCAATCCCAATCAAATCCTCATCGGTGAAGAAACATGCAGACTTGTTAAGGGTAAATTCAAGATTCAGAAGGTTGGCCCTAAAAAAGTCAAAGGGAAAGCAGCGGAAGTCATGGTTTATGAAGTACTTTCTTAATAGATTTAAAAGGGGACAGGCTTTTTTAGGGGACTGTCCCTCTCAGTCCTTTTATTTAAGGAAGATAGGGACTGTCCCCTTCGCATAAGAATAAGCCTGTCCTCTTTTTAGACAGTCTTATGAAAAAGAAACTGAAGAGACTCTTCATCATCAGCGGAATCATATTCAGCTCATTGGTGGTTCTGCTGGTCGCTTCTTTTTTGGTCATCTATTTCAACAAGTCGTGGGTGAGATCTTACCTGGAAAAGACCGTCGCTAAAAGAGACGGCACTCAACTCAAGATAGGAAGACTCGATTATGGACTTTTCCCATTGAGCGTCCAGGCCGATTCTGTCAAGGTCCTTCAGGTTGTCGGAGGAATGGAAATCGAGATTACGTTGGGGCGGTTGGATGTCAAAGGGCAGATTGGCCGGATCCTAAAAAAGAAGAGGCCTTTCTTCCGGTCCATCGATGCCGCGGAAATGACCTGCCTCATCCACATCAAAGAGATCGAAGAAGAGATGGAGATCGACTATCAGCAATACATCCGTCAGCTTGCCGATGCCTTGAGCTATCTGGAAGGCCTGGACTTCAAAGATTTTTCCTTTCAGTATATCACTCCCACGAGCCATGCTTTCCTTGAAAAGTGTGTCTTTATCCTGTCCGGAACCGGAAAAGACGGAGAGTACGCTTATTCTTTGAGGAGCGAGGAAATCGAGCTGGAGAGCCCTTCTCAAAATCTCCTTCTTGCCGGAGCTTTTCAATCATCCGGCAAGCTCTCCTTGGCTGAAGTGCCCTCTATGGAGGCCGAATTCTCGGTCAAGCCCTCTCGACTCGAATTCAGGGAAAATACCATCCCTGTTCCGGAGCTCGGCTTGAGGATAAAGGGCGAATTTCCGCTGGAGCGGAAAGAGATGTCTTTCTCCCGGCTGGAGATGATAGTCCCTGCGCTTATCGAAGCTTCAGCGAACCTGGAGCTGGATATGAGCGGGGGGTCATCGGTCGACTCTTCTTTCCAGGTCCAGGTGAAAGACCTCAACCGGACCTACGGAATGTTAAAACCTTACCTCAAGCCCTATTTCCCTTCTCAATTGAAATCTTTGGCCCTGGATGGGGCAGCCTACCTGGAGGGAAAATACAGACAGGCCGGTCTTCCCTCAGGAAAGACGACAGACTTAAAAGGACTGCTCAGGATAGAGCCGACGCATATGAGCTGTGAGGCTTTTGGTGTTTCTGTGGAGAACTCAGTCTCAGGGGAGCTGAGTATCGAGGGCCGTTTTCCGGATGTGGGCATCACCGGTTCTCTAAACATTCAGGACGGGCGGCTCAGAAGAGGAGATCTGAATATTCAGGATTTTTCTCTGAGCGTCTTGGCTGCCGGGACGAGTACCTCTCTGGATGTATCCCGTATCCAAGGCAGCTTCAAAGGAATCTCGTATTCCTCGAAAGAGAAAAAGGTTGAGCTGGAGAAGGCTGAGTTTGACGGAAAAGGAAGTTTTGAGATCATCGGCAAAAAACTGAGCCTGGATCGTCTGACCATCCAGGCCCTTCCCCTTGCTCCTGTCGAGATGGAAGCGGTGATCGATATGCAGCCTCAGGGAGAGAGGTCCGTTCATCTGAAAACATCGAACCTGGATGCGGAACGCTTGATATCGATGTTTTCCTCGTTCATCCCCAGAGAAGTCCAGGATGTGGGCCCGGCCGGTCATTTTGACTTCGATATAAAGGCGAACCAGTCGCCAGAGAGCGTGGAGGAATGGAATGTCTCGGGCATCATGAATCTCTCCGGCGGCGCGTTTCATAACGCCTCATTTACCTTTGCCAGCGAGTCACTCGAGCAGAAGCTCGCTTTTGAGGGAAGGTACAATTTATCTCGTCAGGACATGGAGTTTACAGTTGACCTGGACCTCTCCAAAGGAGAATCCCTGTGGAATCAATATTATGTGGACTGGACCCGGAGCCCGTTCCAGTTGAAGATGTCCGGGGTTTATCGTGTTCCCCTCAACAGGCTTGATGATCTGTCCATGGAGACCTTGCTTTTTTCTGAAGGAAAGATAAACGTCCAGGGTGCCTTGAGCTTCCAGGACCCCTATCTTCTGGATTTACAGATCCTTGGTACCAGGCTGGACCTAGGTTCGCTGTATTCCTTCTTAAGCCAGGGGCAGCCGATGGAGGGATTTGCTCTGGAGATGGGAGGCGATGTCGAGACGGAGATTCGGTTCAGAAAGGAGAAGGAGAAGCTTTCGCTAAACGGCTCCTTCTGGGTGAGGGACGGAGCCATAAGGAATAAAGATGAAACGCTCCTGATAGACGGAATACAGGTGGAGATCCCGTTCTATCTCGAAAACCCGGGCCAGGATGATGAGAAAAAAGAAGAGCAGTATCTCAAGAAAGGCTACTTCCGCATCCAGCAGTTCAAGACGCCTGCCCTTTCCCTTGAGCCTTTCCAGCTTGACCTTCAGGCAGGAATAAACAGGTTCCTGTTCGAGCCCCTGACTCTGGGCATTTTTGGCGGCCAGGTCATATTGGGAAGGTCGGCCTTCACTCTGGGGCCGGAGCCGGCGAACGTTAAAGGGATGCTCTCCTTTTATCTGAAAGACCTGGACCTCTCCAAGCTCCCCTTCAACTCAGAGCAGTCCAGCCTGGAGGGCAGGGTAGAGGTCGACCTTCCCCGGGTGGAATTGAGCCCGGCGGAGGTCCTGACTGAAGGAAAGGCGGAGGTGAATATCTTTGACACAACGATCCATGTAGAGAATATAGGAGTCACCAAACCTTTTACCAAGAACAGGACGATTTTTTGCGATGTGAGGTTTGATGACCTGAGCCTGGAGAAACTCACCAATGCTATCCCCTTCGGCAAGGTGACCGGTATTTTAAGAGGAGAGATCAAAGACCTTGCCATTTCTTACGGCCAGCCCGAACGTTTTATCATGCTGTTGGAGTCGGTCAGGAAAAAAGGCGTGTCCCAGAAATTCAGCGTGGGCGCGGTGAATGACCTGTCCATCATCAGCTCGGGTGAAGGCAGCGCACTTTCCCCGAACAAGGGATTTGCCCGGTTCGTATCCGATTTCGGGTATGATAAGATAGGGATTTACTGTTCGCTGAAGAACGATAATTTCAGCCTGAGAGGAACCATCAGGGAGAAGGGGGTTGAATATCTGGTCAAGAGGTCTTGGCTTTTTGGCATCAGTGTGGTAAATAAGAAGCCTAAGAATAAAATACAGTTCAAAGACATGATGAGCCGGTTGAAGAGGATAGGTGAGTCAGAAGGTCCGACAACCCAGAAGAAGAAAGGGTTGTGATTCAAAATAAATAGACTATGAGAGAGAGGGTAAAAATGAGACTAAAGAGTTTGAAATGGATTTCAGCCAGTCTGGCGCTTCTCTTTCTTCTCTCCTGCATTACCGTGAACATCTATTTCCCTGAAGCTGAGGTGAAGAAGGCCGCCGAAGAGATCGTGGACGAGATCAGGAAGGGCGAAGAAGAAAAAGAAAAAAAGGACAAGAAAGTTCAGATGATGGAGCTGGACCAGATGAGCTTGAGTCTGGGCAGTTCATCGTTGCTGCTGCCGTCGGTTTATGCCCAGCAAGAGACTCAGGTTTCGACACCAAAGATTCGTGCTCTCAAGCAGTCTCTAAAAGAAAGATTTCCCAAGCTCAAACCGTTCTTTGATAGCGGGAACATCGGTGAGACGAACGACGGGTTCATCAAGTTAAGGGACGAATCCGGATTGAACCTGAAAGACAAAGCGCTGCTGCGGAATCTGGTGAATGATGAGAATAACGACAGAAGAAACATGTACGCGGAAGTCGCTGTTGCTATGGAGATTGATGCCAGCCAGGTTTCCAGGATCCAGAAAATCTTTGCTCAATTGTGGGTAAAAGACGCCCAGCCAGGTTGGTGGATTCAAAAAGAAAACGGGGAGTGGGTGAAAAAACAGTAGAGATATAGTCGCTGCCCATTTTTTCAGAGGAAAAACCTTTTTTCTCCTTTTGCCAGGAGCATGGGCTTGCTCCTGCATTCATAGCTCAACCGGGTTTAGAGGAGTCAATCATGAAGAGGAAAAAACGAAAACAGCTTAAAGAGGATGAATTCGTTACAGTCTTCAACAGGGCCGTCCATTATCTCAAAGAGCACTCCCAGCAAATTTATGTTCTTATTATTCTGGCTGTGGCCGCCGCTTTGATTTTTACGGGAGGAAAGTTTATTTCAAGCCGGAGCCAAAAAAAGGAAGGGCAGGTTCTCGCTCAGATCCTTGACCTCCAGTCAGGTTTGAAAACTCAACCAGAGAATGTGGCTAATCTGGAAGAAATAGCCGGAGGCGGCAGGTTCTCCCGGCTGGCATACATCTTTCTGGCGACCCACTTTGTAGAAAGCGGAGACGTCGATAAGGCCCGAGCTTATCTGGAAAAATTTCCGAAAAAGCGGAAGGACATTTTCTTCTATCAAGCTCAGGACCTGCTGGCTCAGATTTATTTTCAACAGAAAGAGTTTGATAAGGCGATCCAGATTTATAGAGTGATTGAAGAAGAAAATCCCAATGTTTACTCTCTGGATGTCATCCTTTTTCATATGGCTGAAGTCTACGAGGAAAAGGGAGAGAACGAAGAAGCGCTGGCTCTGTACAGGAAGATTCAGGAAGAATACTCCAATACATATTTCGGCTTTGACGCCTCCCAAAAGGTCAGGAAGCTGGAAGCAAAAAAATAATCTTCTGTATTGTAAATTCAGGAAAAAAATATATAATATCTTTTTTAAATTAATGAGGAGGACATAAATGGCTTTAATGATTACTGAAGAATGCATTAACTGTGGAGCCTGTGAGCCTGAATGCCCTAATGATGCCATCTCGGTGGGAGATGAGGTTTACGTGATCGATCCAGAAAAATGCACGGAGTGCGTGGGGTATTTTGATGAATCACAGTGCGCTGCTGTTTGTCCAGTAGATTGCTGTGTTCCTGATCCTGAGCATAAAGAATCAAAGGAAGAACTGGAAGAAAAATTCAAAGCGATCCAGGAAGAATGATCTCTTAACATCGAATCATTGGAATAGGAGTGATTGCGGTCACTCCTATTTTTTTATATACCCGATGGAAGAAGATAAAGAACAGGCAGCAGAAGAGCCAAAAAAGATTTCGTTTTCTCTGACAAGAAACATCTGGATAAACATCCTGCTCTTCGTTATCACCGTCTTCACGACCTTCTCGGTAGGGATATCCCTGAGCGTAAATTATCTTCACACCGAGGATCTTGTCCAGGGTTCTCAGGTTCCCCTGAGCCTGGAGACAGTTATGGATCCCCAGGTCATCTCGCTGGCCGCCATCTATGTTGTGGTGCTTCTCGGGATTCTGCTCGGTCATGAATTCGGACATTTCTTGACCTGCCGCTACTACAGGATCAATGCCACGCTTCCCTATTTCATTCCAGCACCCACGCTGATCGGAACCCTTGGGGCTTTTATCAAGATCAAATCGCCCGTCACGAGGAAAAAACAGCTCTTCGATATCGGTGTCGCTGGCCCCTTGACAGGATTTATCCTTTCCATTCCTGCTCTTATCTACGGTCTTTCCCTGTCCAAAGCCCTGCCTCCTTCAGCAGCAGAGGAGCAGTTTGTTATCGTCTTTGGCGAGCCTTTGATATTGAAAATTCTGGGAGCAGTGATTTTCAAGAATATCCCCTCAGATTACAGCGTGTTCCTTCATCCTGTTGCCTTTGCCGGATGGGTCGGAATCCTGGTGACATCCTTCAACCTTTTTCCAGTGGGTCAGCTTGACGGCGGTCATGTGTCTTATTCTCTTCTGGGAGAAAAGGCACGGGATGCGGCCGGGATCTTTCTGGGCGTTTTTGTCATCATGGGGATTCGTTTCTGGATTGGGTGGTTTATCTGGGCACTCATCCTCGTTTTTCTGGGATGGAGGCACCCCCGAATCGTCGATGAGTCGATCCCCCTGTCTCCTCGGAGGAAACTCTTAGCCTGTCTGATGATCGTTATTTTCGTCCTTTCTTTCATTCCTGACCCCATCAAAGGGTACAGTCTCTTTGAAATAATGCGCTTGTTTCGGTTCTAGAAAAGGAAGCCGAAGCAGGAAAAATGGGGTCAGAGTTTTCAACAGAAACTGTGGATAAATTGTGGATAAGCGCCCAAATATTTTGCCGAACTTGCGAATTCTCTTGGAAATACGACAATTTGCACAAAAAACAGTCATGTTTTCTAAATTATTGATAATAAATAAATTATAAAAGTACTGAAAACAAAGAAGTTACAAAGGCACCCTTTAACAGCCCTTTAGTTGTCAACCCCATCAGGACCAATTTTATATTTTCCACCGAAGGCAAATCAGCCTCCAGGGAAAGATTCGGGAAGAGCCGGGTAAACGAAACACAGTCAGAGGAGATAAAGCTTCAGCAGGAAATAGAATTATCCCCCTCTCAAGCCTTTTTTTTGCTTTTGATTCTGTTCAAGGCATAGGCGATCTGGCCGATGGAGATCGACTCATCGTTGGGAGAATAGACCATAGGCCTGAGGATATGAAAACCATTTCTCTCCAGGAGAGAGGCGGCTCTGTGAAGCAGCTTTTTATTCAGGAAAACACCGCCGACAAAGACCACAGTGTCAATCCCGTGATCTTTCCTGGCCGTCTCGGCGATAGAGGTGATGACCCGGGCGAGAGTGTTGTGGAACTTAGAGGAGATCGAGGAGGCTTGTCTATTCCTCTCCAGGTCTTTCACGATCGACTTTATTGCTGGGGCAAAGGAGACCTGGAAAGGAGGGGTCTTGCCCTGGATGGTAAAGCCATAACTTTGCTGCGTTTCTTCTTTGGCTGCTGATTCCAGCCTCATCGGCGCTTCTGCCTCAAACTCCACTTCAAGAGGGGAAAGGCCGACAAGATAAGATACCGCATCAAACAACCTTCCGCAGCTTGAGGTGAGAGGGCTGTTGATCTTCAGTTCGATCATGCTCTTTACGGCTTTGATCTTATTCTGCGGAAGCCTCTTCAAAGCTTTCAAACGCGGGAATTCCGTACCAAAAGCATCCATGAGAAAGGAAAGGGCCATCCGCCAGGGCTGTTTGGCTGCAAGGTCTCCGCCCGGAAGAGGGACATACTTGAAGTGGGCGAGCCGCTGGTAACCGGAGTAGTCTCCGAGGAGGAATTCACCGCCCCAGGCCAGTCCATCCTCGCCGTAGCCATAGCCGTCCAGGCTCACTCCCAGGACTTTTTTCCCCGCAGGAATCCTGTGCTCGAGCATAGGCGCCAGGATATGAGCGAAATGGTGTTGGACTTGAAAATGGGGAAGCCCGGACTTCTGGGCGTACCTGGTGGTGTGAAAATCCGGATGAAGGTCAGAGACGATGAGTTCAGGCTTGACTTCGAAGAGGTGGGTGAGGTGCCGGATCGTTTCCTCGAAGTATTTATAATTTTGATATTCATCCAGGTCCCCCAGAAATTGGCTGGTGACCACGTATCCGTTCTTGTAGACAGAGACCGTATCCTTGAGCTCTCCACCGAGCGCCAGAATGTGACATGGGGAGAGAAATTCTTCAGGCACTCTCTGGGGATAGGGGACGTAGCCTCGAGCACGTCTGATAAAAAGAGGCTGGTCGTCCACGATTTTGACCACTGAATCATCGGCCCGCATATGGATCGGACGGTTATGAGAGAGGATGTAGTCGCAGAGCTTCTCAATCCCTTCCTTCTCGTCTTTCATGATAGGAGCGTCTTTCTTGTTGGAGCTTGTGGCCACGATGAGGTCGAGATGCTCCAGTAGAAGATAATGGAGAGGAGTGTAGGGGAGCATGAAACCCATCTCCTCGAGATGAGGCGCAATCCCTTTGATCTCTTTCCTCTTCTTGAGAAGGACTATCGGTCGACGGGCAGACAGCACCATTTCTTTCTCGGCAGGCGAGAGAAAGGCGTGCTTTCCTATGGTCTTCAGGTCCCGGGCCATCAAGGCTAACGGCTTTGTCTTGCGCTCTTTGATTTCTCTTAAACGATGGACAGCCTCTTGATTCAGAGCGGCACAGACAAGATGAAAGCCTCCCAATCCTTTTACCGCAAGGATCTTCCCCTGTTTTATAAGAGAAGCGGCTTTTGGGATCCCGCCTTTTATCCTCCGGCCTGTTCTGGCATTTTGGAGATGGACATGAGGACCGCATGCCGGACAGGCGATGGGCTGGGCGTGGTATCTCCTGTCCAGAGGGTTGATGTATTCCCTCTTGCAGTCAGCGCACATGAGGAAGCTTTTCATCGTGGTTTCTTCCCGGTCATAGGGAAGCGAGCGAACGATGGTATAGCGCGGACCGCAGTCTGTACAGTTGATGAAGGGATAGACGTGTCTCCTGTCTGAGGGATCCTTCATTTCTTTCCGGCAGCTCTCACAGATGGTAATGTCGGGCGAGATGAAGACAAAGCTTTCCCCTTCCTTTGATTTCTGTATGCTGAAGTCTTTGAGTTCGAGAAAGGGAGCAGGCTTCACTTTGATCTCTTCGATCTGGGAAAGAGGAGGCTTTTCTTCCTGAAGGGTTCTGAGGAAATCCTTGAAATCAGTTTTTTCTCCGCTTTCCAGATGGATTTCCACTCCGAACCCGATGTTTTTCACCCAGCCTGCGTACTTGAATTGGTGGGCCAAGCGGTAGATGAAGGGTCTGAATCCAACTCCCTGGACGACTCCAAAAACGACTATTTGAACCGAATTTTTCTTCTCTGTTTTCAACCCTTTTTTATCTTGCATGAGATGACATCTTTTCCGTTCAACGAATTGACTTCCTTTTGGTTTGTCTTTTACTGTAAAGACAGCCGCAGTAGTCCTGGCGGTAAAGCTCGTGCTTCCGGCTCATTTCCACGCTTTTCTTGAAGCCGTCCTTCTTTTTGAAATCGGCGGCTAGAAAATCGACCCGGTGTTTTCGAGCAAACATCTTTCCCATCCGGTTGAGAACATCCGCTTTTTTCAAGGGGCTGAGGCTCATGACCGTGGTGAAGATTTCGAACCCGAGCTCAGAGGCTTCCCGGGCTGTCTTTTCCAGTCTCAGGGCATAGCAGACATCGCATCTTCTTCCCCTTTCTGGCTCTTCCTTGAATTTTTGAGTGATTTCAAACCACCACTGGTCATTGTATTCTCCCTCGATCAGGTTCACGTTCAGGATCCGGGCGACCTTTCTGGTCTCTTCCAGCCTCAGGTCGTACTCTTCACGCGGGTGGATGTTGGGATTATAAAAATAACCGATCACCTCATAGTCAGCCCGAAGAAAACCAAGGACATAGAGCGCATCTGGCGCACAGCAGACATGAACGAGCAATTTCGGCTTACCCATAGTGATATTTTAAACAGGAAAGGGAGAGGAGTAAACGGAATAAAGGAGGCTGGCTATAAATTTTTTATATTCTCTTCGATTTCCCTGATGCGTCTTTTTGCTCTGTCGATCTGAGTATAGTAAGGGGAGAGTATTTTGTGGGTCACCCTGTGCTTCTCGATTGTTTTACCCAGGCTCTCGAAAAGCGGTTCTTGATGTTTTTCTATGTCCTTGATCTTCTTTTGAGCTTTTTCCTTGCTTTTTCTCCAATCTTTGACCTCTTTCTGGAAGCGGCGTGTTTGCTCTTTCTTGTCCTTTTCCATCTTTTTTATCTTGCTCTCAGATTCGAATATTTTTTTCTGATACTCAGCTAACTCCTTTTCTAACGCTTTCTTTTTTTCTCTGAGGTCTTGGATTTCGTTATGGACTTTATCTTTTTTCTTTTCCAGGTTTTTGATGTTTTCCCCGACCTCTTTTAGCTTTGCCTTCTTTTCCTCCTCAGAATGCTTGGTGCTGGTCTTTATCTCCTTAGATGCTTTTTCTTCGGCATCCAGAATCTTTTCCGCATACTCTTTATCCTTCTGTTTCTGGATGAAGCTGAGCTCTATGAGGTTTAGTTTTTCTTTTGCCTCGGCCATTTTCTCACGATAAGGCTTGATTTCCTCTTCTTTTTTCTGGAGCTGTTCATTATGTTTCTGAAGAGTTGCCTGATTTTGGCTCTCGAGCTTATCTATTTTGGCTTCGGCTTCCTCCAGCTCTTTTCCGGCGGCATTTTCTTTGACTTCCAAGCTTTTGAGTTCTTTGAGGGTATTCTCGCTCTTTTCGACGTTAACCCCCTCTTCCCAGGCTTCTTTTCCCAATTCTTGTATGAGCTCCTCTTTTTTTCGGTTTTCTCTTTTCAGCCTGGCTTGAAGGCGCATCTTAACCAGCCTTCTTTTTGCCCGGGAAAAAAACAGGTTGAGCCTCTGTCTGAGAGATTTATCCCTGAGAAAGATAAAAAAGATCAGAAGTATGATTATACAGAGGAGGAACCAGAGCGCCCAGTAGGGGAGACCTTCTCCGTTTGAAGGTTCTATAGGTTGCTGTTCCAGTATGTGAGCAAGAAGAAGGATCATTGTTTCCCTGTACTTCTCCGTATTTTAGTATATTTTCAACTATTCTTTAAACACATTTTTTTTATTTTCGCTCTTGCTTCTGTCCTTTTGAGACCTGCTTACGGGAGACCGCCTCCGTTATCTTGCTGCCCGAATCGTCTTTTTTTAAAGTCCTTGATTCCGAGACGGGCTGGCGCTCGCTGGATTTAAGGACAACTCGCCTTCCAGGGGATTTCGTGGCGATCCCTCCTATTCGTCCCGGGATACGCCTGA
>Ga0224506_10001458_pt1 | contig 16917 bp, 20 predicted proteins | sample SF_Jan12_sed_USG_2_FD_169108 | JGI IMG/M metagenome (GOLD analysis project Ga0224506, IMG submission 169108) | Sediment microbial communities from San Francisco Bay, California, United States - SF_Jan12_sed_USGS_8_1 | ecosystem: Environmental > Aquatic > Marine > Sediment | place: USA... | reverse complement strand
AATCTTTGAGGTGGATGAACACATCGGAGCCACGGTTGTCGGATTAGGATCCGACGCCCGCATTCTTATTGACCAGGCGAGGATCTACGCCCAGATCAACAGGTTGACGTACGACGAGCCCATGGACGTGGAGGTCCTCACGAAGCGCATCGGAGACATAGAACAGGTGTACACCCAGTACGCGTGGGTTAGACCCTTCGGCGTCTCCATCATTTTCGGCGGCGTTGACAAGACTGGAAACAGGCTGTTCGCCACCGACCCGAGCGGCTCCTACCGGGCTTACAGAGCCGTCGCAGAGGGCTCCGAACGCGAAGTGGCGGAGGCCATTTTAAAGGGGGAGTACCGTGAGGACCTGAAGCTTGATGAGGCTGTTAAGCTCGCCGTGAAGTGCCTCGTCAAGGTCCTTAAGGTCCGGGGGGAGAAGTTGACGGTTAGGATAGCGGTGATTCCGTCTGAAACTAATAGGTTTAGGATGTTAACCGCAGAAGAGGTTGAGCCTCATATGCGCCGGGTGATTCGGATAGGGAAGAGGGACAGGAGGCGGGAGTGAGCACCTATGGGTTGGACGGTTCCGTACTTGCCCACCCCACCTGAGATCGTGAGGAGGATGCTGAAAATCGCCCGGGTTGGGTCAGTTGACGTTGTCTGCGACCTTGGTTGTGGCGACGGCTACATCCTCATCATGGCCGTAAAGGAGTTCGGGGCCGATAGGGCAGTGGGATACGAGATAAGGGAGGACCTGTGCAGAGCCGCCCTGGCGGAGATCGAGCGCCAAGGACTTCAAGGCAGAGTTAGGCTGGTGAACGGAGACCTTTTCGACGCCGATCTCCACGAGGCCACGGTCATAACCCTCTACCTAGACGAATCAACCAACCAGCGCTTAAAGCCCAAGCTGGAGAGGACGACCAAGGTCGGCACCCGAATCGTCAGTTACGCCTACAAAATAAAGGGGTGGAGGGCCGCCAAGAAGATAAGGCGTCACGGTGACACGATTTACTTATACACCGTCCCCGAGTCCATCAACTGAGCGGAGATGACAGGGAGACAAGAAAAGTCGTGGAGGAAAAATTGAGGATGATGGCGTCTATGAAGATCATCACGGTCAAGGGAGAAGGTTAGGATAACGTGAGGTGGTTTGGATGAATAAAAGGGCGCGCGCTAGGCTAGAAGGGCAATCATGAAAGTTGCCAGAGAGTTAAGTGTAGCTGGCATAATCATCATCGGAAAGCCTGAGATAAAGATAACGAACATCGTTGCTTCTGGAAGCCTCGGCGCCTCGGTTGATCTCGAAGGGTTGGCGAGCGAGCCCGTGGGTGGAAGCCTCATGTACGAGCCGGAGCAGTTTCCAGCAGCGATTTACCGAATGGAAAGTCCTAGGGTGGTTTTCCTGATATTCTCCACCGGCAAGATTGTGTGCGTGGGCGCCAAGAAGGAGGAGGATGTCTATGAGGCTGTGGAAAATCTTCGGCGGAGGCTAGAGGATATGAAGGTCCTGGTTTAACATGTATGAGACAGTAACGTTGTCTTTGTTGGGTAGTAGCCGCAAACACCAGTTTCATTAGCAAGTACATCAGACGCAATAATCTACTCCCTTACAGACAACATGACTTCTATTGCTTTGCTTTCGGCTTATTTTTTGTTAGGCTAAGTCAGAGAGGGATAGAGTTAAAATATTCCTTGCGTTATACTCTCATAGTCGGAGCGACCTAAATAATATGCCCCGCTTAGAAAAGATAGAATACAAACCCATACCCGTCAGAGAACTTCTGGCGGAGATGAAAAACCTCTCTGAGTTGATGATTGACTTAGCGTATTCGGCAGCATTATTTAATGATAAAGAACTTGCGGAAGATGTTTTGGAACTTGAAAATCGTGTTGACACCTTAGCCTATCTTTTGGAAATGGAGATCATGATAGCCGCAAGAGACGTTGACGACGCCGAGGCATTAACAGGAGTTTCCAAGGTTGCCTCCGCCGCTGACAAAATCTCGGACGCAGCCGCGGATATAACAGCAATAGTTATGCAAAACATTGGCATACATCCAATAGTAAGCGAAGGATTTGAAAAGGTTGAAGAGCGCCTAACAAGAGTCAAAGTTGTCGAAGGTTCAATACTGATTGGCAGACAAATAGGCGAGCTCGATCTAGCAGCAAGGATGGGTGTCGATATAATTGCAATCCGTCGAAACAAAGACTGGATGATTGACCCAAAAGACACAGAACAGATTAGAGGTGGAGACATTCTTATCTCCCGTGGCGCACCATCCGGCAGCAAGGAATTCAAAGAACTAGTTGAAGGAAAACTACGGAAACTGGAGGATTAAAATGTCACGGAAACGCCTAAAACATTTTGAGGAAATTGTTGAACGCTTCGTTGAGCTGAAGGACACTTCTGAGCTTATGATGGATTTGGCGTACTCTTCCTTGCTGTTAAACAGTAAAGACTTGGCTGAAGATGTACAAAGGCTTGAGGAGCATGTGGATAAGTTACATACCGATTTTGAGCTGCTTGTCTTGTCAAGCAGGTTTAAGCCGGAAGAAGCCAAAGGCTTTCTTGGGCTTATAAGGCTGGGCGTGGTGACTGAAAAAATAGCGGATGCCGCCGCGGAAATAGCTGAAGTTGTTTTAAGGGGGATAGAGCCGCATCCAGTATTGAAACTCGTCATAGAGGAAGCTGAAGAAACAGTCACTTATGTACAGGTAACTGAAAATTCTCCACTGGCAAATAAGACCTTGCGGGAGGCACGAATCCCAGAAGAAACTGGCATGTGGGTTCTCGCCATAAGAAGAGAAAATAAATGGATAAGACCTAAGCCCCACACAGAAATAAAATCTGGCGACGTCTTGATTGCCTCCGGCTATGCTGAAGGAGAAGAAGACCTTAAAAAACTAGCATCCCCGTAACTTCAACTTCATGTTATCCATGTCCTTACGGCTTGACTGAAACAATGATAAAGAACTTACAGGATTGAAGGGCGCGATGCGCATAGTTTAGCAGGAAAACATCGTTATTTCGCCAAGCAGCATGGGCGTGATCCACTTGTATGGCGCTTATTTAATTGGTGAAACCTACACTGTAAAGATTTCTTCATCCTTAGGTTTTTCACTGGTCTTTTAACATAAAATATGATTGAGAATGTGAAATTTAGAAACTAACCCTTGTTATTTCTCGCTCTTCTTTTTTCTTTTCGGTTTTTCCTCTTCCGCGGCTTCCTCTGGTACCGTTTCTTCTTTCTTCTCTTCTATCTCGCTTGTGATTTCCTCTATCGGTTTTGGCGGTGGTGTTGTAGCCATGGTCCAGCCTATCCACGCGCCTATGCCCATAACCGCAATGAAAGCTATGAAAACTGGAACCGCGATGATCCAGAAGCGAACTCCCCCTTTGTCGCTTACCCATCCTACGTTTAGCATCCAGTCTGGATAGAAGAGGGTTACAACGTAGAATATGGCGATTACTACGCATACGAGGAATATTACTCCGCCTATTGTTTGATCTTTACTAACCATTTATGTATCACCACATGTAACCCATGTTTACTCCTTTACGCCTTTTAAGGTTTACCGTGGTTTTCGGCTTGCTGCTAGACTGTTCCCATTTCCCAAGTCGCCAAATACCTTTTTTGTTCATCTGTAAGTTCATCTATCTTTATCTTCATTGCGTTGAGTTTCAGCTTTGCTACTTTTTCGTCTATTTCTTTTGGTACTGGGTAGACCTTGGGCGGCATTTTCTGGGCTCTGGCTAGGTATTCTACGCAGAGGGCTTGGTTTGCGAATGACATGTCCATAACCTCTGATGGGTGTCCTTCCGCTGCTGCCAAATTTACGAGTCTTCCCTCTGCTAAGAGGTATAGTTTTCTGCCGTCTTCGAGTGAGTATTCCTCTAGATTTGGTCTCATGCTTCTTTTTGAAACCGCTATTTCTTGTAGGTTTTTTATGCTTATTTCTACGTTGAAGTGACCGCTGTTGGCAAGTATTGCGCCGTCCTTCATTTTTTGCATGTGTTCCTTCCTTATGACGTTTATGTCGCCTGTTGTTGTTATGAATAAGTCTCCTATGGCTGCCGCGTCGTCTATCGGCATTACACGAAATCCGTTCATTGCTGCTTCAAGTGCCCTAAGCGGGTTTACTTCTGTAACTATGACGTTTGCTCCCATTCCCTTTGCTCTCATGGCTATCCCTCTTCCGCACCATCCATAGCCGCAGACCACAAAGTTTTTGCCTGCCAAAAGTATGTTTGTGGCTCTTAGGATCCCATCCATTGTGCTTTGTCCCGTTCCGTAGCGGTTGTCAAACAAGTATTTCGTGTAAGCGTCATTTACCGCTATCATTGGATATTTGAGTGTTCCAGTTTTTTCCATGGCTCGCAGCCGCAAGACGCCGGTTGTCGTTTCTTCTGTTCCACCCTTAATGTTGGCTAGTGCTTCTGTCCTTTTGCTGTGGATTGTGCCAACGAGGTCTGCTCCGTCATCTAACGTTATCACGGGCTTGTGATCTATTGCTCTTTCGACGCACCAGTAATATTCCTCGGTTGTTTGTCCTCGCCAAGCAAAGACGTGAATGCCTTTTTCTGCTAGGGCTGCTGCAACATCGTCTTGTGTTGAAAGGGGATTGGAACCGCACAATGCAACTTTTGCTCCGCCAGCAACGAGGGCATCAACAAGAACAGCTGTTTCCTTCGTTACGTGTAAGCATGCGCCTAGGGTTACGCCTTCCACCGGTTTTTCTTTGCTGAATCTTTTTTTGATTTGGTTTAAAACTGGCATGTGTTTTGATGCCCATTCTATTTGTAGAAGACCCTTAGAGGCTGAACTTGCATCTTTAACTTTGAAATCTTCCATTTAATCTCCCCTTCTTTATGCCAATTCGCAATCTTAACTATTTAACGTTGCGTGCCAGTCGTTCTAGCAGACTGTTTTTTGTTTTTTCAGCCACTTCCATGACCTTATCGATGTTCAACGTTGTTAGATTTCTGTTTTCCATCACGATTTTGCCGTTTATTATCACTGTTTCCACATCTGCTGACTTCGTTGCGTAAACCAGATGGCTGGCTTCGTTGTATAGTGGACAAAGGTGGGGCTTGTTAAGGTTGATAATTGCTAGATCCGCTTTTTTACCAATTTCTATTGAGCCGATTTCCTTTTCCCATGACAGAGCCTTTGCGCCTTCTATGGTTGCCATTTCCAAAACTTGTTGTGCAGGCATTAGAGTTGGGTTTTTGTTCACTCCTTTGTGTAGGATGGCTGTTGTTTTCATTGTTTCGAACATGTCTGCCGTGTTGTTTGAGCATGGGCTGTCCGTGCCAAGTGAGACTGTTATGCCTTCTTTGAGCATTTTTGGGACTGGGCTTACGCCTGATGCAAGTTTCAGATTTGAAATTGGATTGTGCGAAACTTTCACTTTTCGTTGTTTCATGATTTCTATGTCCCTTTTTGTTAGTGCCACGCAGTGTGCGGCAATCACGTGTTCATCTAGAAACCCTAAAGAGTCTAAATATTTCATTATTCCATTCTTTAACTGTATTTTGAAGGCTTTCCGAATTTTTTCAGGTTCATCGTTGGTTTCGGCTGTGTGTATGTGCCATGTTATTGGTGCTTCTTCAGAGCCATATTTCTTGTTTAGTTCTTTGCCGATTTCTTTTAGTTCTTTCATGTATTCTGGATCAAGGGTATATGGAGCATGTGGGTCTACGCTTGCACGGATTAGTCCATCTGCCTTGTCATGCCATTTTTTAGCCAGATCTTCCAACGCTTTTCTATCTTCTTCTTTTCTCCATGAGAAGCACACATGGCCGATTACTCCTCTTAGGTCAGCGTCTGCGAACGCTTTCGCCTCGTTTTCTTCTGGTGTGAAATGATACATAGTGTTGACTGTTGTTGTTCCACCCATTATGGATTCCACGGCTGTCAGCGAGGCTCCGACGTAGATGTCATTGGGAGTCATGTGTTTTTCTACTGGCCATATCCACTTTTCCAGCCATTCTTGGAGGTGTAAATCGTCAGCGTATCCTCTTAGCAGGCTCATTGCAGCGTGCTGATGTGTATTGATTAGACCTGGTATGACAACCTTGCCCTTTGCGTCTATTTTTTCGTATCCTCTTCCGTACTTTCTTTTCAGCTCGTTGTTCTTTCCTACATCAATGATCTTTTTGTCTTCTATGGCGATTGCTCCTTGGCAAATTATTCTTCTGTTGTGCACTGTGATTATGGTTCCGTTTTGGATGAGAATGTTCATTTTTGTTCGCTTCTTCTCTTGTTGTATTGGTTGCTTACGAGCAGTGTTATGCCGGCTGTGAGGAATACGGCTTCGAAGAATTCGTGGTGTAGTATGTCCTTTAGGTCTGCTATTCTTTGCCAGAAGATGTAATGATGTAAAAGGATGAGTAAGCCGGTTATTATGAGTGCTATGCTTATGGTTTCGGTTTTTTCCATTTGTGTTCCCTTGTTTAGCTGTTTATTGCATTGTATCCATTACCTTTTTAACTTAACTTACTGTTAATTTTGCTTGAGGTTGTTGTTTCCTTGTTGAAGTTGGGTGTTAAGCGGCTAGAGGAGTATCTATGCTCCGTTTACAAGAAACCAGCGAAAGTTTCGCGTTTCTTTCCGTTGGGCGCGGAGAAGGAGGCAAAGGCTGGAAGAGACTTGAAGGGATTTGGCTATGGTGTTCCCTACGTTATCGAATTCATCGTTGGTGGCGAGGCTAAAAGGATTGTTTTGGAGACTATGCGTTCCGAAGGTTTTGGACATGACCATTTTTCTGACCGTTCTAAAATTCTGCTTTGGCAACACTCCACCTTCAACAAGCTGCCTCGGCATGTGCGTTCCGTTGATGTTGGCGCTTTTACTGCGGATGGTGAAGGTTTGAAGTCTTTAGGTGATTGTGGCGAGTTTTTTATTGTTACTGAGTTTGTGGATGGTAGGCTTTACCATTTTGATCTGGATCGTGTTAAGGAGACTGGGCGGCTGAGCGAGTTGGATGAGCGGCGTTGTTTGGCTCTGTCTGATTATCTTGTTGAGATTCACGGGGTTAAGCGGGAGTTGCCTAGGCTTTATGTTAGACGTGCTCGGGAGCTTGTGGGACATGGCGAATGTATCATGGGTTTGCTGGATAGTTACCCGCCTAAACTTGCTTTTGTTGTTGAGTCAGATTTAACTAAAATCGAGCGGGATTGTGTTGTTTGGCGTTGGCGTCTTAAGCGCAAAGCTCATAGGCTTAGTCAGGTGCATGGAGATTTTCACCCTTGGAATGTGCTGTTTCGCGAAGGTACCGACTTCACGGTTTTGGACCGCAGTAGAGGCGAATGGGGTGAACCCGCTGATGACGTGACCGCGATGACGATTAACTATATTTTCTATTCTCTGCAGAAGTACGGCGAGTTGTCTGGGGCTTTTGAGCGTTTGTTCCGTTTGTTCTGGGAGAATTATCTGCGCAAAACTGGTGACAGTGAGATTCTGGGGGTTGTCCAGCCTTTTTATGCTTGGCGTGGTTTGGTTGTGGCTTCGCCTGTTTGGTACCCTAGTCTTAGTGTGGATGTTCGTGTTAAGCTTCTTAACTTTGTCAGGAATGTTTTGCGGTTTGACCGGTTTGATTTGGAAGGTGTGAATTGTTATATTAGAGAGGCTTAGGTCTTCCATGGAAAGCGTGTGTCCGCGTATACTACGCCGCGTTTGGCTCTTTCCTCTTGTTCTTTGACCCAGTTTTCTAGGCCGATTTTTTGGAGGCGTTTTCCGTCTTGGATTATTGTTGGATAGTGTTCTGCTAGGGTCTGGATGAGCTTGCACGGGTATTCTTCGCATTGCGTGCAGATTTCTATGCTTTTTTCTTTGGCGCACTGGCGGATTTTGCAGTCTGGCGGGCCTCCGCCTGTTCTGCATGTGCAGTCTAATGTTGCGAGTTTTTGTAGGAATTGCCAGAAGGTTGGAAAGGTGTCTTTCATTTCTGGCATGTATTGGTACCAGTTGTCGAAGCCTTCTTCGTGGAGGCTTTTTTGTAGTTGGTGGGCTTGTTGTGGTATGCGGTTGCGGTGGGCGCATAATCCGCAGTATAGGCCGCAGTAGGCTACGTGACGAAGTGGGCTTTGGTTTGGCATATTCCTGTGTAGGATTAAAGGATAAATAGGGTTTTTGACTATTTTTATGTCTGTGGTGTTTTGTTTGGATGTTGAATCTGTTGAGGATTTGGAGAGACTGCTTAGGGAGATAGGGTATTCTGTTAGGGCTGTTGAGGAAATTTTGAAGTGGTATGAGGAGAATAGTTCTGATAGATGAGTATGGTGAAGGGCGTTTACGTTTTAGTTGTCTCGGTTGGCAAGGATATTAAGGTAAATATTGGTGCTTTGGGCAGCATAGGTTTTGAGAAGGGCCTGTATGCTTATGTTGGTTCCGCCCAAAACGGTCTTGAAAAGCGGGTTGAACGGCATCTTAGAAGGGCAAAGCGGAAGTTTTGGCATATTGACTATCTACTTGAGAATGAGTTTGTGAATGTTGTGAAGGTGTTTTACAAAGAGGCTGAGAAATCCGACGAGTGTAGAGTTGCGAGTGAATTGAGTGAGAGGGCTGTTCCTGTTGTGAATTTTGGCTGTTCTGATTGCGACTGTGTGAGTCACTTGGTTAAGATAGATGATTATGGGTTTTTGAGAAATCTTATGTCTGGCATGAGGTTATGATCGAAGGTTCTTATCACGCGCGAATCTTGGAGGATGTATTCGAGAATTTGACGTGTGTCTTGAGACTCTGTTAGCGCAATACATGTTATGCTTTTTAGGCTGATAAATTTTTGACAAAATAGCGCGCGAGATAGTTTGTAGGTGACACGTTATAATGTTTAAGCTTTTGCTGGGAAAAGTGGAGTTTGCGGGAGATATCTCCATTTGTCTTGGGTTCAAATCCGGCCCTCGGCGCCACAAAAAAAAGTGCCATGTACTAACTTTTGGAACGGGCATGTACCAAAGCTTAGTATAAAATACCAAAGAAGCTATGATAAACATGTAGGTGACTACCATGGAAAGCAAAATCAAAAAACAATCATTCATCTACGGACTTGCTGCCATTCTCCTCGCTGTGGTTTTAACCGCATTGATCCTCAACTTCGACATAATCCAACTTGAGTACACGCCAGGTGCTCCTCCAGTCTCGGCGCCACAATCTCCACTTCTTTCAGCGTTTCAGTCTGACAAGGAACTCAAGAACTTCTTGAAAACGAACTCAAAGACCCAAGGGCCCTTCTGGATTTATGGACCTGAGGATGCAAGGCTTGTGACCTCGCTTGACAGAGTTACCTTTGAAGCGGGATCCGCACAGATTCCTGCTCCTTCACATTCAACCACAAACATCCAAGTTGCAGGTGTAGACGAAGCAGATGCCGTGAAGGTTGATGATAGGGGTTACATGTACGTACTGTCTGGCAATGTCGTTTACGTTTTGAAGGCTTATCCGCCGACACAGGCTGAGGTAGTTTCGAAAATAGTGTTTGACGATCTGTATCCCGTCGGAATCTTTGTCAACGGCGACAAGTTAGCGGTTCTCGGATCAGAATACCAGTTCCCGACAATTTATGATAGATATTATGTTGCTGACATCAAGACCTTCGTGAAAGTATATGATGTCAGTGATCCGGGTAGTCCGTTGCTCGTACGTGACTTCATCATTTCAGGCAGCTATTTCAACTCAAGAATGATCGGCAACTACGTCTACTTCGTCGTCAGCAAAGCAGCTTACTTGGTTAATGAAACGCTTTCTCTTCCAGAAATCAACTCTGACCGGAAACTGATACAAATAGCTCCTACTGAAATCCGTTACTTCAACGCGACAGACGACTACTATCAGTACACAACATTCGTCGCCATGAACGTGCGAAACACAACAGAGTCGCCGGTCTACTTGACGATCATGCTCGGCGGCACATGCAACATGTACGTCTCACTCAGCAACATTTACGTTACTTACGGAGGCTGGAATGGTAACACTACTATCTACCGAATACATGTGCAAGGCAGCAACATGACATGCGAAGCCAGAGGCACAGTGCCGGGACATGAGCGCAACCAATTCTCAATGGATGAGTACGACGACTACTTCAGAATCGAAACAACAACATGGACACCAAACTGGACCATCCAAACCAATGTCTACGTGCTAGATATGAACCTGAGCGTGGTCGGACAGCTAGAAGGGCTTGCGCCTGGTGAAGACTTCCATTCTGCCAGATTCATGGGAAACAGAGCCTATTTAGTGACTTTCGAGAAAGTCGACCCATTGTTCGTGATAGACTTAAGCCAGCCAACCAACCCATCAGTTCTAGGAGAACTGCACATCCCAGGATACTCGGACTATCTGCATCCCTATGATGAGACGCATCTAATCGGCGTAGGCAAACATACAGTCGAAGCTGACGAAGGAGACTTTGCATGGTACCAAGGAATTAAGATATCCCTCTTCGATGTAAGCAACGTCACAAACCCTGTGCAAATAGGTAATATCATAATAGGTGACAGAGGCTCAGACTCTCAAGTCTTGTATGACCACAAAGCGTTCCTATTTGACAAATCAAAGAATCTTCTTGTAATACCGATCTTGGAAGCTAAGATAGACAGAAGCAAATTCCCCGGCGAAGTTCCTCCACACGCTTATGGAGAACCTGTGTGGCAAGGAGCGTACGTCCTTGATGTCTCGCTGTTCCACGGCTTTGTGTTAAAAGGAAGAATAACGCATTTGAAAAACGGAATAAGCATCTATGAGGAAAGCTACTGGGTCAAACGCTCACTATACATAGAAGACGTGCTCTACACTGTTTCCAACCGCAAGGTAAAACTGAACATGCTGGACGACCTGTCTCCAATACTGGAGATCGCGCTTCCCTAAAACCCCTTTTTTATAATTAGCGTTTGAGTAACGTCATTGCAACAACTGCAATTGCTATTATGGCGATTCCGATGACGATGTAGGTCAGGGTTGTAGATAAATCTGAGCGTTGCGTGAGCAACACTCCAATTAAGATTTATTTCTCTTTACCATTTTGATCAACCTATGTTGCCAAGTGCAACAGCATTATGTTTTCTGACATCAGAATGGTGCGCGCGCGCCTCTCTTCGCACTAATGCCTCGGTTTCGTCGCCTACCAACGAATTCTCATGATCATCAAGAAAAGTCGTCAATGAGTCGTCGATATTCCTTCATGAAGGATTCATGCATCTGTAGTTTTTGTGTTTCGGGGAGGAAGGATGAGTCGAGAGCGTTAAGGGTTAGCTCGAAAAGTTCAGAGACGGTGAAGTTTAGTTGTTGATGCAGTTGTAAATATTCGTTGTTCATGTCTGTGTTAAACATAGATGGGTCGTCAGTGTTAACAGTTACCTTAACACCTTTGTCGAAGAAGGTTTTTATTGGATGGTTTTGCAGAGATGTGATTACTCCAGTCCTCAAGTTGCTGGTCGGACACATCTCAACGGCGATGTCTCGCTTGCGAAGATAGGCAATAAGCTTTGGGTCTTGCCTTGCGGTTACTCCATGGCCTATGCGTTCAACGTTCAGGTAGTTTATAGCGTCCCATATGCTTTCGGGTCCAGCAGCCTCACCAGCGTGTGCAACTAGGTGAAGACCCACTTCTTTGGCCTTTTGATAAACAGGCGCGAAGGGTTTTGGAGGAAACTTTTCTTCACTGCCTCCTATGTCGATGGAGACGATGTTGTCACTCTTGTTCTCTATCCAGTCCAGGACTTGCATCCCAACGTTTGGGCCATAATTTCGAACCAAGTCGACTCTGAGATTGCATTGGATGCCAAAGTCTCGATGCGCATGGGATACTCCTCTATTGATGGCGTCAAGCATCAACCCATAGTCAAGCCCCTCTCTTACGTGGTCGGGTGCAGAAAAACTTGCCTCAACATACCTTACGTTGCATCGTGCATCGTCTTCTAACATCTCATACGTGATACGTTCAAATTGGCTCTCTCGTGTGATACACCTAAAAACCTTCATGTAGACGTTGATGAAGTGAGGAAAGTCACGGTATTGAAAGAATCGACGAACATCCTCTACTGTTTCAAAAGGGCTCTTTGATCCTCCTTCTTCTAAAATCCAAAGCAGTGTCTCTGCCCTCGTCGAACCGACGATGTGAATATGTTGCTCAACCTTTGGGAGAGCTCTAATTAACGCTTCAACATCCACCAATCAACATCTCAGGTTAGTATGTGCCTGTTGATGGCTATAAGAGACTCGGCTTTCAGTATGTCCCAAGCACCAGTCATAAGTGGATGGTCGAACAGAAAAAAATGGGGGTTTGGGGAGACGTCGCCAGCTGCTTCAGGTTGTTTATGAAGGTTTCGACTATTTTGGATCTAGCTGTTTTTTTTTGCGGTAGATTTTGGCTCCGTCTCTTTCCGTCACGTATTCGAAGCCTGTTGCAATCAGCTCTTCATCTTATCTGACGTTTTTCGCTATCTTAACATGGCATTCAGCCCTAAATCTTTGCGAGCCTTCAAACAACAAACAAATTTGGAAGTCGTAAAGAAGTAGTAGTCGCTAAGGCCTATTGGACTACTACTTTTGAACGGTTTAGTTGTCGTCGTCACGAACATCGTAGACAACGACGAATGAAAGAGTTCCAGCCAAGAAAGACATGCGCGCGCTGATTGTGTTTTGTTCGTGGAAATTTCGTCAAGCACGGTTTGGGAGCTGAGAAATAGGGTTGTGCTATTCTGAGACGGTTAGCTAGTTTATCTTACCATTCTTCTTATTTTCTGCGAACTTACGGCACGCTTGTAAGCCTTCTGAGCCTGTAACCTCTTGTACTCTTGATATGTCATGGTCGAATGTGGATAAAGCTCTTTGAACCTTTTGTAGGTCAGCCTTAAGTCAGTTTCCAGCGGTCCGTTGTCGGGTCTTCTGATGCGCGCGTGTTTTGCAGCCCTTGACCAAAGGCCCAGGATTATGAGTCCGAGAAAAATGAAAAAAAGCGCATAAAAAGTGGGGTCAATCATGTTAGTGCCTCTTATTCCTCTTTTGTTTCTGTCTTCTTTTTTCCGCTTGATTTTATCGGAAGAACTGGTGTCCCTTCTAATCCGATTACATTGAGAATGTCTGATGAGGATGGGACCACGATTTTTGTCTGTTGAGAAAACGTGTCTCGAACAACATCCAGTTTCTTGTTCAGCTGGGCGTTTTCTTTAAAGTATTTGTTTGCAGCTTCAGAAACCACTTTTACTGCTTCGGCTTGAGCTTTGGCCACAAGTTCGATGGCTTTGGCTTTTCCCTCCGCCGTCAGCACTGCGGCTTGTTTGTCTCCTTCGGCTTTAAGTATCGTGCCTTCTTTATCTTGGGCAGATGCCTCTTTTCTTCCGGTGGCTAACAGGCGTATCTGTCTTCTTTCTTGTTCGGCTGTTTTCTGCTTGTGCATGGCTTGCTGGATGTCAGCTGGCGGGTCTATTCGCTGAAGTTCGATTCGGTTGACCTTTGTTCCCCATTTGTCTGTTGCTTCGTCCAGCACTTTTCTCAGTTCCAAGTTTATCTTTTCTCTGGATGTCAAGCATATATCGAGCGACATTTCGCCAACGATGTTTCTAAGCGTGGTTTGAGCTAGCTTAACGATGGCGAGTTCGAAGTCTTCTACTTCGTAAATCGCCCTTTTCGCTTCAACTACTTGGTAGAAGATTACAGCGTCGATTGTGACGACTACGTTGTCTTCGGTGATGATTTCTTGAGGTGGGACGTCTATGACTTGTTCTCTCATGTTCACTCGGAACATTCTCTGGACAAAGGGGATGATGACTCTTAAGCCTGGCTCAACGGTTTTCTCGTAGGCGTTCCATCTTTCGATTATGCCTTTCTCGTATTGGTTTACTTTTTTGATTCCTGACCTTAGTATTACTATTATTATTACTATTATGAAGCCTAGGATTATTGCTAGGATCTCTAACATTTCTAACATTTTCTATCTCACCTCTTCTACTATGAGACTAACTCCTTCTACCCCCACAACTTTTACTTTGGCTCCTTCCTTTATAGATTTGTCGTTTGCTGGACGGCAGAACCACAGTTCGCCCATGAGCTTGATTACGCCGCCGTCAACGGGGTCTATGTCGGTTTTTGTCACTGTTGTTTTGTCTATCAAGGCGTCAACGTTGGTTTTCGTTAATTTGACGTTCAATTTGTCTAGCAATCTTCCGCCGTGCATTTCTTTTACTTGGAAGGTGCATCCTTTCAAGTGGTTTAAGCGCCTTACGAGTTCGCCGAAGTTGTCTGTGTTTACTTCCATGAGATATTCGCCGTTTTGTTTTGTGAGCGTGTAGGTTATTCTGTAGTCTTTTGAAAACTTCGATAGTAGTTGCGCTAGTTTTAGCGCGTCGGCTTTTATTGCGAGAATAATTCTCATCGTTATCAATAATTGATAAGTATTCAGTTTTATATATGCTTATTGGTTTGCATCAACTTTTATTGATACTTATGATTCGCATTCCCGTTGTTAGTTGTTAATTCTCCCTAGTTTGAGACTGATATGCGTGGTGGCGGAGGTTTTTATCGTGCTAGGGAATTAGTTTTATTTTGCAATCACGTTTTAGTTCTCTGTTGATTTCGGAAAAAACGTTGTTTTCAACATTCTTTATCTAGTTGGATCCAAATACGTCGAGAAGAGGCGTTTGTTCCGCGTCTCATGGCGTGATTATCTGGAAAATAGGGAATGACGTGGGATATCTGAGGCTTGGAGTATTTCGCGTCTCTTCACTATCTCTTTGAAGTCTATGTAGCCTCCGCCGACTATTTTTAGTTTGGCGTTTATCGTGTTGTTTTTGATTTGTATGACGTTGTAGGAGTTGCAGAAGAATCCGCGGAGTTTTTCGCATGAGGTGCTTCCGGCGTGGACTACTTGCATTTTTTCTATCTGCCATCTCCATGGTCTGTGGCGGTGTCCGCACAGGACTAGGTTTGTTTTTGATTTTGTTAGGCTTCTTAGGACGTCGCCTGCGTCGATTATGGTGATCTGGTCTGCTCCTGTGTCTGGCACTGGGATTATGTGGTGGTGGATGGCTACGATTTTTGTGTGGTTTTTGTGTTTTTTTAGGGTGTTTTCTAGCCATAGATTTTGTCTGTGTCCTACTTCGCCGTCGTCCCTGTCTGGACGTGCGCTGCTCAGCACTATTATGACTGTGTTGTCGATTTGTGTGATCTGTTTGAAAGGAAAGTATTGCCTGAAGAGGAGGTAGCCTGTTGCGCGGTAGTCGTGGTTTCCGCTTACGTATATGGTGTTTTTGGCCTTTAGCTGTTTGAGTTCTCTTGCTGCCTGTTTGAACTGGGATTGTATGCCGTCTTCTGTCAGGTCGCCAGTTATGACTACTGCGTCAGGCGACAGGGCGTTAATCTCTCTTATGGCTGTGCGGAAAGTTTCCTGGTTGAACATGGGTCCGCAGTGGACGTCGGAAATTTGAACAATTAACATTTTTTCACGCTTCTCAAACCAGCAGAGCAATAACTAATAAACATTATGGAGGTAGGTTCTGTCAAGTTGTCGGTTGATGCGGGTGCGTGTCAAAAATGGTAATGAGGGGTTTGAAGAAAGACTACACACCAATACTCAAAAGCTATCAAATCTTCCACGGTTTTATGAGACCACACGCACGCACGCGCTAGGGAGAAAAAAGGGCAAAATGCTGTGTCTTCTAGTCCGAGGCATGCAGTAACCGATAATGGTCTATCAATATCACATCTAATATGAACGAGGCAAGAAACCAAATAACAAAAATGGGTTCTCCGTATTGATTGGTGGAGGAGACCGGAAGATCACACCAGATTGTGGCAGCTAGATAAGCTGCTCCAGCAATATTAAGTAGACCCCAAGCCCAAGGCAGTGGTTCAGGACGTTTCTTCTTAACATAATAAGGAATCATAGCGCGCGCGAGTTTACTTGAAAGCTCTAGTCAAGAAAAAAGTAGAACCATAGAAAGGCAATCGGAGAATATCGGATCAAAAGACCGAACAGTATCTACGCTAGACAAAACCTTCAAGTTTTCTTCAACACCGGGCAACTCCTGAGGAAGATCATTTGTTGTTGTAGACCCCCTCCCCCCATCAACAACAACACTTAAGCCCAACCACTTAGCTTTCATCTTCACCACTTCAACGCTGCGTTTGAATTCTTCAGTTATAACTTGCCAATACTGTTTTTCTTGAACGAGTTTCCGCCTTTGATTTCTATTCTGCACACTCCTGCTGGCGTTTTTCCGTTCAATTCCATGTAAGTCTTGAAAGTTGTGTTGTATTGGCTGACTTTGAAGGAAATGATTATTAAATCTGTTTCCCAGAAGACCTTTCATGGTACCGCAAAGTGGTTGGTGTGTTTGGGTTACTGGTTTGCCTGGCAGCGGCAAATCCGTCGTCTCCCAAGCCCTACACAAACTCCTCAAACAGAAAGGCATCCACGCTCAACTATTACCCTCAGACGCTCTACGCAAGGTATTAACCCCCAAACCCACCTATTCGCTTGAAGAACGCGACATAGTGTACGCCACGCTGGTCTACATAGCCAAGCTTCTAACCCAAAACAACGTAAACGTCATAATAGACGCCACAGGCAACCTGAGACGCTACAGACAAAACGCAAGAAAACAAATCCCAAACTATATAGAAGCCTACCTAGAGTGCCCCTTAGAAGTCTGCATAGAACGCGAAACAAAAAGAGGAAAAACATTCCAAGCACCAAAACAAATCTACAAAAGAGCCCAGGAAGGCAAAGCCCCAACCGTCCCGGGCATAGAACAACCATACCAGCCACCCATAAACCCTGAAATAACCCTAGACACAACAAGATATGCGCCAGAAGAATGCGCCCAAAAAATACTAGACCTAATCCTCAAACATCGCACATCCTAATCTAAAGAGATTCAAGTGTTAATGTGAAAGTCCAAAACTCAAGTAATTGAACAAACCATTTCTG
>Ga0224506_10001457_pt1 | contig 16924 bp, 36 predicted proteins | sample SF_Jan12_sed_USG_2_FD_169108 | JGI IMG/M metagenome (GOLD analysis project Ga0224506, IMG submission 169108) | Sediment microbial communities from San Francisco Bay, California, United States - SF_Jan12_sed_USGS_8_1 | ecosystem: Environmental > Aquatic > Marine > Sediment | place: USA... | reverse complement strand
CTAGAGAGTAAACTGGCCAAGCAAAGACGACAGACTGTAAGGCGTGAACAAGCCGCCTATCAGGCCAAGTATGCGGCCAAACAGGCTGGAGCTACCTACACTACCAGCAAGACAGGGGTATGGGTGCCGACCGGAAGGCAAAAGCCTAGCTTGTATTTCAAAGGGTCTTTCGTCAAACTCATAGATAGTGCCTTCTGCTTGAACGCAACAAGCATCTCAATTAACCGAGACCGCTCTATGGTAGATTTAGATAAGCTGTACGACATGATCGGGTCTGTTTTGAGCGACAACGATGACACTAACGTAATGGCCGTCTATTGGCGTAACGCTTTGACCAGCAGCAACGCTTCTAACAATTTAGAATACCATACCGCTGATATTTGGCCCGTTCAGGAAACAAAACGCTTATGGGTAGACGCATTTAAGGCTGTTTACGGAGAAAGAGCTTGTATTGCCGGGGGAGACCCTTTTATAGCAGCCGACGCTACTTCTGAGGGTTGGAGCGTGGTTAAGCTGACCTACCATGCAGCGGCCTTAGCTGAAAAGGTCGGCATTATGACCGACCGAGAAGTTTTGCATATTGGGGATGAAGACATAGTGTACAAGGACTTCAATAAGCGCGATGAGCAAGTCATTCGCTTATTCAAAGACGTGTCTGACTGCTTAGGTATCACCAACGGGGCAAGCGTCAATGTAGCAGTGGTTACTAAGATTTACGGGCGGGATCGCACAGAAGGGTTATACTTGCCAGACGGCAAGATCATCTGCATAAACGACACAATGATGCAGAAGCCTTCCACCGATGGGCTGGAGACTTATTTACACGAGTTAGGCCATTTAGTGACAGGGGAAGGGGACTTTGAGCGAGCATTTACGGATTGGTTCCTGAAGGGTTGGGTATCGCTTATGAATAATATAGAAACCATGCTGGCAGTCAGTCGCATAGTGGAGCAGCTTAAAGAGTACGACCTATAAAAAAATGGCCGGTGTGATGCCGGCCATTTGTTTTTAATGCCATATACCCAACTTGGAGCAAACACCCGGATATGGCAAGAAATTAACCGTTGGGGATACGTCTGTTGGGTGACTATCCCCACAAAATAATACCATTTGGAGGTATTAGAATGGCAGCTAAAAAAATGACCAAGGATTGGGGAAGACTTAATGCTGAGGCTAGGGATACAGCTTATCAGCTTCAAAACAAGCTGGATACTCTGAGCCCTGACGACTACCTGAAGCTGGTAACTCGTGTGTTCGGAGAGCATACCACTCGATGGCATAATTTCGTTAAATGGTGGAAGGCCACCACAGGGGAAACAGTGGTTTGGTGTAACTTCGTGATCAATTCGTCAAATGTTACGCTGCTGGCTGGCCACGCTTTTCATAACGAGCCTGACTTGCTGAAAGCGGCTAAGGGTTTTGTGGAGGAGAAAAATGAGTAAATTCGAGTTATGGGTAGACGGCGGCGGTGGCGTAAAAGGCATCGACGCCTATTTTTCCTATATGGCGATATATAAAGGCCAGGTGATAAAGAAGGTTAAAATGGATAGATGGCTGGTTAAGAACCTAACGCCAAATTTGATACCCACCGGGTGCGTTCTTACTGATAAGAAGGGCTTGGCCACGAATAACATAGCTGAGTATTGTGCGCTATATTTTGGCTTGGCTAAGATCAAAGAAGTGTACGACGCGCCTGCGGTGAAAGTGTTTCAGGATAGCGAGCTGGTAGTTAGCCAGGTGTTCGGCAATCCTAAGACGGGAAAACTATACGCTGTCAATAAGGATTGGCTCTTAGGTTGGCGGGACGCTATCTGGAGCATTTTGTGGGGACAAGTCGAAATGCAGTGGGTTTCAGGCAATAAAATGAAACAGGTGATAGGTCATTAAAATGGATTTTCCGGCAAGACAGATACGATTAAAAAAAGGCTTACCTGATTTTATCGACAATAACAGCTTTTCAAAATCCGACTGCACCTATGACGGGTGGCAAGTGACTTTTTACTCCTACGGGATATTAGAAGCTTTTGCTCAGGATGCGAAGACCAGTTTGCGAGTGTGTGTCACACCTACCGCTCTTCGCAGTATCCTTAATGAAGAGGCACCGCTCACTTGGGAGCTTTGGATAGGGAAGGCAATCGACATAATTAAGACCTGCATAGACACCGCTCAGTTTGTGGAGGGGGAAGAAAAAATAATTCTTTTGTAAGCCTTGACAGAATTTCAACGGGATGGTATAGTAGACATAATCCAATATGGGATGAGCGTTGTTCCGTTTTATTGTGCGACTGTTGCTGTACGACTATCGCGCCCGTGTCTCAAGCCTCGTGTAAAGTGCCCAAAGTGTCCGCCGTCCCATTGGTATTCGCCCGGTAACAGTGCCTCCGACTGCTACCGGGCTTTTTTTATTTATTTCGAGCTTGAGCTTGACAGGTTCCAGGTGTATGGTAGACTGATTAAAATGGAATATATCAAACGAGGTGAAACAATGAAGAATGTATGGATGAACGACATTGTAGTTCAGATCAACACCGCTGTAAATGAGCCGGGGCATGCACCTGGTATAACCGCTTCTCGACTTGAGCGCATATTCCAAGAGACACTAGGCTCTATCGACCTGGCTATTGTGTTCGACTTGGATTTACAAGGCTTTGTGGCCCTATCCCGCTTAGAGATTAACGAGCAAGAGGATGGGAGCCGCGTGTATATCGCCGCTACTGCCGGAGAGGCCTCTCAAGTGTTCTTATCAAGAACCGATATTCTACACCGCATGCACCAAGACTGCTTAACAGATAGAGGGGCTAAAAAGCCAGGAGAGAGCAAGTAATGCCAGATTACAATGACATCGATTTAAGCAATTGGAAAAATCACCCTGAGCTGATCACTAGCTCCATGTGGCATTTTCCTAAGTCCGAAGCCGACAGCTACGACACTATTAAGCCTTTCTATGGCGGCTTTATCCCCCAGGTAGCGGAACAGCTTATAAAACGCTATTCCAAGACTGGAGACATCGTAGTAGACCCTTTTGTAGGCTCAGGCACTTCTATCGCCGTGGGGCTACGTAATGGCAGGAAAGTGATAGCCAACGACATCCAAGCTGATAATATCGACACTTTGTCGGCCAACTATGAGCAATTCATTCCTGAGCATCTGGCTATGGGTAAGCATGATGCCGCTGAAATTGGTTACATGCGATTTGTGGATGACGCCCTAGACGCTTGGGAAAGCAACTTTGCAGATCTTTTCATCCTACATCCGCCTTATCGAGACATAATCAAGTATAGCGACAACCCTATGGAGATGTCGCAAATGAGCTACGACGAGTACATGATAGCTTTCAGTAATGTGGTTAAAGCTTCTTATGGACTTCTCCGCCCTGGCCGCTTTTGCGCTTTGATCATAGGCGACTATTACCGCAGCCGCCGCACAATCCCGCTAGGCTTTTTGACGATGGACATAATGCTGAGGATCGGCTTTATCCTGAAAAGCATCAATATTAAGAATATTGCCGGCAATGAGACTGGTAAGGGCAAGCAAGGCAATCTATGGAGATACCGGGCACTAGCCGGGGGTTTTTCTACATTCGAGCACGAATACATTTTCGTGTTCCAAAAAGGATAATAGCGACATGACGCAGACCGAAACTATCGTGTTCGTCGCAATCTGCATTATTGCGATTGTGCTATTAGGAGCTTATGCCAGACAGAAAGGAGGTGATGATGACCCATGGAGCTGATCGGCATGGTTTTCGTGTTAGTAATCGTAATATTTTTAGCCCTGGCTATGCGCCAGAAAGGATTTAACGGGAAATGGAAAATTTAGCATTAGGAACGCAAGTAGTAGACCAGCTAGGGCGTAAAGGCTTTGTGTCCGCTTTCGAGGATGAAACGACCGCTCAAGTGAGCTATTGGGACGACACCTTACAGGATGTTACAGTGGTGCGCTCTGTAGCCAAAGCTCAACTTGAGCCATGCACCGCTGTACCACAAGCCAAGGTTGCGGCCAAAATGAGCAGACGACCCGGCCCGCAATTCTACAAGGGCGGCTTCACATAAGGCCCAGGAGGAAACCGTGCTCCATATCGTCGTCAGAGACCGAAGAATAGCGACCCTACTAGAGAAGCAGGAATGGGTAGAAATCAACCCTGGCGAACACAAACGCTCTGTCACAGTAGACCGCATCGAGTACGCCCAATACGCCTACCAGTGTTGCGACTGCCACCAGTACCCTACCGGCTTCATGGTTCACGACAAGCTCTGGAAAGAGACCATGGGGCATGAGGCCAAGGGTTACATCTGCTTGGCGTGCTTCCAAAAAAAGTTAGGCCGCCCATTAGAGGCAGAAGATTTCAAAACGGAGGTGCCGCTCAATCAACCCATATTTTTTGGTTATGGTATGGCACCGCACAGCCACGGAACACCCAGAAAATAGCAGCATCCTTGGAGTATACTATCAACCCATACCAACATACCAAAACCCACGTTACACGCCGGAGTATGAATTATTATACTCCGGCTTCTTATCAATAAGATTGGAGAAATTATGAGAGTGCGATCAACCTTGAGCGCATGCGGCATGTGTGCTGAGGGCTTGGCCCGCATAGGGGTAGTGCTCACCTATTTCGATACCGATGTCAACTGGGACGAGTGCTGTATCTGCGGGGAACCGACCAAGTGCATTATAGCAGTAGACCGCATACCACGTGAGTTTGCCATAGGCGACGGCATGCTCAAGCTCAAAAACGTCAATACTTTCAAACAGCTCTTAAAATCCGGTCCTACTTGGGACGGCAACATAGTGAGCAAGTCTGAGCTTTACGTGTTACGCCATTTCGGCTGGGCTGCCAATTATAACGGCTGGAATTACGTCACAGACAAAGGCGTAAAAGCAGCCTTCAACTACCGTTTACTAAAGGAGTAGACCATGGAATTAGGAACACAGATCATCTACGTGCCAGACCATGCCAACGGAGACTTGAACCATCCCGACTGCGAACCAGGCTTCGTCACCACCCACGACGGCCCTATAGCCCATTGCCGCTATTGGAGCAAGCACCACCCAGGAGAACTCCGCACCAAAGCGAACTCCGAAAGCACCCGCATCGAGAACCTCGTAGTCAAGGACACCGTCCCTCAAGACCAAGTAGACCAAGCAATCCACCAGATCCACGAAGACTTAATGAAGGCATACCTGAGCTACGGCAGGTAATTCAGCTTACCATAACTAAAGACCAATTCCACGCCATAGAGACTTCCCAACAGAACTAAAACCAAGACATACAAGCACTTGGGGAGACACCCAACCAGAGACATGGGCCACGCCATTTGCCCAGGCATTTTGCCCAGGCAATTTGCCCAGGCATTTTGGAGGCCCATTTTTATTCTGGATTTTTGAGGCCCATTTTGGAGTTCCATTTTTGTATTTCTGAATTTTTTGGAGTTCCATTTTGGAGTTCCAAATTTTTGTTCCTGGGATTTTTTGAGTTCAAATTTTTGTTCCTGAATTTGGTGGAGGTTCATTTTGTGGAGGTTCATTTTGGAGTTCAAATTTTTGTTCCTGAATTTGGTGGAGGTTCCCAATTGGCCCATGGGATACCCTCCAGCCCGACTGCACCCCATGGAAAAACAAAAAGGGCGGGCTTCATTGCCCACCCCCTGTATTGCTTATTCAGTTTGCTGGTGGTTAGGAAGCGCAGCGCCCTTCCAATTCCAACTCCAGCTTGCCAGCCACTTCATGGCAGTAGAAACGATACTTGGTGGCCTTGCCCTTTTTATTCAGCACCACTGCTTCCACGAAGCGCTCAGTTTCCACTTCAAACTTCAATTCACAATTGCGGCCCATATATTCATTCACTGCATTTTGCACTGTTTCTCTAGTCAACATTTTTCTTTCCCTTTCACTAAGTCAATCAATCAATTTGTTAATTATATTCTATCATGAAACGTGATGTTTGTCAAGCTTTTTTCAGACTAATTTTCAGCGAATTTTCAAATTTAAGGTAAAAGAAAAAGCGATAGCTTTGCAGCTATCGCTCTTAAAAGCCGGCTATTCATTTCTGGCCTACGGCCGGCGGCTGGTTGGCTCCGACTACTTGTTGTCCCGTCGGAAGGCTTCAACAAGCTGCGCCTTCGTCAGATGGTCGTAGTCGGCATGGTCGAGCCAATCCTCGATGACGTCGATCTCAACGTCGGGAAAGGCCGCAGCCAGCGTTACCCACGCCGCGTCTCGTTCCACTGAGTTATTCTCCTTTCGTAATATAGTCTCTCAAGCGTGCCCACTCGTCTTTGCTCAGAGGCAGAAGCTTTTGCTCCCCGGTGGTCAGGTCGAGAGTAAGCAACGCGGTGGTGCCGAACAGAGTATGCTTGACCCAAAACTCACCCTTGTCGTCAAGGCGTTTGAAGTCGTTGGCCTCGATCTCAGCCATTACTTTCTCGGCTCTTACAACATAGCCCGCTTCACGCTGTAGCATATTGATCACGCGATGAAGCTGGTAGCCGTAACTCTCAAAGTAGAAGCGAGGCACTTCGCCCTCGACTGCATACATCTCGGTAGCCAGGTCGCAGACAGTTTGCCGTGCTACTACCTTTTCAGCCTGCTCTTGGGTGAGCCCTTCCATAAACATAATGTGCGTGTAGATGTCGTCGCTGTAATACTCAACTCGAAAATTCATTTTAGTTCCTCCTGGGAGCTGGCCAGTTAGCCAGCCCCCTGATGATGGTGATTAGAAGTCGTAGTCTTCGTCGATTGCTTCGCCCTGATCATCCCAATCACATAAGAAGTCTTTTACCAGCTCGATCCCGTTGTGGGCTTCAACCATATAGGTTATTTCCCGAACGGTGGTAGGAGCAATTTGGCTGCGGGGGATTGAGAGATCTTTGGCTTGGATTGTGATTTCCCCGTCGGTGGTAATCATAATGATTGCCCCATCGTTGCAGTAAATCACTTGGGTGCCGGGCAATGCGGTTTTCCAAATTTCCATATTGGTGATTTGGTTGCTGGTGGTTTCAAAAGTTTTCATTTCCGCGCTCCTAAAAATTTGTGTCAATCAATTTGTTAAGTATATTCTACCATGAAACACGGAGTTTGTCAAGCTTTTTTCAGACCAATTTTCATCGAATTTTCAAATTGAAACAGTAGGCCCTCCAGGGAGCTGGCCATTGCCAGCCCCCTGTTCCCCTCACGCCCTTAGGCGTAGTAGAAAAATTCAGCCCCGTTTTTCCGGCCAGCTTCCACCAGCAGCTCCAGGCGGTGGGCATACCCGCGCAGCTGGTCAAGGGTGCGGCCCATTTGATAGAAGGTCGGGCCATTGCCATCCCGATGGACGGTAGTGCGGCTGGTTTGGTTAGGGTCGTCCAAACGGTCAATCAGCTCTTCCATTTGGGCGTAAGACAGATGCCCGCACAGCTCGTCGTTCTCAATCCCGATCAGCTTCAGGATGTGGCGGGCGTTGCCATTGGCCATATTGAAGAAAAACTCTTCGCAATTGTCAGCCCAACCCACGTGCGTTTCTGATTTTTGAATTCCGGCATAAAATGTGACGCTCATAATTTTGTTCCTTTCAGTCAGTCAATCAATCAATTTGTTAAGTATATTCTATCATGAAACGTGATGTTTGTCAAGCTTTTTTCCAAAATTCTTTTGATCAATTTTCAAGTAAGTGGGGGAATTGCTTCCCCCACTTCAAACACACTTTTAGTTATGACGTCCAGCCATGTACCCACGGACTTCATCAACAGTCATCACATGGGCTCCACTTCCATGACTTTGAAAGTAACGGTCAGGTGACCCCTGAACAATGTGAAAACGGTAGAACATATTAGGTGCTCGCCCCTTAATATTGGATCCTTGAAACTCAGCTTCCACCAGGACGCCATCCACTTCCATAGTAGCATGGATGCTTGTGGTGTACTTGCGTGGGCTTTCTTTGGTAGGGCTTATCCCAATATTCTGAATGGCCCAACCACGGAGTATGAAACGGTTCAGCCAAACGTCCAGATAAAAATGCTTACAACCAATGGGGAGAATTCCTTTATTATAGTCACACATGTTAGTTCCTCCAGGCACTAATTCATCATTTATTTATGATTACATTGTATCATATCCTGACCCAGTTGTCAAGCTTTTTTCAAAAAAAAAGAGGACGAATTTTCATTCGCCCTCTAGTTAGCCTGGTCTACCCCACGACGCCTTATAGGAATATCCAAGCCTGCCGTCTTCCGTCGCCTATCCCCGCTAGGGTAAAGACCCTTAGGTTCCGACAGGTATTGTCGAGCAGCGTGTGAATAGCTGCGGCTAGGTCGGGCCAGGTGATTGCTCACCCGGCCCTTCCCTTGTTAGAGCTGGATAGTCAGCTTGCCGCTGTCTGTAGAAATGCCCTTGATGTCGCGCACTTCGATTTCACCCAGCTCATGGTCGGCCCCGGCTGCCAGCAGGTCGCTCTTAACCAGCTTGAACTCAGCCTCTACTTCCAGCGCGCCCTCCACATCCTCAACCCGGATGACGGCCTTCTTGTTTTGCCCGATCAGTTTGTCCAGTGCTTTTTGAAACATACGTTCCTCCATTTATTGAGAGGGCGGTCAGAGCTTGCGCCCTGACCACCCGATTGATAGCTTATTCGTCGCTTTCCCATCTTGGGAATTGGACCCCGAACACCCCTCCCTGTTTATCCACTTCGTGGGCCACTTCACGCAGGGTGGCGTAGGTGGTCACTTCGTTGGTGCGTCGGTTCCACATTTCGAAAACTGCGTCGATAGGGTTGTCAGCCAGCTCGTGCCCAACACGGGAAAGAGTGCTGAGTGAGATTTCGGTTTCCATGTCGTTGCACAGAATGCTTTGTGCCCCATTGCGTAGGTGAATTTGGATTTTGCTTTTCAAAGTCAGTATGGTGCTCATGGTTTTGCCTTTCGCCCTGGTGGGCAATCAATCAATTGGTTATTGATTATATTCTACCATGAAACGTGGCCAATGTCAAGCTTTTTTCCAACCAATTTTCAAACTCGTACAGGCCGGCCTGTGTTCAGACAATGCTGGATAGTTGCCCAAGCGCACTCAGCGGTCGCAGTAAAGCCTTCCAAGGTAAACGTCAGTGTCGCAAATTTGTTGGCTCGGCCTGTGACTTTAGCCGTAAGCACCCGTCCGCTGTCAAGCTTGACTTGGCAGTCAGGAAGCTCGTTCATCACTTCGTTCAATGTCCAGTGTCTCATAATGCCTCCTAAGAGAGCGGGCTGGTTAGGCCCGCCCCCGGTTAGATAATGGTGTCGCAGCTATCGTACCCAAGCTCTTGCAAGTTGTCCACTTCAATCACGTAGGGCTGCAAAAGCTGCATGGTTTTGCCAGGAGCTGACTTCTCAACTAGGTCGGCCCAAAGGGTGTCTTGGAAGTCGATGCAGAAGGAATTGCGGAGCGGTGCTTCCATCCGACTGCACCACACAGGCGATAAAACCTCAACTCGGATAATTGCCCCATACAACATGGTCGTTTGCACTTTGATTTTAGGCATAATAGGTCTCCGTGTGGAATTTGGGCATGGAGGGCGAGGGAATTGCTTCCCCCGCCCTGGGTGGTTTAGAAGTCGTCTGGATCGCCGGGCCAGTCAGTGCTGTTCCGGTCTACCCAACGCTGGAAGGCGTCGGATGAAATGATCAAGGCGAGAACAGCCCCAATCCCGATCCAAATTGCAATACACTCCAACCAGCCCCATTCAATGCCCAAAAAATCCATAATAAACCTCCGTGTAAAATATATTTATAAATTGCTTAGTGCAATTTATTGGCAATTTTTAGCGTGGCGGACGTGCATCACATAAACTCGAAGTTGTGTGGCAGTCAAGCCAGATTTGCGGGCCAAGTCCAGCAACTCTTCAAAAGTCAGGACGTTCAGTAAGTAAAGTTTGCGAAGAGTTTGGAGTTTCCGGTTTTGATAAGTCATTTTGATTTCCTTTCAATCAGTCAGTCAGTAATCAGTTTGTTAAGTATATTCTAACATGAAACGTGATGTTTGTCAAGCTTTTTTCCAAAATTCTTTATAGGAATTTCATAGGAGCTTTATAGGAATAATCTAGGTATTCTTATCAATAAGATAGCGTGCTGGTTCAGCCAGCCAGTGCTTCAGGGCCTCTTGCACGGCATTATTATACCGGTATATTTTGGTGCGTCGTTGGAGGTGCTGGCCGTCTGGCATAATGATCTCCCAATCCCCTCGCTTGGTGCGCTTCAGGGTACAGATGCGTACCCCGTCTGCTATGCTTCCCAAGTAGACATCTTCCATCTCATTGCCGTAATCCCCAAAGCCTGCCCTGCTTTGAGCCTCCCAGTTTACAGCCATCGTAAATTTAGTCGCCATTTACAGCCCCCTTAAAAACAGCCTCCAGATGTTCGCAATGGGCCATGAGCTCGTTCAGGCTCTTGACCATTTCCCTGCGGTCGAGAGCATAGGCAGGCTCGTCTTTTAGAGCCCGAAGTATCCTGACTTTGGCCTCGTCCATTAAAGCCTTCGCTGCCCTTAGTTGATCACTCTTTTGCTGGTATCTCATTAAAAAGCCTCCTGTTGGCTAATGGTTGATGATTGCATCCTACCATATAATGAAAATGCTGTCAAGCTGGGAATTGACAGGATGCATGCGGCATGGTAACATGGAGACACGCCAAGGCTTGCTCAAAGAAGAGCGACCTATGTCAAACTGAAAGGGGGTGATGCCCACGGAATTTGGTTTGCCGTCAATCTGAAGTGCCATTTAGCAGGAGCTACCCACTAAAAAGCTCCTGCTATTTTTTTTTGAAAAAAGCTTGACAACTGGCACGTTTTCATGGTATAATTGGTTATAATCAATTGATGGTATGGCCCAATGAAACGGGCCGAAGGGACAAAATTATGAAAAGCAAAAAAATGACCGCCCAACAAAAAACTTACGCCCTGAGCAATATGAAAAATGACATGGACGCCCTCGCCGCTGAAATTACCCAAGCCCTGGCTGACAACGAGCCTATGGCTGACTATACCGAGCAGTTGAACGAGCTGGCTTTTATTGTTGAGACCCTGCAGCAAATTGCTGAACACGGGGCCGACGAAGACGAGAGCTAAATTTATGGGGTGAGAGCCTGATACGCTCTCACCCATTTCAAAATTAAAGCTTGACAAATTTTGAGAAGTATGTTAGACTGAAGGCAATTAAAAATTCAATCAGCCCACTAGGGCAAAGTAAACATTCGGAGGAATGACATGAGTTACCTGTTCGACGTTGTAAATGGTGAAGTACGCATTGACGCTTTTTTACGTGAAGAGGCCGCCGAAGAACGGGCCGCCCAGATTGAAGGCGCTGAGGTTGTGAAGCGAGAGTTTGAAGGCCCGCTCGTGGGGTTAAGCCAACGCATTGAAGTGGCCAACGGCTACGATGATGACGGCAATCCCAAGACCAAGGTGATCAAGCGCAAGGTCTATGATGTGAAGCGCCGAGGCAAAACTTTGACGGGCGAGGTCAACGTTGCTGAGGATCGTCTCGCTGTGAAGCAAACCAAGGCCGACGAGCCTTGGGTAGTGACGGGCCGTGTGGAAGTCAAGGATGAAGAGCCTGCCGGATAGCCCGACTTAGAAAGAGAGCCCGGTCTCCCATTTGGAGATCGGGCTTTTTTGTCGATGGAGGGCAAGGACGATTAAAAATGCCAAGCCTCGCAGCTTGGCAATTTTATTCTACTATTCCCTGGCTTGCAGAGCCTTGGCCTTGATAGTCGCCTCCTGAATAAAGCCGTCTAGCACGCCAAGGGCGATGTAAAGTTCCTTAGCCGCATCGTCCGGCAAGCCAGCCACCGCCGTCTCAATTTCATGGCCTGCCTCGGCGATTTTTTCGCAAGCCTTGCTGATCGCATCAGCTCGTTGTTGGTAGTTCATCTTAAGCCTCCGTTGAATGTGAGCCTGACCCCTCCAAGGGCCAGGCTCTTGATTTTAGCCGAGCAAGTCGACCAGCTCGTCAGCCGTAGGTAATTCCCGTACAGTCAGGAGCTTGGCCTCGTGATCACCCCACTCAGACCCGGCCTTGGCCACAATAAACTCTCCGTCGTCAGAATGGATCGTAATGGGCCGGCCTTTGCCGTCTTGGGTGTCGATGGACGAGAAGTCGCCTTGGCCGGTAGGCCGCACCAACTCCACTTCGTATCCCTTGCTCTCGAACAGGTCGATCAACCACTGGTACATACACACCTCCGAAAATTAGAATTGCCAGCCACCGCATCCGGGTATTGCGGGCTACCCCGGCCCGGCTGTTTTTTTGTAAGAGGATTTCGCCACCCTCTTCATCGTCGGCTCGCATCGGGAAGCCGTCCCCAGGCGTTCTGTTGCTAGGCCGCTTGCGCCCCTCTCCAGTCCAGCACTGTGCGTGCATCCTGGCTCTTCATATAACCCCCTCCATTCCGGGTATTAAGGGCTACCCCGGCCCTTATTCAGTTTAGCACCAATGCGCCCCAACCATCTCGATGGTGTCATCCTCGGCATAGTAATTCACGTCAAACCATACGCCACGTTGTTGGGTAACTCTGATCAACAGTCTTCCACCATCATTTTCAATTTCCTCAAATTCACAGTTTGGGTATTCAGCTTGCAATTTTTCCAAAATTTTGTCAGTCATCATTCCCCTCCGGGTGGTTGAAAAATCAATTTGTTATTGATTATATTCTAACATGAAACGTGATGTTTGTCAAGCTTTTTTCCAAATTCCTTTATATGAATTTTATATGAATTTCCTAAGAAAATCGTATGTCGGGGCTTACTGGGAGCAGGGTTCAATCTGCAAAATTGATCATTAAAAAGCTTGACAACTGGCACGTTTTCATGGTATAATTGGTCATAATCAAATTTTGGCAATGCCCACTAACGGGCGAAAGGATTTCCATTATGCAAATTCAATTTGATGATATGCCCGCCTTCGAGGCTGGCAATGGCTTACCCAACGGGTTTGATGACGACCCTGACAAAGCCCAGGATCAGCTTTTGGGGATGACTTACGACTTGCTCCACGGGACTGTACCCGACGAGCTGCTCCATACCATTTTGGCCGATCTGTATACGAGCCTGGATTATATGGAGCCGGGTCCTAACACCGAGCCTATCCCCGAAATTGGGGAACGCACCACGCCTAACTTGCTACGGGTATTTTTCCTCTGGACACGGGAAAAACTGCAAGCCTGGCACGGGTAAAATCCAACGGGCTTGTCTGCTTGTACGGGGGCAAGCCCTCCATTCAAATTTTACGGAGGAAATTATGGCTAACGCAATTACTAAGGAATTGGTGAAAAAGTACCAAAGGGGTGACGTGTGGTATGGTGGCGGGCATCGGGTTGTAATCCTGTTTGTACGCATCCGGTACGAGCCTAAAACCATGAAGTACGACCCGACCATCATGGCCGTTGACGTGTACTTCACTTTTGACGACAGCCCGACATCCCTGCCTATCGAGGCTTTTGACGCCCTGATGAATGACGAGCGATGTAAATACGAAAAAGTGATTGACGAGGGCTAAAAAGGGAAGCTTGACAAATGAACCAGCCCATGGTAGAATGTAATCAATAACTATGTGGCTGGTTCATTTTAAGGGCCGGGGTACTGACTGCCGAACCAGTGACGCAAGGCTGGTAATCTCGTAAAAATTATGCAAAGCTCGAGGCCTTTGTCGGCAGTCAGTAGCCCAGCGCTACACACGAGGCCAGGACACAAATTCAAAGTTGTTTATTACACGGAGGTGTATTTATGGGTATTTTCAGTAGAAATTCAGAAGACGAGGCTCCTTTTGCCCACGAGCCATTGACCGAGCAGAAGCAGGCTATCCGGGACAGTATCAACCAGTTGAAGGCTACACTGCGGCTCGAGCCCATTGAGGCCATCAAGCAAGCACTGCGGGATCAAATCGAGAGCCTGGAGAAGCAACTGAACGGTTAGGGTTTGAGTAGGGAGAGCCTGGTTCACCTGGCCGAGCCAGGTTCTCCCAAAAAGAATTTCAAAATTGGTCTGAAAAAAGCTTGACAAAACCTGAGTTTCATGTTAGAATATACTTAATAACAAATTTGATTGACTGACTGAAAGGAACCAAAAATGACTTATTTACTGAACGCCAAACAAACTTATGAATTGAATGAAACTCAGCGCCGAGAATATTCCTTGTACGTGTTGGAATTGGCCCAGTGGCAATTGGGGCAAGAAATGGACGCCCACCTGGCTGAATTTGCTAGTGAGGACAACGCTCCTCAAATGCCAGCCTGGTTGGAAAATCGCCAAGAGGAATTGTTTGCTCAGGAATTGGAAGAGCTGGAGCAAGAGCGTTACGAAGAAGCCCTGGCCCACCGAGCCACCCAGCAATTCCAAATGGACTTGGGAAGCTTTGATGTTTAATCCAAAAGGGCTGGTCAGAAATGGCCAGCCCAATTATGGGCCTACGAACTGGCATCGACCAGGGCTAAAGCCGACAATGGCCGCCCTGGGACGAGGGTTCGATTCCCTCTAGGTCCACTGAGGGGTCTGGCGCTCCTGGCCGCGTCAGGCTCCTCTCAAAAACTCGCAAAAAGGAATTTTGAAAAAAGCTTGACAAATGGCCCGAAATATGTTAGAATATACTTAATAACAAATTTGATTGACTGACTGAAAGGGGTCAAAAAATGGATTTTTCAAAATTACGCAAATCACGCAAACTCAAACGTGTCAGCCGCAGCTCCTACCGCAACCTGACTGCCAGCAATCCACAATTGAACGAAAATGATATGATGTTTACTTTTGACGCAACTGTAAAGTCCTGTCCGTGGATAAGCTGGAAGATGTTCACCTACAGCCCTACTGTTGCCAAATTCATCTATCAGAAAATTCAAAATGGTGAGCCCTTCTCTGTACGGGGCATCGTGGGTGGTACGGGGACAACTATGGAAGTGGAAAGCGCCAACATTGCTATAATTCGCTAATTCAAAATGGGCTGGCCAGCAAATGGTCAGCCCTCTATTCCAACATTCGGAGGCTATCATGGAAGTTATGCAAAAGATCGAGCAATTAGAAGAAGCGCAGCGCATGGTGCTTGAAGCGGCCCGACTGGTACGCGAAGCTCTCAGCGACCACCCATTAGGCTCATTGGCTGACGCCTACCTGATACCGAGCCTAGAGGCTGATGCGGGCAATAACGGGGATCGCTTTCAACAGAACCCTGGCAATATTGAGGGGCTGATCACCAAGCTCCATAAGGAACTTTAATAGCATTGGGGAGGGCCTAATAAGCCCTCCCCCACGGAGGAATGTAATGAGTGTTAAATTTGAGCTTAAAGAAGGTCAAGTGTGGCAATGCCCACTAACGGGGCAGGAGATTGAAATAGAAGAGCTATTCTTAGGGGAAGAGGGGCCGGACCGTAATCCCAGCTTGCCGCTGGCTACTGTCAGCTATAGCACTCGACCCGACTGGACTGTTACGCAGACACAGAAGCAAATCATGGAAGTGTTGGAGCAGGGCAACTACGAGCAGCTAATAGAGGCAGACGCTCTAACCATAGCCGACGGCCAGATCTGGATTGAGTCTAATCAAGGGGTCTGGATAGAAGTGGTCGGAACCTATGACGACACAGTCGACGTCATCATGAGTGAAACTCCCGAAGACATCGACACCCTGAGCATACTCGACCTAACTGAGATACTCAAGGCCAACCGGTATACCTTACAGACTTCTATTACGCAAACTCGCATTAACCAAGCCCTGGCCCTAGCCGACTGGCAGTACAAGGCCGGCTCCCTACTAGGCGACCTGGAAGCGATCACCATTGAGCGTCTGAGGGTTCTTAACGAGCTGGAAAAGACCACCAATGAGGCTGAGGCTGGAGACCTGCTTCAAGCCCTAATCGCCCTCAAATTGAAGGCCGCCAACCGACTGGCTATGATAGAGCAAGGCCAAGTGTGGGAACGCGAGGCTGAAGCTGGCAAAGTAGACATCATTCAGATCACAGGCTTAGGGGTCTGGATGACGACTGGTGGAGACACTATCAACGTCTTTCAAGACGGGCTATGGGAGCGCCTGACTGAGATGGGATACCGCCTCAAACATTAAGACATGTCCGCTGTTCTTTGTAGGGGTCTTTACTCGCTCTGGCTAGGTGCTGCCGACTTCTCCTGAGCGCCAGCCAGCCCTTTCAGCCTAGAGGCTGATACCCGTAGTCGAACGTCCTTTCGTCTATCGTCAATTTGTTATTGCGGGTAGAGGCTCCTACAAAGGGCAGCGGAGACCAAAAACAGGCCATCGACATCTTAGGGTGTCGGTGGCTTTGGTGCGGCAATGGAGGCTCCTGTATAAGGGGATGGGAGCATGCATGCGGCCCTGGAGGGTAGAGAGTGAATGTGAGGGTAGAGGGAAAACACAACACGGAGGTTCATGGCCAATGGTTGATAAAACCGAAATTTATTATGTAAAGCCACCCCATACAAAAAATCTTCAACCCAGGCGCGAAGGTAGCATTGCGTGGCCTGACATTGGAGCTTTATTTTTTACCGTGCGTAAGATAATGTCCTTTCCCAAAAAATATGGAACACAAAATATTAAAACGCAAGTGTACCAGCCAAGCCAACCCCTTGCCCCATACCGACATGTGGAACGCACCATGTTAGTGCTGTGTAGATTAGCGAAGGGCGAAATAATTGAGATCAAACCAGGATGGAGGCTGATTATGACAAGGGAGGGTAGAGTAGGGTACGCTGTCAAAAAAGGGTTAACTTATAAGGTAACGGCCATTAGTGAGATTTCGTTTTACGATTTACATAATTTAGTGATAAAGGAGGTGATAAAATGATCAAGCACGGGGCTACTATTGCCGGCAAAGTAGATACTGGGAACAAATCACCATATTGCGTGTGGGTAGTTGCGCTCAATGTAGACCAGTTCTATTTGCTCGGAAAAGAGCTAGAGCTTATACAACCCGACTTC
>Ga0224506_10001455_pt1 | contig 16926 bp, 17 predicted proteins | sample SF_Jan12_sed_USG_2_FD_169108 | JGI IMG/M metagenome (GOLD analysis project Ga0224506, IMG submission 169108) | Sediment microbial communities from San Francisco Bay, California, United States - SF_Jan12_sed_USGS_8_1 | ecosystem: Environmental > Aquatic > Marine > Sediment | place: USA... | reverse complement strand
CGATGCCTTTTCAACGGCAGAGTCGGATGGCTGTCGGGTTAAGGTGCTGATCGGTACCTATAATGAGACGGTGTCCCCCATCGTCGATGACATCACGAATGTTTCCTATTTCGATGTACAACTTGAAGCGGGTAAAAGCTTTCAATACAGCTTGCCTGAAACACAGAACAGCCTGTTATATATCTTTGAAGGGGAAGGTGAGTTCAAAGGACAGCCGGTCTCTAATGATACCCTGATTACTTTAGGCGAAGGTGATAATGATTTTAGCTTTACAGCCGGGAGTCTGGGGGCGCGCTTGTTATTGATCAGTGGCAAACCTATTGATGAACCTTTTGTACAATATGGTCCTTTTGTGATGAATTCTCGTGAAGAGATCGATCAGGCCATGCGGGATTTTCATAACAATAACTTTGTGCGTGATAAGGCCTGGGTGAATCGTAAAAAGTAAAAAAATGATGGCTGGTTATATTTGGTTTTTTATGTCCTTTTATCGATAAGACAAACTTATTAGTTTTGGAATAAAAACTGACCTCGGTTGTTTGCATTAAAGAGAGAAATCACTCTCATGGATAAATGTCTAAACAACTGGAGGAAGATAAAATGCGATTTCCAATGCTATTAACAGTCTTATTGATGGGCTTGGTTTTCAGCCCTTTTATAAAGGCTGCAGAAACACTGTTTTACCAGAATGTCACGCCACATCCATTTTCCTATCGTGCGACTGTATTAAATCTTGGTTTTTATGAAATTGCCGATGATATTCCTTTTTCAGGGAGTCATACCGTTAGTTCTTTTAAATTTAAGTATTCTGCAAGTGAGCAGGTACAATTGATTTTCCGATTTTATGGTGTGGACCCAGCGACGGGTTATCCGGGAAATTTACTCATGGAAGTCAGTCGGGAATTTCCAGCAGGTTCTGGTACTCCCACGGTACAATTGAGCGCTGCAGAACAGTTTGTTTTTACTGCAGAACCCAAGCTGAAAAACACCACTACAACAGGTGGATGGTTCAGTATTACCACGATTCCACTTGATGGTAATACTCAACGTGTCTCGCCAGTGGTGTTTGGCCAGGCCAATGGTGCCAGCAGCCGAGGCTTTTATAATCTGGATATAGGGGCGACTATGACGGTTTTTGACCCATCAGGTTTTATTCCTGGTTCATTTTATCTGCAGCTATACGAAGACAGTGGAAATGGCTCAAGTGGGACTGGGGTAACGACTGGAACTACCACAGATACCGCAACCGGTGGAACAATGACTCCGGATGTAAGCTCAGGAGTATTGCCAGAACTGGATGACCTGGAACTTCAGTCGTCTAAAGTTTACATCGGTAGTAGTACAAGGGGCACCGTTTTCCTGAATACAGCGGCAGGCCAGCCTGGTTTTATCGTCAAGCTTCAATCCAGTGAGCCAGACCTGGTCATTGTTCCTGATGAAATTACGGTTCCGGGCGGAAAAGATTCCGTTGATTTTGATATCTTTACGACTGACCAGCTTAATAGAGATAAAAAGACGGTAAAAATCACCGCCATAGCAAATGGCAATGAGGTGAAAGCAAAACTTAAAGTAAAGCGCTAGGCCGATAGTGGTCTGGGAAGGCAGGTCAGGGGGATTTTTCGTTTAAATCCTTCTGACACTGTTTTTGGCCCTTAAATCGTTGCATTTATTACGAAATATTGATGCCTGAATCGACATTTCCGGTAGTGTTTACAGGGTATTCCCTGTACACTATGGGTCGATACATTTTCTTCTGGTCTTTCTCAGTGTTTCTTTGTAAGTTTTCCCTGTTAATTACCTCGCAAGACATGTAACACCATTATTTTTTTATTTTTTATGAGGTAATTATCATGACAACCGGTACTGTTAAATGGTTTAACGAATCTAAAGGCTTTGGCTTTATCACTCCAGATGATGGCAGCAAAGATGTGTTTGTTCACTTCTCTTCAATCTCCAGCTCAGGTTTTCGTACCCTGGCAGAAGGTCAGGCAGTGAGTTTTGATGTTGAAGATGGTCCTAAGGGCCCACAGGCTGCGAACGTCCAGGTTTAAGGCCACACCCTGATTTAAACCAGTAAAACCCCGCGACCCGTTGCGGGGTTTTCTTTTTATTGACACTATAGGGGTGTTTTAATTGAAAAAACTTTTTGTAAGTAGTTTACCGCCGGCCATGACAGAAGAATCCCTGCAGGGCTTATTCGCTGAATTTGGTACGGTTCGTTCGCTCAAATTGGTCAAAGATCTGTTTTCCGGCAAGTGCAAGGGTTTTGCCTTTCTGGAAATGGAAGGTCACGAGGCACGAGCTGCCATCGCGGGCCTTAATGGTAAGTCCTGTGAGGGCTATAACCTGAGAGTCGCATACGAAAAAGAACGCGTTAAAGGCCGCCGCCGCTAGCGATTTCAGGCTAGCAAATTACTCAAATCCACACCAGGTTCCAAAATCGGCCCATCGGGATAGGTATTCAGGTTGGCATAGGCCATATTGGGGAAGACCTTGATACCGCTACCCGGCTCTACCCAGTTGCACAGGCGACTCAAAACACGTTCAAATGAGGTGAGTCCCTTGATATCGGCTCCCCGTACATCGAAGGGTGCGGGGCCTTCGGCAGTGGAGATTTCACGCCGGGGATGCATTTCTCCATAGACGCCACCATTGACCGCAGGGCCAATCAGAATCATGTAGTTTCCTGTACCATGGTCGGTGCCGTTATCGCCATTGGCTCTGAGTTGGCGGCCAAAATCTGTGGTGAATACAAACACGGTATTATTGACCACATCCGCTGGCAGTGAGTTAGTCAGTGTAGCAAGCCCACCATTGGTACCAAACAGATCAGAAATATTATTTTCGAAACCGGACTGTTGGGAACGGTGGGTATCCCAGCCACCATATTCCATTGCTGCAACTCGAAGCTGAAAAAGCTCAGCCCCGGTGAAACTGTCATACAGGTTTGAACACTCTTTAGCAAAACCCAGGCGATTGAGTCGGTTTGGACTGCTACTGTCTGCAATATCCAGCAGAGCTGCCGGGATTGGGTTAGCATCGGTCAGGGCCTTGAAGGGGTCGCCAAATTCACGCAGTTTTTGCTCATGCTGTATAAATTTATGATAGGGCCAGCTGGCGGGTTTGTTTGTGGCTTCCAGTTGTTTGCCCTTGTAATAATTTTTCAATGCGCGAGCAACCCGTTGCGTTGTGGCATTGTTACCATTAGATAGGGCAAAGTTACGGGTATCACGGGCATGAATGACCTGGGCGGTGCGGTTTGCCGGGTCTGTGCCTTTGCAAAAGGCAGATATATCGTGACTCATGGCGACTACATTGGCGGCACCAATGGCTTCTGCAAGGCGACCACCCCAACCATCCCTGTCCAGCGCAAATCGACTGGCATTGAGATCACCGGTATTGATGATGATTTGTGAATGGTCATGCTGGCGGTTCTCTGAACCAACCACATTACAGACAATCGCCACGTTACCCGCATCATATTGTGCCTTTAACCAGCCAGCCTGGTTGTAAATTCCAAAACCGGCTGCGGTGGCAGAGTATAAGGCGCCCCAGGCTGAACTGTAGCTGGCATGGCCGCTATAGAGTTGACTCCGTGCTTCCCAGTATTTATTGGCATAATCTGCATCACTGGGGTTGGGAGCAAACATGTAGCGAAAATCAGCGCCGCCCAGGCACATGATATTCACCAGGGTACGATTAGGGCCAGCAGCAAATGCACGAGTTGAAGGTAGCCCCAGGCCTGCCATGACCGATGAATAAAGTGTCAGTTTTACAAAGTCACGTCGATTCATATTATTGTCCCTCCATGGCAAACATATACGGTGTCATGGAAATAAAATTAATCGCCCAGCCAATACGATAGTTGGCCGTGCGACGAGTATTCTGATCAGTACTATCCAGTTTCATGATCACCGCTTCATTGGCTGCGATATAGGATTTATAAGGCTCTGATTCGAGTTGTTTAGCTGTAAAGGTGACATCAGGATTAAATTCATCCACCGTCATACCAAAGTCATTGCCTGTGGCCAGAAATGCAGTGATGTAGGCGCGCTCCAGTGGACCATAGTTTTTAAGTCCATCCGCGATAAAACGTTGCCATAACCACTCAGCAATTTCGCCAACTCGATATACACCAGAAACATTTTTTGGAATGACTTTGGCCCAGTCCTTTTCCCAGGTCTTCGTTACACTATTTTCAACATAGTTTTCGCTGTGTTTAACCACAAACCAATGGCCATCTACAGCCGAGTTATAGGCACTTTTAAAGATATCGGGGTTGTTGGCAGCATTAATGGAGGTCTGACCACCAAATACATCGTGGGCCGGTGCAAAGGGCAGGGCTCCCTGGGTATTGATCATCCAGATGGGGCTCCAGGAATTATGGTAAGCCTCATCATTATCCACCGTGTTGAGATTGAACAGGGCCAGGTTACGGCTGAAGGCAGTACGGTATTTATAGGTATCACTGCGAAGGAATGTGGATGAAATGGCATATTCCTGTAAAAAGCTCAGCAGGTTCCTGGGTTCAATACTTCTCCACAAGCGGCGAATTTCTGAAATCTTTTCATCATTCAGGTTGTCATCGGCAAAAAAGTTCACCAGGAACACTGGCATGCTGTCCAGGCTTTCTCTTTCATTAATGGCCACTTCCGACAGGGCATAGATTTTTTCCCTTGGAGTGGTGCCATAAATGGTTTTGCCAAGGATCTCCAGACCATCGGCATGGTGGTTAGTCATGTTGCTCAGGGTTCTTCCATCAGCATCGATGTGATCGCTTGAGTCTATGATGTCTGTCCAGTAGTCATTGGTGCTCAGGTTGGCCATTACGCCCCATGCAGTGGGGGAGCGATCTATGCCCATACCGGTTAGGGTCCAGGCCGTATGTTCGATAGTCGTATTTTCGTGATAGTCCGCCGTGTAGTCTTCACCCAGAATACGGAAAAAAAGCTGGTGAAATTCACGGGCAAAATCATCATTACCTCGAAACACCGATGAGGTGTTATTGAAACGGTTGTATTGATGACCGTACTGCATGGCAACCGCTGCCGATGAAGCACCTCTTGCCAGTACCTGTTCGAAGGGTTTTCCCTGGGCCAGGTCGGTCATGATGTCGTCATACATACTCCTGATCAGGGCTGGCCTGACCTTGTGAGTGCTGACGGCCATGTGGTAGTTGGTTAGAAATAGCCCCACTTTCTGGCGGAAAGGATTAAGCCCTCGTTTATTAATCGAACTGACCCAACTGCGTTGCATGTTGGTGCCATTCACGACTACCAGGCCAGCATTGGGGGAGCCATCCGGGTAGGTGTAAAAGGTATCGTAGTAAGTACGATGATCTTCTCGGACTGGGTTATCTTGATCTGAACTACCCCAGAAACTCTGTAGTCCTTTAAGGGTACCCCCCATCCTGGCCGTGGCATCTTCAGGTGGGGATAAACGGGGATTCACTTCATCAAACGTTAGAATTTGCTGGATTGCCGCGCGTGGTTCCATACCGGCCCAGGCCTTGATTTGCTCGTCAGTGGCCTGGCCCCCATAGGCAAAGGTGTGGAGGATTTTACGCACGCTCGTTTCCGACCATAAGGAAACGGCTTTCTTCTGGGTGACACTGCTGTTATCACAGGCAATGAGTAGTGTAACAGTCAGTGATAAAAGAATGATGCGGGCTGTGTACAACTGATTTCTCCCTTGCCGAGGCATTTTTCTGACTCTATATAAGGACAGACTTATATATCGATACTTCAAGTATATGCATTGCTTTTGTAATGTTAAGAATAGGTTGGTCAAAATGTGACCAGCTTGGGGTTTTTGGTCCATAAATGAATAATTTGCATAGGAATGAGTGGTGATAGAAATGTGTGATTCATCTTTTACGGCCGTTGATGGTGGTTGCGGTTGATGCAGACACTACACATGTAATCGAACAGGGAAAGATAACCTAAAGGCTCATCATTGCTTGTCCTCACTTAAATCACACGGCAGGTTACACCAGAAAATAAGTTGTTGCAGAAGGCCTCGAGTTGTTTTTGACAATGTACAAGGTATGGTTGATATGCATCATTGTAAACAACTCTCTCAAATGTTATTGATTTGCGAATCTTTAATATAAATATGTTTGCCCGATTGGGCCTTAAGTGTATTTTTTCAAAAAGTGTGGGCGGGGGTGCGTCATGAAAAAATATTTCCTGTGTACGCAATTTTATATTCCGACATACATGCTTGTCCTGATTATCTTCATGCTCAGTAGTTGTGGCGGTGGTGGAAGTGGTGGAACAAGCAGTACGAATAATGATGCGAGCTTTACCGTGGGTGGTAATGTTTCTGGTCTAAATGGATCCGGGCTTGTGCTTCAGAATAATGGTGGTGATGATCTTCCTATTAATCAAAATGGTGGTTTTAAATTTTTAACACCATTACAAAATGATAAAGGATATAAAGTCACTATAAAAACACAACCTGATACCGTAGGTCACACATGTGTTGTGAAAAATGACAGTGGCACCATATCAGGGAGTGATGTGACAAACATACAGGTCAATTGTATAACTTATTCTGATGTTACAAGCTGTAATAACGGTTCGGTAAAATATGCGCATAATTATACGACCGATATATCGGGTATTAATCAGGAGATAAAGGTTAATGGTACGGTTGCCTTTGTTTGTGATCTTGATGGCAACATAACCGGGAGTGATACTCTTCTCATCGAAATTACCGGTGTGGCAGCACTTGGAGATTTTACCTGTCTTTGGGTTTCGGTCGGGGATCTTGAGGTGGTATTGAGTGGTGTACTGCTGGATGGCACCTTGAGTATCGATTTTAAGGAAATATGGTATGCCGATGAAGCTGAGGGTATTCAAACCTGTACGAATAGTGAAGGTAAAACATATACAGGAATCTTTCCTTATGTGGCAGTAGAGTTAAACCATAGTATTGATTTTCCTGCAGTCGATGGATTTGTTACTGACAGTCCTGCTATCGGGCCTGGTGCTAAAGGGAATTACCAGTGGATCCTGGGTCTGGAATAAGCCTAGTAATCAATATGGTTTTCGTTGGCTATACTCTAGTGATAAGGGCTATTTAGCAAACTGAGCCTGAAAAAAAGTTTAGCGGAGAGATATCGTGAAAGACCTGGAATGGAGTTATGTACTCAGTGTCGGTAACGACGAGATTGATGAGGATCACCATAAGCTGGTGAAGCTGTTTAATATGCTTAACCATGCTGTGATGGAAGGGGAGGATCTGAACTATCTGGCTGCGGTACTGGAAGAGTTGATCAATTACACGGCCTGGCACTTCAGTCATGAAGAACGTCTGATGGTGAAATATGGGTATCAGGGACTTAATGAACACCGTGTCGAGCACCAGGAGCTGATTAAAGCGGTACGTGAATTACAACAAAAGGTCTCCAAAGCAGGCAATTCTATTTCAGAAGATGACCTGGTGTTTCTGGAACGTTGGTTAACAGAGCATATTCTGTCAACAGATATGCGTCTGGGTTCTTTTCTTGCTGAAATGATGGGGTGAGCTGTCAAATTTGATTGTTTTTGAGTATTTCTTATCACAATAAGTTTGTCTGAATTAAGGATATGCCAGATAAAATAAATTCTGTTACTATCGTGCCATTATCAAATGTAGTCAGGGACGATCATGTCATCCATTGTTTCCATCTCAAATTTATCCAAAACCTATGAAGGTGGTTTCCAGGCATTAAAAAATGTCAGTCTGGATATTCAACGTGGTGAGATACTGGCCTTGCTTGGCCCCAATGGAGCAGGTAAGACTACCCTGATTTCGATTATTTGTGGGATTGTTAACCCCAGCCAGGGAACGGTAAGCGTGGATGGGTGCGATATTATAAAAGATTATCGCCTGACACGAGAGCGAATAGGCCTGGTGCCACAGGAATTGACTCTAGGCGCATTTGAATCGGTCTGGGATACTTTTTGTTTCAGCCGAGGTCTTTTTGGTAAAAAACCCAATCCTCAATATCTGGAGCAATTACTGAAAGACCTGTCCCTATGGGAAAAACGTAATGAAATGATCATGAATCTTTCTGGTGGAATGAAGCGCCGGGTTTTGATTGGCAAGGCCCTGGCCCATGAACCGATGATCCTGTTCCTTGATGAACCCACGGCCGGTGTAGATGTGGAGTTGCGAAAGGATATGTGGGCTCAGGTGGAGCGTTTACGTAAAGCAGGCGTCACGATAATTCTCACTACACATTATATTGAAGAAGCAGAGGCCATCGCTGACCGAGTTGGGGTCATCAACCAGGGGGAATTACTGGTCGTAGATGATAAGCTGGCCTTGATGCACAAGCTTGGAAAACGGCAGTTGATGATCGAACTGGAGTCATCGATTGGAAGCATGCCTGAAGCTCTGGCTGGGTTTAAGCTGGAGATCGGTACCGAGGGTGACCAGTTGACCTATACCTATGACCCACATAAAGCCAATACCGGTATCGACGAATTGTTGAAGGCACTAACAGGGGCAGGATTGGTGATTAAGGATCTACACAGTGTGAAAACCTCTCTGGAGGAGATATTTGTCAATCTCGTGAAAGCCAATGGCAGGAGTGCGGCATGAACATCCATGCTATTCGCGTTATATATAAGTATGAAATGAAAAGGGCCTTTAAGACCATCGCGCAGAGTTTTGCCTCACCGGTAATATCCACAGTATTATATTTTGTTGTTTTTGGAACAGCAATTGGGTCACGGATTGATGCCATTGATAATGTGAGTTATGGCCTGTTCATTGTACCTGGCCTGGTTATGTTAACGGTTCTTTCTCAAAGTCTGGCAAATGCCTCATTTGGAATTTACTTTCCACGCTTTACCGGACAAATCTACGAAGTATTATCTGCGCCAGTATCGTTTGTTGAGATAGTTACGGGTTATGTAGGGGCCGCCGCGACCAAGTCATTTTTAATTGCTCTAATTATATTGGCCACGGCAAGTTTTTTTGTAGAAATGCGTATCGATCATCCGTTCTTGATGTTGGCATTTTTAATCCTGACCTGTATTTCCTTTAGCCTGTTTGGTTTTATCATTGGGCTATGGGCCAGTGATTTCGAAAAGCTACAGATTATTCCTCTGTTGGTCATTACGCCGCTGGTCTTTCTGGGAGGCACCTTTTATACCATTGAAATGCTACCCCCAGTCTGGCAGACAATCAGTTTGTTCAATCCGGTTGTTTATCTGGTGAGTGGCTTTCGTTGGAGCTTTTTTGAAGTCTCTGATGTCAGCGTGGGGTTGAGCCTGAGCATGGTATTGCTATTTCTGCTTATATGTCTTCTGATTATTGGATGGATGTTTAAAACAGGGTATCGATTAAAGCAGTAAATCTATTTCTATTCTTTTTATGAACACATAATAAATTAGGCTCTTAATAAGAAATTTAAATTAATTGAAATGTAAATATTTTACAGAATTGTATCTTATGCGGCGTTTAAAATACCTCAGCGGCATAGGAGTAGTCATATGATGGAAAAAAATACTATGGAACGGTTGTTTTATCTGTTTTTGTTATTGACACTTGTTAGTTTCGGATTATCTCTTTTTCCTTCCGATGGTAGTTTTGAACCAACGGTCAAGTCTGAGGCCAGGCTTTGGTCAGGGAAAAACTAGATTGAAAGAGCAAAAAAATATGGACGGGCTCATGGAGTTTGCCCGTCCGTTGAGATTTTATTGGTTTGATGATGTTAGCAGAACGATTATTCAATCGTTTAACTCACCCTTTGGCCATGCTTGAAATGGAAACGGTTTATCTTCTGTATTAAAGGTTTGAAACTGGACGATTTTATAAAGATATTGGCTAAGTTGATCACCAAATCGTCCAAGGTTCTCATTAGTTTTCCCAGTGGCTGCCTTCAGTACAAACTGTACAACCATTACCAGGCCAATAATTAGTTCGACTAAATGAAAAATAATAGCAAACAGTACCATGTACAGGGCGCGGTGCCAGATTGAGGGGCCGCTTGCCTGTTCAGTGTGTTCACCATCGCTAAATTCCGGGCTGGATACGTCCGTTGCCATACTAGATTCCTCCTGTCAGGTTAAAACATGGTTAAATTATATGCCGGATTATGAGCAGATAATTTGATCCTGCACAATGACTCAGCAATTTTTAATCTGTACTTCACTGATAGATAAGGCTATCTTGATTGTCTTTCAATAGTCAGTCAGATTAAATTAATAATAAAAACACTCTGGAGATTGCCATGTTTGTTATATCCCGTTGCACAATCCAGCTCATCCTGGGCCTAACAGGTTTTATGGCTCTGGGAATGGTTTCTGTTTATGGCTCAGTGCTGAAAATTACTCCTTTGGGTAGCCATGACGGGGAGTTTTGTGCAAGGGACAGGGCACTAATTTTGGAAGACCCGAATGGAACACGGTTTTTGTATGATGCAGGCCGGACGGTGGCGGGGGCCAGTGACCCGAGACTGGGTAAAATTGATGCCGTTCTGGTGAGTCATATGCACGGGGACCATGTGGGGAATGTGCATATTGAAAAGCCCAATGCTGGTAGCTGTGCCAAACCTCTTACCCTTATCAATGCTTTACCTGATACCAGTAGTGTTCGTATCGCAATGGCAAAAGGGGCGCAAATCATCACTGGCAGTGAAATGCCAAAATTCTTTGCCAGCAAGTTAAAGGCCTTAGGGGGAAATCCGAAAGATGCCAGACTGGTTCGTTTTGGCGCATCGTTAAACTTTAAAGGCGTAACAATAACCACGGTACCGGCTGTCCATTCAAATGGAATTGCACCGGGAATGATTGGTGGGGAACTGGCAAAGCTATTGATGAGCACAGGTCTTACTGCTTATGCCGGTCCGCCTACTGGCTATATTCTGCGTTTTACTAATGGTCTGGTGGTTTACTTGTCAGGTGACACCGGTATCACAGCAGAACAGGAAAGCGTGGTACGAAAATTTTATAATGCAAAACTGGCGGTTATGAATATTGGTAATACCTATACCACGGGGCCAAAAGAAGCGGCTTTTGTTGTGAATAAACTTATCAAACCCGAATCGGTTATCGCATCACACGCCAACGAGGCGGCAACCAAAAACGGTAAACTACTTGGTGATAGCCGTACTGCCACCTTCATCAAAGCCTCCAGGATACCGGTTTATCTTCCTTTAAGTGGCAGGACTATGTGGTTTGATAGTAAGGGACGCTGTAAGAAAGGCTGTCAATGATTCAATCAATGAAGTAGATTTTGATTTTCAATCACTGATACTAAATCCAGAACATCTGAATAAGGATATTAGCTTTTTTAGCTTACAGAGAGCAGGAATCGGCGTCAGAACGAACCGGTATAATTAGTCATGTTTTTTCTACAGAACTGATTTCATTTTGGATTTAATCCTAAGAGTTTCCCGCGAGGGTGTGACCCTAACGCTATTCTGAAATATAATGGCTGACTTCTGCGGCCTTGTCCGCCAATAGTTTAATTATTTCAGAGAGTTAATTATGTCTGTATCCCGAATTATCTACACCGAAACCGATGAAGCCCCAGCCCTGGCCACCCAGTCCTTCCTGCCAATCGTGAAGGCCTTTACCAAAGCTGCTGGGATCAGTGTTGAGACGCGGGATATTTCTCTGGCGGGGCGAATTATCGCCAATTTCCCGGATAATCTAACCGATGAGCAGAAGATCGGCGATGCCCTGAGTGAACTGGGTGAACTGGCCAAGACACCTGAGGCGAACATAATCAAGACCCCGAACATCAGTGCTTCGGTACCACAGTTACAGGCTGCCATTAAGGAATTACAGGATAAAGGATATGACATCCTCGCTTATCCTGAAGATCCGGCTAATGACGAGCAAAAGGCTATCAAGGCCCGTTATGCAAAAGTACTGGGCAGTGCGGTAAATCCGGTACTGCGAGAAGGTAATTCAGATAGACGTGTTGCGGGTGCGGTAAAGGAATATGCTAAAAAGCATCCCCATTCCATGGGTCAATGGTCAGCCGATTCAATGTCTCACGTGGCTTCAATGCAGGAAGGGGATTTTCATGGTAGTGAAAAATCGGCTGTTGTGAATACGGCAGGTGATCTCAAGATTGAACTGATGGCCAGCGATGGAACCAGCAATATATTAAAAGAAAAGATTCCGGTTCTGGCCGGTGAGGTGATTGATGCATCAGTGATGAATGTTGGTATGTTGCGAGCATTTTTTGAATTGTCATGCCAGGAAGCCAAGGCAGATGACGTTCTGCTATCACTTCATATGAAGGCAACCATGATGAAGGTCTCAGATCCGATCATCTTTGGTCATGCAGTCAGTGTCTACTATAAAGATCTGTTTGATAAACATGCTGCAACATTTGATAAACTCGGTGTGGAACCACGCAATGGCTTTGGGGATGTTGTTAAAAAGATAGCCTCATTGCCTGATGAGGAACGCAAGGCTATCGAAGATGATATTTCTGCAGTTTATGCCTCACGCCCAAGGCTTGCCATGGTGGATTCGGACAAAGGAATTACCAACTTGCATGTCCCCAGCGACGTTATTATTGATGCCTCCATGCCAGCTTCGATCCGAAGCTCCGGTCAAATGTGGGGTGCCGATGGTAAGTTACATGACACCAAGGCCATGATCCCGGATCGAAATTATGCCGGTGTATACCAGGCGACCATAGATTTTTGTAAACAGCACGGTGCCTTTGATCCTACTAGCATGGGTAGTGTCAGCAATGTGGGTCTAATGGCACAAAAGGCAGAAGAGTATGGATCCCATGATAAGACCTTTGAAATTCCTACAGCGGGTACAGTACGTGTATCTGATGCTTCTGGAAATGTTCTGCTTGAGCATGATGTGAAACAGGGTGATATCTGGCGTATGTGTCAGACCAAGGATGCTCCGATACAGGATTGGGTCAAGTTGGCCGTCACCCGCGCGAGGATTACAGGTCAACCCGCCATCTTCTGGCTGGATGATGATCGTGCCCATGATGTGAACCTGATTAACAAGGTCGAAACTTATCTTAAAGATCATGATACCAATGGACTTGAGATAAAGATCATGAACCAGAAGGATGCAACACAATATACCTTACAACGTGTTAAAGATGGACAGGACACAATTTCTGTTACCGGTAATGTGTTACGCGATTACCTGACCGACCTCTTTCCTATTCTTGAGCTCGGTACCAGCGCCAAGATGTTATCCATTGTACCCTTAATGGCCGGTGGTGGATTATTTGAAACCGGTGCCGGTGGTTCAGCCCCCAAACATGTGCAACAACTTATTGAGGAAAATCATTTGCGTTGGGACTCACTGGGTGAGTTTCTTGCCCTGGGAGCTTCGATTGAAGATGTGTCGATAAAGACCGGAAGTGATAAGGCTAAGATACTGGCTGCAGCCCTGGATAAGGCCAATGCACAATTCTTGAATAACAACAAATCACCTTCCCGAAAGACGGGTGAACTGGATGCCCGTGGAAGTCATTTTTATCTGGCACTGTATTGGGCTCAGGCCATGGCCGAGCAGAATGATGATGCAGATCTGAAAGCATTATTTGAACCTGTTGCCAAACAATTGACCGATAATGAGTCAAAGATTGTGGATGAGTTGAAAGGTATACAGGGGAAATCAGTGGAACTGGGTGGCTACTATAAAATAGACAAGTCAATGGCCGAAAATGTTATGCGTCCCAGTAATATTTTCAATGAGGTGATTGATAAACTGATCAATAACTAAATCTTTTATTACAATGTCTGGCCCAATAGTGGGCCGTACATACCTTCAGAGGATTGAAATATGTCTATGAAAATCCTTGTCTCTACCTTGTTCCTTAGCATGCTATGCGGGACGGTCTCGGCCAGTTCCAGTAAAGACCTCCCCATTTTTGATGCCCATATCCACTACAGTCACGATGTCTGGGATGCAATTTCACCAGAGGAGGCCATTAAGCGCCTGAAAAGGCTTGGTGTAACACGTGCTATGGTGTCTAGTACTAGCGATGAAGGCACTCAGCGTCTGTATAAGCTTGCCCCACAGTTTGTTATTCCAGTGCTAAGACCATACCGCAAGCGTGGTACTCTGGATAGCTGGATGTTTGATGAGACTGTCATCCCATACTTAAAAGAACGCCTGGCTAATTACCGCTATGCTGCAATTGGTGAGTTTCATGTCAAGGCTGAGCATATCAATACACCGGTTGTTTCGCAGCTCATAAGTTTGGCCAAGCAGCATGAATTGCTGTTACATGTGCACGGTGATGCCAAAGCCGTTGAGCTCATTTATAAACAATATCCAGGAGCGAACATATTGTGGGCCCATGCCGGTTTTGAGCATGCCGAGCGTGTCGAGCAAATGATGTCGAAATACCGGAACCTCTGGGCCGATCTTTCATTTCGACGTGATGCCTTTGGCAATGGTCAATTTATTGGTGATTGGCGCAATGTTCTTATTAAATATGCAGAACGTTTTTTATTGGGTATTGATACCTATTCACCGCAACGATGGTTGCAGATTAAACAGGTCATGCAATGGCAGCGAGAGCTGTTAAACGGCTTACCAGCCGGAGTGGCGAAAAAAATCGCCTATAAAAATGGCGAGTTATTAATTCAAGGATTTGCCAAGCAAAAGGTAGATTAATCCGGTGTAAATATATTATAAGGGGGATACTCAATTACATAAGTCGCAATAGTGCGTCTAAAATCTCAGGGAGAAAACATGCACATTGGAGTTCATGCTGCTCAGCAAGCTAAGTGCGAAGTTTGTGGAAACAAGGTAAGCAGAACAACTGTCCTGTTAAATGGCAAAGGGGAAATGCTGACCTGCCAATCGATTGATTGTCAGGCAGTGTTAAAACAGAAACAATCGGTCAGTCCGGTATTATTTCAATCCTGGTTTCAATTTCAGAAAAAACTGATTCGGAATAGACGACAGCAGGAACGGGATAAAAAAGCCTATATCGAAGATACTCTCCGACAGGAAGACAAGCAGAATAAAAATATTCTGAATGAGGTACTACTCGCATTTCCTGAGATAGAGCCTAATAAGGTGGATACACTAAGTATACCGCTAGGAAAATCCAGACAGTCAGAGATCCCACAGCAAAGAATTGATAAGTACATAGCACATCTTTCAAAAACCTTAGATGAAGCAACTCAATATCAGTGTGCTGATGAAGTGGTATATGATGCGCATCATGCGGCTTACTCAAAACTCATTCAAATCGAAAAAGCTTTTAACGAAAAACCACAGCTTAAACTCATATGTGATACAGTTTGTGGGATCTGCAAAGGGGGCTGTTGTGTGACTGGCCACAACCATGCCTATTTATCCGTTTTTTTCTTGCGCCAGTATCTGGATAGACACCCTGAAATGACTTCCTCTGATGTGTTGGATAAATATATCAGCAACATTGCGCCAGAATCAGTTGAAGGTAGTTGTATCAATCAAACTTTAACTGGGTGCAGTTTACCCCGGGAAATGCGATCAAATATCTGTAACGGGTTTTACTGTGAAACTTTGAAAAGCTGGAAGAAAAAAGTAATTAATCAGGATAAAACAGGAGAATTGCTGCTTGTACAGAGGGCATATGATAACTGGAACCGTTTCCATGAAAATGTAAGCAATGAAGTGGTGAACGTTGCATTGATTGATGAAAATGGCCAAAAGCTGGTTTAGAATGTTACGCTGTATAATATTCTAGAATCTGAAACAGTTTCAGGGTGGTTTGATGTTACAAAAATTGTATGGCCTGTCTAAATCCCGTCTGTACTGGTTTCTTCTCATGGCAGGTGGGCTGCTACTGGAAGCAACAGCGCTATTTTATCAGTATATCCTTAAGTATGATCCCTGCGTGCTATGTATCCATGTGCGAATTATTGTGATGTGGATAATTATTGTTTCAATTATCGCACTGGCAGGTCGAAGATTTAGAGGTGTTCTGCTAATTTTTCACCTGCTTATCACCGGTCTATTTGCATTCCTGCTAGAGCGGTCCTACATGCTGCTTGGTGTTGAACGCGGTTTTGTTACAGGTAGCTGTGGATTTGATTCAGGCCTGCCAACATGGTTTGCGGTGGATAAGTGGTTTCCATTTATGTTTAAGATTTGGGAGGCCTGTGGTTATACTCCGGTCCTGCTTTTTGGTATTACCATGGCAGAAGCGTTGATTGTTATGTCTGCAGGTTTACTGATCCTATCCTGTTTGATTAGCCTGGCAGTACTTAAAGGACGAACTTTTACTCGCTAAATATTTAAGCTTAAAATAACAGGCTTATGAAACTGACACTTTATCTTATTATTGTACTTGTCCTCGTTATAGGCGGGCTGTTGGCCAGCTTCTCACTGTCTTCTCGAAAACAAATTGTGCAGGGGATTACTAATGAAAGATTACAAGCCTGTCCGGAGAGCCCCAATTGTGTCTGTAGCGAATATCCTGATGTGCAGGCTTTTATTGAACCGTTAAGATACTCCATTGCCCATGCCGATGCCTGGCAGAGTATAAAATCTGCAATAAGCCATACAGGAGGGAAAATTGTTAAGGAGAAAGGAGGGTATATACATGCCCAGTTTTATTCCACAATTTTTCGATTTATTGATGATGTTGAGTTGCGAATGGATGAAAACCGGTTTCTGATTAATGTGCGATCTGCCTCACGGGTGGGGCGATCAGACCTAGGCGTTAATCGTAAACGGATTGAGAAAATAAGAAAGCATTTTGAATCTGAGTATTAATATCGTGTTTAGATATTGCGTCAGGTTATAGTGATTTTCTTACAGATTAATTCAGTAGTTTATGAATAAAACCCTCGTCATCCAGTCGCATCGTTCTCCCTTACCTTTCTCATGGATTGCTGAGTGTCTTGGATCAGTTCGTGACTGGTCTAACACGAATGGATTTGAATACTGTTTTCTCGGTGATGAGTTATTCGATGCATTGCCTGACAGG
>Ga0224506_10001454_pt1 | contig 16935 bp, 14 predicted proteins | sample SF_Jan12_sed_USG_2_FD_169108 | JGI IMG/M metagenome (GOLD analysis project Ga0224506, IMG submission 169108) | Sediment microbial communities from San Francisco Bay, California, United States - SF_Jan12_sed_USGS_8_1 | ecosystem: Environmental > Aquatic > Marine > Sediment | place: USA... | reverse complement strand
AATCGGTGAATCCTTGAGGATCGCTCGGGCAATCGCAATACGTTGTCTTTGCCCGCCGGAAAGCTTCACCCCGCGTTCACCCACCAGCGAATCGTAATTCAATTCGGTCTGCATGATGAACTCGTGCGCATGGGCTTTTTTCGCTGCCTCAATCACCTCGTCGTCGCTGGCATCCAGGCGCCCATAACGAATATTTTCCATCAGAGAGCGATGAAACAATTGCGGGTCTTGCGGGATCATCGACACACTTTCTCGCAGACTATCCTGCGTGACGTTGAGAATATTTTGCCCGTCAATGTAGATCGCGCCACTCTGCGGCTCGAACAGGCGTAACATCAAATTTACAAAAGTAGATTTGCCTGAACCGGAAAAACCGACTAGACCTACCTGTTGCTTTGGCTTAATCGTGACGCTTAGATGCTCGAAAACCTGCAAACCTTCCTGATAAATAAAAGTGACGTCATCAAAGGAGATTTCGCCCCGGTTAACCACCAGCATTGGCGCATCGGGTTTATCGACGATGTCGTGTGGCTGAATAAAAATAGACACGCCGTCGCTGATATTACCGATGTATTCAAAAAATTCGAGGAAGCTACGGCTTAAACCACGCGCGGCTTCGATCAATAAAATCGCGAGGCCAGCCACCATAGAAAACTCACCCACGGTCAGGTCTCCCACAGACCATATTTTTAACGCATAACCGACGATACCGACCATCAGTACCATCGCCGCTGTGAACTGAAACCAGCGCAGTTTTTCCATATACCAGTAGGTTCGCAGTGCGTGGTCGACTTCGTGGTTGAGATAATCGGTTAGATAATCTTCTTCATACTGGCGACGCGCAAACATTTTTGCGTTCATCACATTAGTAACCGAATCGACTATCTTGCCCGTGACCAGCGAACGCGCTGCGGCGAAATCCTGCGCGTAGGCTCGACAGCGTTTGGCGAGCAGATAAGACACATAAATATAAACTCCCAGCCACAGGCTTAACACTAAGGCCAGGTCCCCATTGGCATTGAACAAAATGATCAGAGCCACCGCTGATTTGATGATTAATGGATAAAAATCAAAAGTAATCGTCCATAACGCATGCATGCTGCTCATCGACACTTCGGCGATACGGTTCGCCAACGACCCGGCAAAATGCGAAATAAAGTAGCGATGTGAATGATGCTGTAGATAACTAAACAATGACCTGCGAATTTCTCGGCGTAATTTCGGCCCCGTCATCACCAGCATCGCACCACTAGCCCGACTGAATAGCACAATGCCGAGATTCAACGCGGCAAACAGTATTAATGCATTTTGGGCGGTGGCGAAAATATCCAGGTTTGTATCTTTGGCCAGCGTGACCGCATCGATGATTTCTTTTACCGCATAAGGTAACAGGATGGTGCAGGCTGCCTGCGCCGCTTCGAAGACGAAAATAGCCGCCAGCGTATAGCGGGACTTCAGGTAAAAATACAGTGCGAAGCGCCAGGGAGTACGGGAAAGGGGTGGGGCGTCTTGGGCGGTTTTCAGGGTGGTGTCCATAGGGGGTAGTGTAGCGGGATTCGGCGAGATAGGGGTAGGAGGAATTCAGGGGCCGGGCGGATGACGAGTTAGTGACAGGAAGCCGTCTATATGACACTGGCACCTGTCTATTTTCCAGGGGCTCGAATCATCGACCCCGTCGTCTACCAAGGGTTAGAACCTATGACCGGAAAGAGCGTTATAACCACTTTTGCCTGAATAAAATTCCTCAATCATCGAATTGAATAAGGCTAGATCTATCCAAAAGGGCGCTTCTCGATGTGAAATTGGATATTTAACACTTTAATTTTGTGAATTATTTGTGAAAACTGAAAATATTGAACTATACTGTGAATTAATTACTTTATATGAGAGAGGTTGCCATGTTAGCTGTTAAAGATGAATTTACATTCATGGAAAATACCAATCCGGATAGTCTTCAGGTGTATGCGTTATCGCTGGAAGAAATGAGCCAGGTAATACTGCGCAGATCCAATGGGGAAGACAGTAAATCTCAATGGGAAACACTCAAAAATAAAATTGAAATCACCACCGACTACTCCGCATCGGTCTGGGACAAAGCACTATTGGGGCAGTTGGTATCTGAGTGGGGTTATGCTGGTATTCAATCGTTTATAAAAACATATAAAGGAAAACCGCATATCATGTTAAAGGGCCGCCCGGAATTAAGAAAGATATTAGAAGAGGCAAGTCGTGCCGCCGAAAGTGCCAAAGTCGTCAATATTGGGTTAGTAAGGTCGGCCACAGTAGTTAATACGGCAAAAAGAGACAGTATTTTGACCACTGTCTTCAATTTCTTCAAAGAGACCTCCCCTGTATTATCCAGTAATGGTAATGCTCATAGGTCCATTTTTAGCTAATAATTTCAGGTTATCCAGAAAATCTGCGGCAAAAAAGGCCGGCAAAGGCCTTTATTCTCCCTGGTTCCCTGATATCATCCCCGGCGCTCCGGCGCTTGGCGTCTGTCAGGCAAAATAGCACCACTTCGAATACGGGCACGGCGCTCAGTATTCTGACGGCGCTGTTCCCCACGTTGTGTTTGAGTATCTTCTTCCTCAATTATTCCATCGGTCTCTAATATGTGGGTTATGATTCCGGAACAGGCTAATGCCTGCTGAAAAGATTTTGCCGTCCCGGCATCCATGTTTGTGCCCAGATTAAGGGTTTTTCCGTCGAAATAGTCGAGTTTTTCCTCGGTGTTAAATTCGAATAGACTCTCAAGGGTAGAGCGAGCATCGTCCAAATCCCGCCCAGATTCTATCTCGCCGTTAAAGATTAAATTGAAACGCGCCTCACTCATAGGATCCCTTTATCCAAATTATAGCTATTTTTCATTTTAGCATCGTTTGGAGGTGCATTATAGTTTCCTGAGAAGCTCCCTAGGCTCGGCTTATGTTGATTAGTTCGATCCGATGTGGCGGCTATAAGATATATTCGAGCCTGCTCGCAAAGTTGGTTTATCTTAGTAAGCCCGGTGATTAAGACGAAAGATCAACCTCGCCACAATGCGATAGAATATGCCGATGCGCCGCTTCAGATCGCAGCAAATCGCGCGGTGGCTCTGCTAAGGTATTGCCCCGTTTATCCTGATTATCGATAATAAAGCTTGCTAATGGATTGTTATTGCCCCAATAATTTAATCATACGGCAAGCTTCATCGCTGACTTCAGGTATCACTTTCTTCATAATGGATAACCGGTCGAATAAAAGGTTGTCCGCCTCCAGTGTCTGCCTCAGTGCATTGCCAAAGCGTTGTCGCAGACAGGTCCCGATATTAAATTTGCAGACTTTCTCTTTAGCTAGTTTCTGAATATCATCCGAACGAATTCCGCTGGTGCCGTGAATGACAAGCGGGGTATCCAGTTCATTAGCTAGCCGGTAGAAGTGATCGAAGTCGATGTCAACGAAGGCGTTTTCTATACGATGAACATTGCCAACCGAGATAGCTAATGCGGCTGGCTTGCCCTGATCGATCATAGCCAGGGCTTCTCCAATTTCGGTTAAGGCTGACTTGATATGATCCCGCCCGCTGGCATAGGGGACGGAGCCGACTTCTGCTTCTACGGAAACATTTACTTTGGCGGCATAATCAACCACTTCCCGGATGCCTGCGATATTCTCTGCGATCGGCAATTGCGAGCAGTCATACATCACCGAAGTGAATCCATAGTCTATTGCTTTCTTCACGGTGTCGATCTCGTAATTGTGATCGAGATGCAAACAGACCGGTACTTTGGCCGATTCAGCCACCGCTCTAAATGTCGAAGCAATATGCTGCAGTGGCATGAACTGCAGCATGTCGAGATTGATCGACAGGATTACGCTGGCATTGCGAGATTCTGCCGCATTAACGACAGCAACGGCATCTTCGTAGCCGAACACGTTGAAGCATGCCACGGCGTAGCCTTTTTCCATGGCGGGGGACAGTAGTTCCTTGAGATTAGTCAGCATATTGGTTACTTGAACTTATTGACCATGTCCATAATGCCTGGAATGGTTTTTAGTTGATAAGCATGTTCGGGGTCGAAATTTTGATGTAGTGGACGCTGTGACAGGCCGCCCAGTATAGTAAAGTAATACATCTCGTAGCCAGGCGCCGCGACACAAGGATGGTAACCCTTGTCAATCTGTATGGTCGAACTGTTCCTGATATGGTAGACCTCACCCATGTCTTCGCCTTCACGGGTCAGAAACTGCGCACCAAAGCCATTCTCCGGATTAAATCTAAAGTTGTAGACCTCGTCATGTCGGGTCTCGTCCGGCAGTGAATCGGTATCGTGTTTGTGGGATGGGAAACCAGACCAGCCTCCAGCACCCACGGTGAATAATTCGCTGACCAACAGTCGACCAACTTTTCCGGCAGGGCTTTTACCTAGTATATGCTTGATCTTTCTGTGTGTTTTGGTGTCATCAGAACCATACTGAACAGGGTCAATATCTGACTCGCGAACAACAAATGGCTCATAAACCTCATCGAATTTAGCGCCGGCAATAAATATTTCAGTATTTTTGCTCACACAGGTCATCGTAGCCGTTGCCCCGACCGGTACATAAACACCTTCTGGTTCGCCGTCCCAGATATGCATCCGCTTGCCGACAGCATCAAAATTGCTGTCTCCTACCTTGACGTCAACACTGCCAGTTGCCGGAGCAATGCAGGTCTCATAACCGTCAACCTGACTGGTGAAAGATTCTCCCTTGTTTAATTTTACGATATTGAAATAACACAAAGGCGTCAGCTCGTCGTTGCAATCGACGATTGCCCTGTTGTGATTGTCGTGATGAGGGATGTGCATAATTAACTCCAGCTGGGGGCGGGAATCATCTCCCGCTCGCTATATAAGGTTTGAATTTGATCGGGTGTCGGCATGGCGCTGGCGCAGCCTCTTCTTGATACCACCAATGCAGCTGCTGCGCTGCCAATCTGGATAGCCAGTTGCCAGTCTGCGTCTTTCGTGTAACTGGCAATTAGATTACCGAGGAATGCGTCACCCGATCCATAGGGTTTTAAGGGTTGTACGGGGAAGATGCCACTGTCCAGGCGTGTCTCACCGGCATATAGTGTCGAGCCTGCCGAGCCTTTTTTCAGTAATACAAACTGTCCGCTTTCCCTGCATCGGGTTATGAGCTGATCGAGGTCTTCGGCGAGGACAGCAAACTCTTCTTCGTTTCCTACTAACACCTGACACAGCTCTGCGGCTTCCAGGTAAACCCGCCTCGTGGTTTCCAGGTCTGGCCAGTTCCAGGCGCGATAGTCGAGATCAAACCACGCTGGACAGTTTTGTTCTGCGGCCAAATCCAGTAATTCCAGTGTATTTGCTCTCGATTGTTCGTCGATCAGGCTGGTACCGGTGATCACCAGATGACTGGCTTGGCTGATAGCCTGTCGTGATTCATCGCTAAGCGTGAACCCGAGGTCGGCCGGATTGTTACGATAAATAACCACTTCACAATCGTCCGCTCGCACTTCGGCCAGGGCCAGACTGGTGCGTTCGTTTCCTGATGTCGTGGTGATCAAGCTAGTGTCTACGCCGTATTCTTGCAGGCGATTTCGTACGAAATCTCCAACCGCGTCCTCTGACAGCCCGGAAAGCAGTCCGACGCGGGCACCAGCTTTCGCCATGGCGACGGCGATATTACCGGCAGAGCCGCCAACATCAGTGCTGAACGACTCAGCATCTCTGGTTTTACGACCGTCCGGCATGGGATACAGATCCATACCGGCGCGGCCCAATATCAGAGCCTGATAGTGACGAGACCGATCCTGCTGTAATTCCATTTGATTAGACATCTACCCACTGTCCTGATAATGCGGAACGATCAATCGCATCCATGACTTTTTCGATCTTGATACCATCCCCAAAATTAGGCCAGGCGGGTTTACCCTCGGCGATAGCGCATAGCAGGTTATGCAATTCACAAACTTTGACATCGATGAAACCCAGCGTATGTCCGGCATTGGGCAGGAATGCGGTATAAGGCTCGTGATACTGTCCAGAAAGTATAGTAGTAAAACCCTGTTGGCGCGGATCGTCAGAGCGTTTGTAAAGCTGAAGTTCATTCAGCCTTTCCTGATCGTGACAAATCATGCCCTGGGAGCCATGAACTTCCCAGCGTAGGCCGCATTTGCGCCCCCAGGCCACGCGGCTGACCCGAAGCGTACCCTTGATGCCGCTGTCAAAATGGACGAGGGCGCTACAGACATCGTCATTATCGACGGCACGCTCCTCGCCGCTTTGCGGATCGATTCGGGTCTTATAAACGGTGTCGTAGTCTCCAACCAGACGGTTAACTTCACTGCCAGTCATGTAGTGAGCCATACTGACAAGATGGCACATAACATCTGCATTGGCGCCGGTTCCTGACGCTTCCCGGTTCATGCGCCAGCTATACGGGCGGTCTGGATCAGCTTCGTTGTCGACATCATAGATCCCATGAAATCCCGTTATCGAGCCGATGACACCTTCTTGAATTAGGTCTCTGGCCGATTGAACTAAAGGATTTTGAGTATAGTTGTAACCTAACATAGTCTGCGCAGAGGAATTGTGCGCGGCCGCCAGCATCTCTTCAGCTTCGGGCACGTTGGTCGCCATTGGCTTTTCACACCAGACATGCTTGCCTGCATTGAGTGCTGCGATTGAGATTTCACGATGCACTGCATTGGGTACGCAAACCGATATCAGTTCGATTTTAGGGTCGTTAATGACATCCATGTAATTCGTTGTTGATCGTGCAAACCCCATTTCGATTTGTTTCGCTTTCGCGATTTCAGGATCGATGTCGCAGACCATTTCCAGGCGAGGGCGTAGGCCATCGCCAAATGCTGTTCCAGCTGCCGCGTAGGCCAGTGAATGGGCTTTGCCCATAAATGCGGTGCCTATGACACCGACGCCGATTTCTTTCATTAATTGTTGTCTCAGTAAAACGGTTTATAGGGGGGGCTTAGACGGTGCCACCCAGCGATCCTTCTAATGTCGCCAGTTCCTGACCGCCGGCCATTAAGTCCTGCAATTCTTCTGGTGTGATTTCACCGCGCTTTGCGGTACCCAGTGTCTTACCGCGGTCGAGTACAGTGAAGCGGTCGCCGACTGCCATTGCATGGCGCACGTTATGAGTGATGAATACGACACCGATGCCCTGTTTGCGCACTCTGTCGACCGTGGCCAGCACGTTAGCTGTCTGGCGTACACCCAGCGCCGACGTCGGTTCGTCCAGAATCAAAATTTTCGCCCCGAAGTGAACGGCCCTCGCTATAGCTACCGTCTGACGTTCGCCGCCCGAGAGCGTGCCAACGGCCTGATCCGGGGAGCGTAGATTGATACCCATTTTCTTCATTTCGGCCATCGTTACTTCGTTAGCATGTTCGTGGTCGAAGAAACTAATGCCTGCGATCTTTTTCGTCGGCTCGTTGCCCATAAAAAAATTACGAGTTACCGACATCAGCGGGATCATTGCGAGGTCTTGATAGACGGTGGCGATGCCTGCAGAAATGGCATCGCGAGGACGTTGGAAATTCATCGGCTTGCCCTCGAAATAAATTTCACCTGCCGAGGGTTTGTGTACACCAGACATGGTCTTAATGAAGGTCGATTTGCCTGCTCCATTGTCCCCCAGCAGACAATGACATTCACCAGGGAGCACATCGAGTGATACACCCGACAGCGCAATCACTGAGCCGAAATGCTTCTCGATGCCCTTCATTTTAATAATCGCTTCGTCAGGAGTCTCGACATTCTTCATTTCAAATAATGGTTCAGACATGTTATTTCTCCCCCGTAATCATGCGGCGGATATAAGTATTCAGGATTACCGCGAGTAGTAGAATCACACCGAGGAAAACTCGAAATAATGAGCTTTCGACGCCCGCAAAAAATAATCCCTGTTGTACTACACCAAAGATAATCGCGCCGAGAGCTGCGCCAATCACCGAACCGTAACCACCCGTAAGCAAAGCGCCGCCGATGACTACCGATATGATCGCCTCGAATTCTTTCAGTAACCCTCGATCGGCTCCGGCCGAGCCAAATTCCATGACCTGTGCGGTGGCAAAAACACAGGCGCAAAATGCGGTGAACATGAACATCAGAATTTTGACGCGGTTTACCGGTACACCCACGTAACGGGCAGCCTGCGCATCACCGCCGGCAGCGAAGATCCAGTTGCCGAATTTTGTTTTTGTCAGCAGCCAGTGTCCAAAAATAACCAGCACCAGTGCCCAGACCATCAGCATTGGAATACCTTCTACCACCGGCTGACCTTTTTTAATGCCACGAGTGTACACCTCGATCCAGCCCTCATCTCCCATCCATTGGAAAACCCCGGTGAGCACTTTGCCACCAAAAAAAGGCGCGAGCCAGTCGCCTTCAGCGACGTCTCTGATGCCGCCAATAATCGTTTTACTGGTGGTGGAGATGGCGGCAAAGATGGTCAGGCCGCGCAGAATAAACAGGAATGCCAGCGTGACGATGAAACTCGGCAGGCCGGTCTTGATCACGAGCCAGCCATTTAAAGCACCGACACCCATGCAAAGAATAAATGTGGTGATGATTGCAAGCCATACGGGCCAGCCAAAAGTCACCGATAGGAGCGCGATCGACATGCCACTAAAACCGATCATAGAGCCGACCGACAGATCGAACTCGCCAGCGATCATGAGCAGGCAGGCACCTACAGCGATAATAATGAATTGCGAGGAAACAATTGACCAGTTCAGTACGCCTGCGGGTGAAAACATACCCGAATCGCGGGCAGTCAGGAAAAAGAAGAGAAAAACCAGAATAGTGCCACAAACTCCGCCCAGCTCGGGGCGAATCAGGGCTTTGTGAAAGCTGGACCGTTCTTTGATACGTTCGTCGCTTTCAGGAAGTGTCTGTTCAGCTTGTGTCATCATGAAGCCTAATTTTAAATTGTGAAGAAAAGAGGGTGGCTACAGTATACCTGGCCACCCTCAGGTCATTGCTTAACGATATTCGCCAGCGTATTTCTCAACCAGGGTAAGGCCGTCTTTGGTGACGAAGCCGGGTCCAGAGTTGATGTTGTTGCCGGGCAATACACCATAACGGTCATAATTGGTCAGAACGACAACGGGCAGATAGGCTTGCAGGAAGGGTTGTTGATCGATACCCCACTGGATGACACCAGACTTGATACCCTTGACGATGTTGTCACCAAGATCAAACGTTCCGAAGTAGATATCACCGGCCATACCATTTTCTTCCAATGCCAGAAGAGTCGGGTCAGCCGATGTAGGCCCAAGCGTCAATATCGCATCGGTTTTTGGATTGGCTGACAAATAAGCCAGAACTCGGTTCTTGATTTCGGCAGGATCCTGCCCACTGTCGAGCATGGAGTTACCTAGCTCGATACCAAGACCATCTGCAAAACCACGGCAGCGTTCTGCTACAACGGTGTTGGATATGACATGGTTGACACAAACGAATGACTTGACCCCATCACCTTTGGCACGTAGCCCGGCAGCGAGGCCAGCGTCATATTCGGGCTGGCCGACAAACATCAGTGCGCCGACTTCGCGGGTCTGCTCTGGTGTGCCGGAATTCATAATGATTACGTTAATGCCTTGATCGACTGCATTTCTGATCGGGCCGCTGAGGACGTCGAAATCAGCCAGGGTGGTGATGATGCCATTTGGCTTTGAAGCCGCAGACTGATCGATAATACGAGCCATATCGGCCAGGTCACCGGTAGGCGGATTACGGTATTCGACACTAACACCCATTTGCTTGCCGGCCAGAGCAATGCCGTTTTTGATGGTATTCCACCAGCTGTCAGAATCGGGTGCGTGACTGACAAGAATGTATCTTTCCCCAGCTGCCGGAGCAATCGTAGAGGTCAGCGCCAGTGGCGCAGCCATTGCTATCGAAAGAGCAGCAGCGGTTAATAGTTTATATTTTTTCATATATCCTCCAACAGGATGGTTAGCCTATAAAACTTACAATAGTGATGAGCAGTCGCTCGGGTTTTTCTTGTAAAGCTGTTGAGTCCGCCCTGACTCAGGTAACTGGGTCGGGGCATTACCGATATCCACGCAGAAAACAATCCGGTGGATCCGAGGTTGCTGTTTCTTGTCTCATTCCATGGTTTGAACTTGTGCAACTCAAGGGTGCGCAATTTGTACCATCATAGAACATAAATTACAACAAAAATAAAAATGGAATAAATATTCCAAAAATAAAAAATATTGCTTATACTTCGAAAATACAAAATCTGAATGATAATTAGGGGCTGTAATGCCAAGTACGATAAGCCAATCACCACCCAGGGTATTCAGCGAACTCAAACCCTGGCTACAGGAGCATTATGTCAATCTGCCCAAGCGCTTACAAAGCGTTGCAGTATTTGCATTGCATAATCCCGATGTAATCGCCCTGAATACCAGCGCTGTCATAAGTGAGAAGGCCGGAGTTACACCATCGACCTTGGTGCGGTTTGCCAAATCAGTCGGGTATCAGGGCTTTACCGATATGCAGTCGGTATTTCAGGAAAGTATGCGCCACATTCCGCAGCCTTATGCTCAACGCCTGAGTCACCTGGATGATGGCGAGCAGCAACCTGAACAAACGGTTTTACACCGTTTTAGCCAGGCGGCCAGCGCTTCTTTAAGCCGGTTGGAGCAGCAGGCTGACGAGACGGCGATACTCCAGGCCAGCGAACAACTGGCCAAAGCGAATACCATTTATATTGCGGGGCAGGGCCGAGCGACCCCAGTAACTACTTATCTCCACTACACACTGGTGAAGATGGGGATACAGGCGGTATTACTCGATGGTATGGCGGCTTCCATGATCGATAAGGCGCGGCTTATTCGTCGGGACGAATTGCTGGTCGCGGTCAGCTTTAGCCCTTATACCGCCAATACACGCGAATTAGTCGACATATGCCTCTCTCAGAAAGTGCCCGTGGTCGCGATAACCGATTCGACTCTAAGTCCAATTGCGCGACCCGATGACTTCCATCTGGAAGTCCTGGAAGAAGAAGTTGGCGGTATAAGGGGTCTTTCCGCAACCATGTGCCTGGCTTTGTGCCTGGCGGTGGAAACCGGTAAATATCGTTCACAAAACGGTGAGCTGTTTGTTCAATAATGATGTGCCGGTTTAAAAGTCAAATTGGAATATTAATTTCGAAATGGTTAGGTAATGAAACAAAAAAGTCTTGATGTGATCTGTATTGGGCGTGCCGGAGTAGATCTCTATGGCGAGCAGGTAGGTGGTCGTTTAGAGGAGATGGGCAGCTTCGCCAAGTACGTTGGTGGTAGTCCTTCGAACACCGCCATTGGCGCTGCGCGGCTGGGTTTGAAGTCTGCGCTGCTAACCCGTGTCGGTGATGAGCATATGGGACGCTTTATCCGCGAGACAATGGTGGCCGAGGGTGTCGATACCAGCCAGGTGATTACAGATCCGCAGCGTCTTACGGCGCTGGTAATCCTCGGTATTCAGGACGAAGAACGGTTCCCGTTGATTTTCTATCGCGAGAATTGTGCAGACATGGCGATCAACGAGGATGATATTGATCCGAAATTTATTGCCCAGGCAGGAGCTGTGCTGGTTTCCGGGACTCATTTGAGTACCGCCACAGTTGCCGCAGCCAGCCACAAGGCAATGAAGCTCGCCCGCGCCAACGGTGCCAAAGTGGCACTGGATATCGATTATCGGCCTAATCTCTGGAATCTGGCGGGACATGGAGAAGGCGAGTCACGTTTTATTGCCGATCAGGGGATTAGCCAGCACTTACAAAAGTACCTGGCCGACTGCGACTTGATTGTCGGTACTGAAGAGGAGTTTCATATTGCCGGAGGCTCCGAGGATACACTGACGGCTCTGGCCAGGGTACGTGAGCTCTCTGACGCGGTTCTGGTCTGTAAACGTGGCGCTATGGGTTGCCGGGTCTTCGAAGCCGCTATCGATGGTTGGGAATCAGGCATTTCAGGACCGGGTTTCAGGGTTGAGGTTTTTAATGTACTGGGCGCCGGAGACGCCTTTATGGCTGGACTTTTACGGGGCTGGTTACGTCATAAAGACTGGCAAACAAGCAGTGCCTATGCCAACGCCTGCGGTGCCTTTGCGGTCTCTCGCCATGGTTGCTCGCCCGCTTATCCGTCGGAAACAGAATTAATGGCGTTTTTCCAAAATGGCAGTGAATACGAGGCATTGCGTTTCGACCCCGATTTGAATCATATTCATCGCTGTACTACCAGGCGCAAAAAATATAGTCGCCTTATCAGTTTTGCTTTTGACCATCGCTACCAGTTCGAGTCCTGGGCTACCGAGCATGGGCGCGACGCTAAAGCCATCGATCAATTTAAAAAACTGGCCTGGCAGGCTGCCAGCGAAGAAGCCGGGGATGAAAATGGATCTGGCGTCCTCATCGATGACCGTTCGGGGAAATCGGCATTGCATACGGCGACATCATCGACAGCCTGGGTAGGGCGTCCGATAGAAGCTTCCGGGAAATTTCCGCTCGAGTTTGAGGCCGAAGGCGAAGTCGTCGAGCACCTGGCCGACTGGCCGCTTAACCAGACCGTTAAAGTGCTGTGCCCGTATCGCCTGGATGACAATGAAGAAATCAGATTACACCACGAGAATATGATCCGGACACTTGATCGCGCCTGCCGTCATACCGGGCATGAATGGTTGCTGGAAATTATCACCGCACGTGACGGTGAAGCGCCACAATTCGGTAGTATTTCCGCGATCATGCGTCACTTCTATGATTTAGGGATAAAACCGGACTGGTGGAAGTTGGAGCCTGGTCTGGACATCGATTACTGGAATGCTGTTGGTAAAGTAATCGATGAAAACGATCCATTCTGCCAGGGTGTCATCGTGCTGGGTTTGAACAGTTCTATCGATGTGATCAGCCAATCATTCGAGGTCGCTGCACAGCAACCGTGGGTGAAGGGGTTCGCCGTCGGACGTACTATTTTTAAGGAATCTGCGCAGCATTGGTTTGCTAACAAAATTGATGATTCGACAGCAGTGACAGAGATGAGAGCCAATTATCGAAGGATTATTGACGCATGGGATAGCGCCAAACAATCAAATTTATAAAAATTAGAGATTACAACTTATGAATACTATCCGCTTATCAACCGCCCAGGCCCTGGTACGGTTTCTCACCAACCAGTTTGTACGTCTCGATGACGGTACCGAGCAGCCTTTGTTCGCCGGTGTCTGGGCGATTTTTGGTCATGGTAACGTTGCCGGTATCGGCGAAGCGTTATACCAGGTGAGGGATCAATTGCCGACTTATCGCGGGCATAACGAACAGAGCATGGCGCACGCGGCGGTTGCTTTCTCCAAGGCGCGTCAACGCCAGCAGGTCATGGTGGCGACTTCTTCCATCGGCCCCGGGGCGACTAACATGGTCACGGCTGCTGCCGTGGCGCATGTCAATCGAATTCCGGTGTTATTAATCCCTGGCGATGTATTTGCCTCCGGGCTACCGGATCCTGTGTTGCAGCAGGTCGAGGACTTTGCCGATGGCTGCACCACGGTCAATGATGCGTTTCGACCAGTGAGTCGATACTTTCATCGAATTACGCGACCCGAGCAATTGATTCAGGCGCTTTCCAGGGCAATGGTGGCATTGACCGATCCGGCTCAATGCGGCCCTGCTACGATCAGTGTTTGTCAGGATGTACAGTCGCTGGCTTTCGATTATCCCGAAGTCATGTTCGAAAAACGCGTGTGGGGGCTTCGTCGTCAGGCACCGGACGCTCATGACCTGGCACAGACTCTGGCAGCGATTAAGGCAGCGCAGAAGCCTGTCATCGTCGCTGGAGGCGGGGTGCGTTATTCCAGGGCTGAGTCTGTCTTGCAGGCTTTTGCCGAGGCCCATCAAATACCCGTCGTCGAAACTCAGGCCGGAAAGTCATCGCTCACAGCAGATCACCCACTAAACTGTGGTGCCGTAGGTGTAACCGGAGTCGATAGTGCCAATAAAGTGGCTGGTGAGGCTGATTTGGTACTCGCAGTAGGCACGCGCCTGCAGGATTTTATATCCGGATCAAACAGTATATTTAAAGGACAGGTGGTACAGCTCAATGTACAGCCTATGGATGCGGTTAAATACCGCGCGTTAGCCTGTGTTGCAGATGCCAGAACAGGACTCGAGTCGTTATCCAGTGGATTGTCCGGTTACCGGGCTACCGTCGAGTGGCTCGCTCTGGCTGAACAGGCAAAGAAAGACTGGGCAGTTCTCAGGCAGGAAGCTGTCGCGGCTGCGGATGATGTCACTATTCCCAGCGATGCGCAGGTGGTTGCTGCCGTCAATCGAAGTATCAGCGATGAGGCGATTGTCGTGGCAGCGGCTGGCAGTCTGCCGGCAGAATTACACAAACACTGGAATAGCGCCTGTGTTGGTGGTTACCACCTTGAATATGGTTATTCATGCATGGGATATGAAATTGCCGGTGGTGTCGGGGTAAAGCTGGCGGAGCCAGATCGGGAGGTGGTCGTCATGGTTGGCGACGGCTCGTACCTGATGATGAATTCGGATATTGCTACTGCGGTAAGCCTGGGATTAAAGATCACCATTGTCGTGCTCGATAACCGCGGATTCAGTTGTATTAATCGGTTACAGATGGCAACTGGCGGTGCCAACTTCAATAATCTGCTAAAAGATACGCGCAATGAAGGCCTGGCTGATATTGATTTTGCCGCTCATGCCCGTTCGATGGGCGCTCATGCGGAGCAGGTCGAAAATATCGGGGGACTTAAGGCAGCAGTAACCGCGGCTTCGGGTCGTGACGGGGTTAGCGTCGTGGTGATTGATACAGACCCAATGCATGCTTCACCGGGTGGGTGCTGGTGGGAAGTCGAAGTGCCTGAAGTTTCGACCCGTAGCGAAGTAGTAGAAAAGCATAAAATGGCCATAGCAGAGCGCCAACAGCAAAGGGGGTATTAAATGAGTCGTTTACTGGTAAAGCCTTGCAACTCCCGACAGGTTCATCAAATCACGCCCCAAACTGCGCAATGGGAATATGTCGGCTTCGAACTTTATGACCTGAAACTCGGTGACACAATCGACTTACAACAGGTAGACAGAGAGCTTTGCCTGGTCGTGCTTAGCGGTACTGCGAGTATTAATGTCGGGGAACAGTCCTGGGAAAATCTTGGTGGACGCAGTTCGGTATTTGAAGACAAGGCGCCCGGAGCTGTTTATGTCCCCGCAGGTGTCGCTGCCACGGTATTAGCCGATACGGCGACAGAGTTGGCGGTATGCAGTGCCCCCGGACGCGGAGACAGTGGACCGGCGCGAGTTATCGAAGAAGCCAAAATGTCCCGCGAAGTCCGTGGTAAAGGGACCAATACACGCCATGTACGCAATATTCTGCCGGAGACTGAACCCGCCGATAATCTACTCGTGGTTGAGGTCATTACACCCTCCGGCCACTGGTCATCCTACCCACCCCATAAGCATGACAGGGATGCACTACCCGAGGAAAGCAAACTCGAAGAAACCTATTATCACCGGCTTAATCCCTCATCCGGATATGTGCATCAACGAGTGTATACCGATGATCGCAGTCTGGACGAAACCTTAAGTGCGGAGGACCGGGATGTGGTCATGGTGCCGGAAGGCTATCACCCCGTGGGTGTGCCTCATGGCTACACCAGCTATTATTTAAACGTTATGGCAGGGCCGATTCGTGAATGGCATTTTCACAATGATCCCGCGCATGAATGGATTGTTAATCAACAGGTATAAATAAAATGCAGTTAAAATTTGGTATGTCCCCGATCTCGTGGACGAATGACGATCTACCACAACTCGGTGGTGATACCTCCCTCGAAACCTGTCTGCGTGAGACGCGTCTTGCGGGTTACTCCGGGAGCGAAATGGGGGGCAAGTTTCCGAAAGACTCCGCCTCGTTAGCTAAGGTGCTGGCTGAACATGACCTACAACTGGTCTCGGGCTGGTTTTCAGGCACCTTACTGGACAATACCGTAGAAAACGAGCTGGAAAGAATTAAACCTCAACTCGAATTATTCGCTTCCCTCTATGCGCCGGTTATCGTTTACGGAGAGACCTGGGAAACCGTACAAAACAGGCAGGATCAACCGTTGATGAATAAACCGGTACTGGCCGAAGCCGATTTTCCCGCCTATGGAGAGCGTTTAACCCGGGTCGCCGAATTCTGCGCAAGCCAGGGTGTGCCGCTGGCTTTTCATCATCACATGGGCACAGGCGTGGAGACAGAATATGAGCTTGACCTGGCGATGGAAAATACCGGCGAAGCGGTTGGCCTGCTGGTCGATACCGGGCATTTGCTATTTGCGGGTGGCGATATTCTCCGGGTGATTGAAAAATACGGCCATCGTATTAATCACTTTCATGCCAAGGATATTCGCGCCGACATTCTCAAAACAGTCGATCGCGGAAAAGATTCATTTCTGGATTGTGTGCTGCGAGGCGTCTTCACGGTCCCCGGTGATGGTATGATCGACTATGGCCCCATTATGAAAGCGCTGGCAGACAAGAAGTTTGAGGGCTGGGTCATTGTTGAAGCCGAGCAAGATCCAGCACTGGCTGATCCCTATGAGTATGCCTGTATTGGATATCAAGCCCTGGAAAAGGCCGCTTCTAATGCCGGTTACACAATCGTTGAATAAGGATTGATCATGATTAAATTAGCGCTATTCGGTGCCGGGCGTATCGGTGCCATTCACGGTAAAAACCTGTTTCAACATAAGGCTGCCCAGGTTGTCTCCTTATACGATCCCATTGTCGAAAATGCCGAACGGCTCTCATCAGAATTAGGCTGTAACCAACAGAGTCCGGGGCAGATATTTTCTAACCCCGATATCGATGCAGTATTAATCTGCTCGGCGACGGATACCCATGCGGATTTGATCGAGCTGGCAGTCGAATCGGGTAAAC
>Ga0224506_10001453_pt1 | contig 16936 bp, 13 predicted proteins | sample SF_Jan12_sed_USG_2_FD_169108 | JGI IMG/M metagenome (GOLD analysis project Ga0224506, IMG submission 169108) | Sediment microbial communities from San Francisco Bay, California, United States - SF_Jan12_sed_USGS_8_1 | ecosystem: Environmental > Aquatic > Marine > Sediment | place: USA... | reverse complement strand
TTTTTTTTTTGTGGTTTCTCTGGCCTGGAATCTCTGGCCCTCAGTCCAGGGAAAAATTCAGGGAACAGTGACAGACAGCGAGGGAAATCCTATCCCAGATGTAGCGATCACCATCACCTCGTTGAAAATGGCTTCAAGGACATTAAGCCTCAAAACAGACAAGGAAGGAAAGTATGTTCAAATAGGACTCTGGCCGGACCGCTATCAGGTGCGATTCAAAAAAGCCGGTTTTCTTCCTGCAGCGCGGGAAGTGAAGGTGGGCATCGCCGAAACAATAAAGGTGGACATGGTCATGGAAAAAGCTCAGGAAGCTCTCGAGAGGTCCCTTTCCAAGGCAGACAGTCTTTTTCTGAAGGGAAATAAGCTGTACGGAAACGGCGAATATGAAGAAGCCGCTCAGACTTTTCATGAAGCTATCGGGCTCAATTCAACCCAATGGGGATACCATTTCAACCTGGGCCTGGCTTATAAAAAGATGGACAAGAAAGAAGAGGCCCTGGAAGCCTTCCAGAAAGCCTTAGAGCTCAACCCGGAAAGCTTCAGCTGCAATAAAGAAATCGGAGAGATTCTGGGCAAAAGCGGGAAGTTCGATGAAGCGCTGATATATTTTCAAAAAGCCACGGAAATCGACCCCACAGAACCCGATGCCTTCTACAACCTCGGTGTTTGCCAGATGAACCTGGGAAAATCAGAAGAAGCCCTGAAAGCCTTTCTGAAGACCATTGAGATAAAAGAAGATTATGCGGACGCCTATTATCAGGCTGGAACGATTTTCATCGGTCAGAACAACACCGCAGAGGCTGTAAAATACCTGGAGAAATTTCTGGAACTGGCTCCAGACCACGAAAAAGCCAGTGTAGCCAGACAGCTGCTCGATTACTTGAAAAAATAAGAGGAACACATGGAAAAAAAGACATTCGTCTCAGTTTTTCTGGTGGCTCTGCTGGCCGCGCCTCTTCTATCGGCAAAAGAAAAGGGGAAGTATGAAAAATGGCTCAAAGAAGAAGTGGACCTCATCATCACCAAAGCGGAGAGAGAGGAATTCAATAATCTTAAGAAAGAAAAGGATAAGGAAGCCTTTGTCAAGCTTTTCTGGGCAAAGAGGGACCCCACTCCCTTGACTGAAAAGAATGAGTTCAAGGATGAATACCATATTCGCCTGAATACCGTGAAAAATGCCTTTCTTTACGGGTACAAAACAGGAATAGACACGGATATGGGCAAGGTCTATCTTCTTTTCGGCAAACCCAAGATCTTTCATCCCAGCACTGGTCCATCTGCAGCTGGACAAAATTACCCGCCGGAGGTTTGGATCTATCCCACCCAGCCCTGGATGAACATTCCCCAGGAGACCTTCAGCTTTGTCTTCACTCACGATGGCCTGGGCTACGTACTGGAAAGGGCCAGGACCGACAACAGAGCCATGCAGGCCTTCTACGCTTATCCGGAAAAAATCCTCCTCTATCCGGACCTCAAAGACATTCCCAAATACAGAGAGATCGAACCGTTCACGCCCGAATCGTTCGAAGGCAGGCTCATCCAGCAAATAAAATCCACGGACGAAGACATCATTCAAATCCCTTTTGAAAGCCAGCCGATCTTCACCAAGGCGGAAAACCAGAGCAGCTATTTAACTCTCCTGCTCAAGATCCATCCCGGTGAGGAAAGAGAAACTTTCCAGAAAAAGCTTGTTATCTTTGGCAGACTGGAATCAGGCATCCTTTCTTATGACTTCCGTCATGAAAATATCCTGCTAGAGGAGAAAGACTATTTCATTACTCAGGTGGGTCTTCCGCTCTATCCTGGTGATTACGACCTCTTTCTCGGGATTTCCACGCCAGATAAGGAAGGGCATTCAATCAGGAAGGTCCAAGTCCATGTCCCGGACTTTTGGAATCAAGAACTGGCTCTCTCGTCCATTCTGGCTTCACCTCAAGTCCGAGAAGAACAGGCTCCTGTTAAAAAAGAAGAGTACGATGTTTTCCTTATAGGCCGCTATTCTCTTCTTCCTCATTTCAGTCAGGAATACACCAAGGACCAGTCCTTGAACCTGTTCTATTATATATACAACATGGCCGTCGACGAAAATCGAAACTGTTCTCTCCGGATTGAAATGGAACTCCAGAAAGGGGATAGAAAGTTCAACCTGAATCCCCAGGAGAGGAAGCGGGAGGTAGGCTCCGAGGCTGTCCTCCTGGAAGGTACCCAGATATCGCTTTCCGCTTTTCCAGAAACAGGCGAGTATGTTCTGACAATAAAACTGACCGATGAATTGACCAATAAAACAGCCAGCAAGACACTGAGATTTTATCTGCGCTGATTATTGCTTCTTCAGGATGTAAAAATCCCTGACCCGGTTGTCTCTTTTCACCTTCCGGAAATCAGCAATCCTGTATCCTCTCTGAAGAAGCGTCTTAAAAGCCTCTCTGGTCTTTTCCCTCCATTCAAGCGGGATATTCCTGACTTCTTGATCTTCGACATCCGTCTCCCTGAGCATAACGTAAAAATCAACCGGTATTTCTATCAACAGGAAATCGCTGTCCAGGTCGAGGTTGACATCTTTAACTGATTCAAGCTCTAAAGGCCCGCTCCAGCCTTTAACTGTCCTCATCTCCGCTTCAACGGCCAAACATCCCGATTCAATCAGGGAATTCAGGTCATACTCTGGCCTCTGAACCTCCTTCTTCAGGTCCCAGGAAATAAATAACCTATCACAGGGGACGTCCAGCCTGTTCAGCAGGCCGCCGAACTGCCCGTAATATGCCTCCCTGTAGTCAACCACATCCATGCCAAAGTGATGAATGTTCCTGTAAGCGTTGATCCCGCTCAAGGGATCATAGGTGCAGGTGACGGTATAAATCCCGAATATCCGGACCAGGGTTTCTTTCTGGAACTCCTTTATCTGCACTCCCAGCCCCAGGTGCTCGGAATCCTTCCTGACGCAGGTGTACTGAGAATAGAAGCGGAGGTTGCCGGGATCCCTGTAGGCAATGTTCTTATCTTTAATTCCCACAAAACCGTAGGAAAACCCGACAAGATGCTTTTTGTCCTGCTTGAACCCCCCTTCGTCAGCCTCGATAAAAACGCCGATAAAAAGGCTGCTCCCCTCATGGAGGAAATTCTCGCACTTCATGTTCCGCGAACCAGCCATGTTATCCTTCGGCTCAGCCCAGACTTCGTTCCTTAACTCTTCGTATTTTAAGTAGTCGCGGTGATCGCCAGACTCCTCCACCCTGAACAGAAACTTCTTTCCCTTGATTTCGAGGACTTTCTCCAATCCCTTCATTCCTGCTCAAACCCATCTAAAGGCTGATATTCAGAGCATGCTGATTTTATCCAAACACCCTTCTGATTGCAAATTGGAAGGAAACAGCCTCCCACAGTTAAGTATTTCCGTGATGAGGGAACCATCTGATCTCATGTAAACGCAGTAAATAAGTTTACAATCTCTGTGCGGACCTGGATGCTGCCTTCAGCCCCCGGACCCCGAAGGAACCTGTCCCGTCGGTTCCCCCCGTCGGATAAACCGACGGGTCCCCCCTCCGCTACGGGGGCTCGAGGGCAGCATCCAGGCCCGCTCAATAGAGGATGCAACACGAACTATTGCGTTAATATGAGTTGACAAGTGCGGCGGCGGTTCCCCTCCATCCGATGCCCATGGTGGAGGGTGGGAGGGTCTTGGCGAGGATGGAGGGAATCGTAGCTGCTCTTCCCCATTAAGTCAGATGTTTCCTTCATCACGGAGATAGAGATGCTTGCCTTCGACAGAAAGAATTTGAATTCGTCTCTTTTTTAGTATATTTTAAATATCCTTATCTCGAACAATTTCAATACAAGATAAGAACAACCACCTTCAAAGGAGGCAGAGAATGAAAGCCTTCAGGAAATCCCTTGCCGCATTTCTTCTTTTGATCCCGGTGCTTCTTCTGGGTTCTGAATTCCAGGTGAAAATCATCCAGAGCGAGGATGACCTTCCCGAAAAATTCTGTTCCATCTGGAAAGCCGGGGATTTTCTCCTATCTGACGGGGAAACCCTGGCGATAATCGGCGGAGTCAAGAGATACTTAAAGACCTCAACCAACTACCCGGCAGCAGATGCTCTGGGGAGCATCATCGGTTTTGCTCCTGCGGGGAAAAAACTGAAAAGCGACATGATCGTCGGCGCGCCCGTTATCCGGATAAAAGATAAAAAAGAAGAAGTGTTTTACAGCTCGGTCAAGCCCGTCAAACAGGACACCCCAGACGGTTCCCTCACCGTAGAAGCGACTGCCTCTTATTCGGGGAAGAAAGGAAGCAAAGCCAGGGTCCAAACCCTGTACCGTTTTTCCCCGGGTGAAGCAAAAATAGACGTCACATCCTCGCTCACCAACACGGGCAAAAATGCCCTGGAAGAACTGGACTACTCTGTCTATTTCAGCGCATTCCACAGCTACTCCTTCAGCCCGTTCAACCGGGAAATGCACCCGGAGCTGAGATTCAGGGTCTACCAAAAAAAGGGCCATTATCTAGCCTGGCTGAACAGGAACCCTCTTGAAGAGGAGGCAGAGCATATTCCGGGGACACTGGAACCCGGCCAGGTCTATACAACCCGGCATACACTGCTGGTGGACACGGACCATGAGGAACTTCTCCAGAAAATCTATCAGATTTTCGGCGTCAAGCCTGAGGATGCCACTCTCAACTTCAAGGACCTCAACGGAAAAATGACGGAAGTCATAGTCAGAGACGCTTTCTCTTCAGCAGTATTCTTCCGTTCTTTTCTTGAGGATCCTTTCTCCCTCAGCCTCGTGCTTCCCGAGGGAACTTACTGGGTCAGGGCGAATTTCTTCCCAGCGGTCCTTGAAAAACTGCTGGCTGTTAAACCCGGTGAAGAAAACATCTGCATACTCGAGGACGCTCCCCTGGGAATAGTTAAAGTGAAAATTCAAGACAGTCAAGGACAGCATGTCCCGGGAAAGGTCGCCTTTATCGGACTGGCGCCGACAGAGACCCCCTACTTTGAGCCGGATAATCCGGTGGAGACCGGGAGAAACTGGGAAACATCCAAGAATTCCGTCTTCCCGGAAGAAAGAGTCCTGGAAGTGAAACTCCCGGTGGGCACTTACCTTGCCTACGCCTCAAGAGGGCCTGAATACAGCCTGGATAAAAAAGTCATAGAAGTCCTCAAGGATGAGCCTCTCGAACTGATCTTCCGTATCGACAGGGTGGTCAAAACGCCGGGACTCATATCCATCGACCCCCATATGCACACCAGAGAATCGGATGGGAGGATGGGCATTGCGGAGAGGCTGAGGTCGGTCGTGGCCGAAGGAGTGGATGTGGCTGTGGCCAGCGACCACAACACCATCACCGATTACTCTCCGGCGCTTAAAAAACTGGGACTGAATAAATACCTGGCGGTGATAACCGGGAATGAAATCACCGTTTCCGGAATGATCCACTACAATACCTACCAGGTCAAATACAGACCTGAGGAAGAAGAGAACGGCGCCATCTCCCCTCTCGCGGATGAAGTCTCGCCATTGTTTGAAGCCAGCCGGCAAAAAGACCAGGAAGCCATCCTCCAGGTCAATCACCCCAGAGCCGGGACCCTGGGATATTTTAACAACTACCAGCTCGACCTGGAATCCGCAGCCTTCGCCTGGGAGAACTTCAATATCTCCTTTGACGTCCTGGAGGTCATGAACGGTCCTTATTTCTACTCCTCCAACTTTACGGCCATCGAGGACTGGCTTCATCTTCTGAACCGTGGATATTACTATCCCCTTGTCGGCTCATCAGATTCTCATGGGATAGACCGGGGCGAACCAGGATATTCCCGGACTTATGTCTATTACAGAGGAGAAGAAACCGACAGCCTGGACTGGAATTCCCTGGCTCATTCCTTACGGAAAGGCCGGACCTTTGCCACCAACGGCCCGATTATCGAATTCAAAGTCAACACCACCTACACCTCAGGCGATACTTTTACGGATAAGGACGGAAAGGTGGATGTGGCCATCAAAGTCCAGAGCGCTCCCTGGATAGCCGTTGATGAGGTGAGATTGATCGTCAACGGGGAAAGAAGAATTATTTTCCCTGTCAATACTCCAAAAGAGACTATCTTGAAATTTGACATGGCGTCCTTCGGGTTACCTCTGCTAAAAGTGGATTCCTACATCGCGGTTGAAGTTCTGGGGAATGAGTCTCTCTATCCTGTGCTCCAGCGGTCATCCTGGAGCGGACTTTCGACAAACGCCACCCTTCCCTATGCCCTGACCAATCCCGTCTTTGTCGACGTCGACGGCAACGGCAAATTCGACCCCCCGCTTCCCGAGAAGATCAACCTCATCCCTGAAACAGAGCTGTCAAAAGAAATCATATCACGCTAATGAAGAAAAGCTTAAAAACCATCGGATAACCTGACAGACGCATTTTTATCCCAATCTGTACTCGAATGAAAAGGAAAAATAACAGCTCGTCCGCTCCCCTGATAGGCGATTATCAAAAACACTCTAAAGCCAGGACTTTCCTGTTTATCCTTCAAATTATCTTCGTCCTCGCTCTCCTTACCCTGTGGCTGAGCTCTGAGTCCATCCGGACGAGCAAAAGCCTCTGGATACTCTTTTTCTACAGTCTTCCGGCTGAATTTTTACTGGCGACCATTCCTCATGAGCCAGTTATTCTTTACTTCGGAAAGTTTTTCCCGCCTTTAAAGGTCGCCCTGGTGGCAGGAGCTGGAACGCTCCTGGCCGAGGCTTTCAATTACTCCATTTTCCATTATATTTCTCTCTTGAGCCGCTTCCAAAAGATGCGTCATACAAAATTCGTTCAAAAAATTGTGGACCTGTTCAACAGAGCCCCCTTTCCGGCTCTCCTTGTGGCCGGATTCACTCCCGTTCCTTTTTATCCGTTCCGTTTCCTTGTCGTCCTGGCCCATTATCCTCTGGTCAAATACCTCTTCGCCATCCTTCTCGCCAGGACTCCTCGCTTCTTTCTCATTGCTTTGATAGGATATGCCTTTAAGATCCCTGACTATCTGCTTCTTGCGCTTTTTGCCGGGCTCATTCTGGCAGGGCTCGTCCCCTACGCGACGAACTTACTTAAAAAGAAAAGGAGGGAAAAATCAGATGCAGCCTAAAGCCTTGGTCACCGGAGCCTCTGGATTCATCGGAAGCCATCTAGTAGAAGCGCTCGTGGCTCAAGAATGGGAGATCACCTGCCTTGTCCGGCCCACGAGCCGTACCGGCTTTCTCCAAAAACGGAAGGTCAAGCTGGCCGTTCATGACCCCAGTGATCCTGCAAGCCTGGAAAAGGCCGTTAAGGACCAGGATTATATCTTCCATCTGGCCGGACGGATCCGCTCCGCCAGCCGCCGGGCATATGATGTGGCAAATTACCAGCTGACCAAGGACCTGGTCCAGGCATGCCTCCAGAAAAACCCGAACCTCAAGCGCTTTGTCCATGTTTCCTCGATTGCTGCGGCTGGCCCTTCGCTTCCTGGTCAGTACTCAGAGGAAAGCCTGCCTCCTTCTCCGGTTTCAGAGTATGGACGGACCAAGCTCAAGGGTGAACAGGCTGTCCGAGAGTCATGGGATATCATCCCTTCGACCATCATTCGTCCGCCCAATGTCTACGGGCCAAGACAGCAGGAAACCGAGCTCCTGGTAAAGCTCATCGGCAAAAGAATCGTCCCTATCCTGAAGGAAAGGGGCGAGACAACCAGCCTCATCTATGTCAAAGACCTGGCGGAAGGAATACTCCAGGCCGCTTTCTCGCCAAAAACACAAAGCCAGGTCTACTATCTGACAGACGGAAAAGGATATTCCTGGAGGAAGTTGATCCTGACCATGAAAAGACATACCCTGGGCAGCTCCCTCTTCCTCCCGGTTCCCGAGGACCTTATCTCTGCCGCAGCCTGGCTTGCGGATATCATCAAGTCCACAGGGATCGTCAGGCTCTTTTTTGGCCGGAAGATCTGGAGCGCCATGACCCAGACTCTCTGGCTGTTCTCAACGGCCAAAGCGGAGAAGGACTTCGGCTTCCGTGCCAGATACAAGCTGGAAGAAGGAATCAAAGAAACTGTCCAATATTACCGCAATTGAACCGCTGACCTGAGCAAGATCTTTCTTTTTTCCGACCGAAAGACAATAATATTTCTCCAAGCGTAAAAAAGGGGGAAAGGAAGGGGAAAAAGAAGGGGAAAAGGGGCCTGGCCCCTTTTTTTCAACCTTTTTTTTGAGAACGCCATCGAACTCAAAGTCCCGAATTCAAATTATTTTTGACTTCGGTGAACAGAGGTGCTAAATTACGAATTCAAGATCAAGATGATAAAAGATAACCCTTTTCCTTTATCCGGAAAGTGCATAGTCAACCCGACTGCAGCCCGTAATAAATGGATAAGGAGAAAAAAACTGAGAAGATATCTCAAGGATCACCTTCCTTACCAAATCATCGATGACTGCGAGAATAAAGAGAGCGTCATAAAATCTGCCAGAGAGAAAAGCCTCGATAGTCATATCATCGTGGCCATCGGAGGAGACGGCACGATTATCGATATCATCCAGGGGATTATCGACAGCGAACGCGCTCAAGATATCCTCTTGGGCTTGATACCGTTCGGCAGCGGAAACGCTTTTCGAAAATCATTCGGGATCTCCAAAAAACTAAAAAAAGCCTTAAAAACAATCTCGGAAGGCATTATCTCAGAAATGGACCTGATCGACATCGATGGAAACGTGGCCAGTTTTGCCAGCGTCGGAGCAACAGCTCAGGTGACCCAGGAAAAACTCCGGCACGCCATCCCGGGATTGGCCGGCCATCTCCTGGCCTCCAGGATTATGGTCGGTTTACCCAGGAAAAAGCAGGAGATCGAGCTCATCGACGGTCTGACCGACGAAGGAGAGCCTTTTGAAAGAAAGATGCTGAACTTGAACCTGTATGACTGCGTGGTCGGCAAGACAAATTACTTTGGCTACAGCTGGAGAGTGGCTCCCAAGGCCAGACTCGACGATGGCTATCTGGACATCACCCTGTTTGAAACCTCCTGGCTGAAATACTACCTCTGTTTTTCCCTTATCTATCTCGGCCTTTACCAGAGAACACAGAAGCACTTCAAGGCCAAAAAAATGATCATCCGCAGCCAGGCTCTTCCGGTCCAGTATAACGGCGAATTCCTGGGGTTCAGGGATGAAGTCACCTTCAAAATCCTCCCTCGAGCGCTGAAAGTGATCGGCACCAAAAAGTGATCCTTTATTTTCTGGCCTCGGTCACCATCCTTTTCACATCCTCAAGCACCGTCGGTGCGTGGAAGACAATGCCGTCTTTTATCGTCCACTTGACCCCGCCTCTTCGAATCAGCTTGCCCTCCTCCAAACCGACAACACCCGTGGGGTAGAGATACTTGAAGTTTTCCAGCGGGTTTTCATCCACCAGGATGAGGTCGGCAAGGTATCCCTGGCGGATCCGGCCGAGCTCCTTCTCCTTCCCCAGTATTTTGGCGTTATTGCCAGTGGCATGCATGATGACATCGATGGGATGGAACCCGGCCTCCTGCTGGAGCTCCAGCTCCCGGATGAGGCTGAAACCGTAAAGCATGTAGATAAAGCCGGCATCCTCCCCAACTCCGATAACTCCTCCCCTATCGGAAAACCTGCGCAGCGCCTGCATCCATATTGTGTAGTTTTCCCGCCAGAAAATCTCATCGGTCGTGCTCCAGTCCCAGTGATAGGAGCCGTGGTAGGCTGGATTGGGCTTAAAATACTCTTCTACTGCCGGATGCAGATAGTCTTTGAACCAGGGCTGGTTCACAGCCCGCAGCAGATCCCGGTTAGCCTCATAGATAACTAAGGTCGGGCACCAGGCCACTCCTTTCTCGACCAGCGTTTGAAGGACTTTATCGAGCTTTTCCGGGTCAGCCTCCCGCCAGAGCCGGCCGGCATACCGGAAACGGTCGTCCTCATTGCTGTAGTTGTACCAGTGAGGAAAATTCTGGGACCCGTGGAGGGCGGCATCGGGCACCCCGTACCAGTGTTCGATGGAAGTGACTCCGAAGGCGGCATCATCCCAGGCGTCTGTCTCCTCCACCCCCACATGACGAGCCACTCTCAGGCCCAGCTTGTGTGCTTCATCCAGGGCTGCTTCCATGATATCCCTTTCCATTCCAAAGATCTTCACGCCATCTCCGCCTCTCTTTTTTATCTCCTGGACACTCCTGCGCGCCTCCTCAGGGGTCCTTCCCCAGGCCATCATGTAGAGGAATATACGCGGTGCTACGATCAAACCCTCCTGGCTCTTTCTCCGTTCATCTATGGTTTTTTGAAAATTGCTTCCCACATCCCTGATTGTGGTTATGCCGCAGGCCAACCAGAGCTTATAAGAATACTCAAAGGGAAGAGGCTGATCCGCACGGCTGTCGTGGAGATGGGCATGGATGTTGATAAGCCCAGGCAGAAGATACATCCCCGTCCCGTCAAGAACGTGCTCTTCCTTCTGATAGGCATTCTCGCTCCTGGCCGCGCCACGGACGGATTGAATCCTGTTTCCTTCAAGGATGATGTCCATAGGCCCTACAGGCGGCGTCCCTTTGCCGTCGATGACGATGACATTCCTGATGACCAGTCTCTCATAACGCTGCCCATTTTCCACGCCTCTTGTCTGTCCGTTCAATCCTTGCCCGAGCCAAAGGCAGACCAACACAAATGATATGACCTTAATGGATTTTTTCACATCTTCCTCCTTTTCAGAGAGCTATTTTTTTTACCACATGAAATCACACTTTGATGTGATGACAACCTCTCTCTGACTTCTGTATATTCTCAGTGGAAAAAAATGCGAGTCTATCCATTAATACTAAATATCTCGGGCCGGGTCTATAAAAAATAAAAAAAAAATGTTAGTCTTACGGGATATGGTCAAAAGAAGAATTTCCTTTTTCTCCTTTCTATTTCTTGTGGCGGGATACAATTTTCTTTACTCTTTTGACCTTGAAACTTTCGGATACTATGAAAACCGGTTTTTCATGCTCAGCAGCGGCAGGCTGAGCTTCCAGAATTTGAGCGAGAATTTCTCCCTGGGCGACTACAACCGTCTCCGCCTCCAGTTCCGGTCTGAGGTAGCGGATAACATCTCCCTGAACCTGGCTGTGGATTTCTTCACTTTTCACGGCATCATCCGCAGTCCGCTCGGCGTCTACGAAAGCACTGAGCCGGCCGGCTTAACCCATACCCAGCTGGACAGAGCCTACATCGACCTCTACTTTCCCAAATTCGACGTGACCATCGGCAAACAGCGGGTCGCCATCGGAGTCTCCCGTTTGTGGGCTCCGCTCGACCTGTTCAACCGGGTCAACATCTTCGAACCAGGAGAGGAAAAGCCAGGCGTCAACGCCATCAAGGTCTATGTCCCCATGGGGAAAGCCTCCGGCCTCACCGGGATTTTCTCCCCGGAAAATGACTTCAACACCTCCAAGTCCGGGTTCAGGGCAAAGACCCAGCTAGCCGGCGTGGATGCGGCTTTCACCTATATCCACCACGGAACCGGGAATCAAGATATATACGGCCTGGACCTCCGCGGCGAGAATATCATCGGCTGGTGGCTGGAAGCGGGGTATTTTTCATCCCCAGGAGAACAAGACACTAAAGTCGTCATCGGGTTTGATTACACCTTTCCCCTGAAAAGCGGTGTCTACTGGCTCAACGAATTCTACTATGATCAAAGCGGGGAAAGAGACAGTGCCCGGTACGACTTCGACAGACTCTTGACTGGAGACCGCTTCACCCTGGCCCGGGAGTACTATTTTTCCGCCCTCCAGTTCCCGACCCAAGGATTTCTCTCGTTGAGCCTGACTTATATCGGGAACTGGACTGACGGCTCGTATATACTCAGCCCCGGCCTCCGCTACGAGATCACCCAGAATGTAGCCTTGAGCACAGGCCTGTTCTTTTTAATGGGCAAGAGAGGCGGAGAATTTAACAGGGAAGGGGCAAACGATGTATTCTATATCTGGCTTAAAATGAATTTTTAACCTGTATATCAAGGGAGCGAGAGATGTCCATAGCCAAACTCGAAAACGTCCACAAGGTTTACCATATCGGGAAAATCGACTTCCCCGCCTTGAGAGGCATAGCCTTCTCTATCGATGAAGGCGAATTCCTCTCGATTGCCGGTCCTTCAGGGTCCGGAAAGACAACTGTCCTCAACCTCCTGGGCTGCCTGGACAAGCCCAGCCGCGGAAAGATCTTCCTGGAGGACAAGGACGTCACCGCTCTTCCCACATCCAAGCTGGCGGATGTGCGGCGGAAGAATATCGGGTTTGTCTTTCAGACTTTCAACCTGATCCCAGTATTGACCGCCATGGAGAATGTGGAATTCCCTCTGATCCTGGGAGGGCTGCACGACTCCAAAGAGCGCCACCGCCTAACAGAAGAAATCCTCACAGAGGTCGGGCTTAAAGATTTTTTCCATCGTCGGCCCAACGAGATGAGCGGAGGCCAGCAGCAGAGGGTGGCCGTCGCCAGAGCGCTGGTCAAAAGACCCAAGCTGGTACTGGCGGACGAGCCGACCGCCAACCTGGATTCTGTGACAGGAGAAGAGATCCTTGAGCTCATGCTCGGGCTGAACCAGAAGACATCCACCACCTTTGTCTTCTCCACTCATGACAAGATGGTCATGGATTTCGCCCGGCGGATCATCAGGCTCCGCGACGGGAAAATCGAATCTGACCAGAAGGTCAACACAAAATGAAAATGCTGCTCAAGCTCGCGTTCCGGAATGTCTTCCGTTACAGAAGACGGACGGTCATCACCTTCTCCGCCATCTCCTATGGTCTCGGCCTGATGGCCGTGGGAATCTGCCTCTATAACGGAGTCAACACCCATGCCATGGACAGCATCATCAACACCCAGACAGCCCATCTCAAGATCTTGGCCCCTGGATACTTTGAGGAAAAAGACGAGGTTCCTCTTGAATTCACCATCGACGAACCCCAGAGAATAAAGAGCCTGCTGAAAGAGAATAAGGACATTAAAGGCATTGAGAGCCGCATCCTCTTCCAGGCCAGCATCATCTCCGGCATGGAAGAGCTTCCCTGTCTGGGCGTGGCCATCGAGCCTGAAGTCGATCCCCTGGTGTTCGACATCAAAGACTCGATTAAAGACGGACGCTTCCTGGAACCTTCGGAGCCGAAGATCATCCTGGGCAGCACTCTGGCCCGGGATCTGGGACTGGAAGTCGGAGACGATTGCGTATTGAGGATGTTTCTCTCCACGGAAGATTTTATCTGGAATGCGCTCGACCTGGAAATCACGGGAATCGCTCACACTGAAAACCCGACAGTCAACCGGCAGACCGTCTTCATCCCTCTTTCTCTCGCCCAGGAAGCTTTAAGCCTGGACAACAGGGTCACCGAGCTCGCAGTCCGGATTGAAGACAGGAACCGACTTTCAGATGTCAGAGAATCCATTCAGAGTCGTCTGGCCACCTTAGGTACGGATTATGAGGTAGTGAGTTTCAAGGAATACGCCTCTGACTTCGTTGAGCTGATGAAGATGAGAAGCCGCGTTCAGGTCCTCATCCCTCTGATGATGATCCTGATCGCCACGCTGGGAATCGTGAACACCATGCTCATGGCTGTTCTGGAGCGGACGCGTGAGATCGGTATGCTGGCCGCGATGGGCATGCGGAAAATGGAAGTCATGCTGGTTTTTGTGTTCGAGGGCGCAATCATCGGCCTTTTTGGCTCTCTTGCGGCCTGCGCCATCGGAGGCCTGGGTGGTTGGTACCTGGAAGCCAAAGGATTCAGCCTGTCTTTTTTGGGAGAGGAGATAACCGATATGCTGTCCTTTCTCCCCATGGAAGTGTTCCGCGGGGATCTGACAGCAGGAACACTGCTCTTTACTCTTGTCCTGGGAATCGTCGTCTCTATCCTGGCCAGTCTCTACCCGGCCTATAAGGCTGTCAAACTCGACCCGATTCAGGCATTGAGGCACGTAGGATGAAAAAAATCATTCAATTAGCCTGGCGGAACATCTGGAGAAACTGGCGCCGGACAATTCTGGCCTCCCTGGCTGTGTCCTTTGGAATGGTCTCCATCATCTTCTCCTACAGCTATCTCGAAGGTGTCACCGCAAGCATCTATAAAAGCCTGATAGAGACAGAGCTCGGGCATGTGAAAATCGTCTCCAGAGAGTTCTTAAGGCTGGAAAGGATCATGCCCAAGGAACATCTCATCTATAACTTTAAAAATCTTGAAGCGGACATCTCCTCCCTTCCGGGGATATCCGCCATGACGGAAAGGATCAAATTCCATCTCATTCTCTCCTCCGAAGATGAAAACGAGCCGTGCTTGGGCGTTGGCATCAACCCGGAGCAGGAAACACACTTCTTTGACCTGAGACAGCATCTGATCCAGGGGAGCTACTTTCAGGAGTCAGCTGCGGAAATGCTCATCGGTGACGGCCTGGCGCAAAAATTGGGAGTCGGTCTCGGTGATGAGCTCCTGGCTGTGACCACGGACATCAACTACTCCACCTATGCGTTGACCTTCACGGTAGCCGGGATCTTCAAGACTGGATTCACCTTCATGGACAAAAACTTTTTCTACATCCCCATCGAAAAAGCCCAGGAGCTCCTTGATTGTCAGGGAGCCGCCCACGAAATCCTGCTTCTGCTCGAGGATGCGGAGAAAGCCACAGAGATCTCTTCTGAGATCCTGACGTTCCTCAAAGAGAACGCGCTGGAGGATACCCTCACCGCTGTCCCCTGGCAGGACAACTTCTTTATGACCTACATGCCGTTTGCAGAAATCGTCTTTTCTGGCATACTGCTCATCATCATGCTCATCGCCGCCCTGGTCATCCTGAACACCATGCTCATGGCCGTCCTGGAAAGAACCCATGAGATCGGGATCATCAAGTCCATGGGAATGAGGAATGGAGGGGTAGTGGCTTTGATCCTGGTGGAGGCTACGTTTATAGGCCTTCTGGGAGTGTTCATCGGCGGGTCGGTCGGCAGCGGCCTGTCCCTGCTCGCCCAGAACACCGGGCTGGATTTTACACGGATGATGGAAAAAATGGAGTTCGAGTTCGCCTTCTTTTCCCCCGTCATCTACCCCAAGTTCACCTTCGGGATCCTCCTTGGCGCAGTGGTGTTCGGTCTGGTAACCACACTCGTCGCTGCCTTTTACCCGGCCCGGAAAGCTTCGCGGATGGAGCCGGTGGAGGCTCTGCGAGCAAGCCTGAAGTAATCAACATAAATATACTAATAAGAAAGAAAAGGAAAAAATAACATAAAAAATGAGGCTCATCACAAAAATGAGTACCTGGGATGAAAAGAAGATGATTCAGAGAGGATGGGTGGCGCGGTGTGTCTCCGCCCGCAGCGGAAGGGGTTCCCCATGGGGGGATGGGTGGAGCGAGGACGGAGATATACCGCGTCAGGACCCATCCGTTTGTTCCATTTTCTTCCATTCTGTTTACCAGACACTCATTTTTGCGATGATTCAAAAATGAAAATCAAGAAGATAAGAGGGACAGTCATGAATAAATTCTTCTTGCTCTGTATAGTGACTTTTATCCTGACACCCCATCATTCGGCCGGCCAGGAGCTGTCAGCCGAGGCCATCCTGGCCAGGATAGACGATAACATGGTCTATGAAACCGCCTACTCCGAGATTGACATGATCATCACCATCGGAAAAAGAGTCATCGAGAAGAAACTCGTCAGTTACTCAGGAGGAGTCGAAAACTCCTTTATCGAGTTCCTGAGCCCGGCCAGGGACCGGGGAACAAAAATGCTGAAGACCGGCAAAGTCCTCAAGGTCTATTTTCCCTCAGCGGAAAGGGTGATGCGTCTCTCCGGACACATGCTCAAGCAGAGCATGATGGGGTCAGATTTCTCATACGAAGACATGATGGAGACGGCAGAAGAGCTGAAAAAAGAATATCAGGTCAAGCTTCTCGGGGAAGAGATCTTCAATGATATCGCTTGTTATGTTTTAGAGCTGGAGTCAAGGGACGAGAGCAAAACCTACTTCTTTCGGAAAATATGGGTGGATAAGGAAAAATTCATCGGCCATAAAGTCGAGTTTTCCGCGAAAAGCGGCAAACTGTTGAAGGTCATGACCGTGGGAGACACCCAGTCCTTCAAGAACAGATACTACCCGACACGGGTGACCATGGTCGACAAGCTGAGAGAAGACTCGAAAACCGAGATGATGATCAAAAACATTCAGTTCGATATCGCCATTCCTGAGGGCACGTTCACGGAAAGGAACCTGATGCGGAGATGACGGCAATCCATCGGCTCAGGATCGAGGAGGCATGATGATCGCCCCGCTTTTAAAATCGCCGTAGACTTCCGCTTTTCCCTGCAGGAAGAAAAGGCCGACCAGCGCTCCCGTGACTGCGTCCAGTTCGTGGTCCGTACTCTCTGTCTTCAGCCCCCTTATTCCCAAATGTGCCAGTCCTCTCCGCAGCCCGGAGAGGTCATTCCTGGCTCGGGGAATGCGCCATACATCCTGAGCTCCCCCCGGATAGATCTCGACGACTCTGAATCCCTCTTTTTCCAGGATCTTTCGAAGCCTGATGCCTCTCTCTGTCAGGCCCCTCATCGGGCCCAGAGTGATCGGAAAAAAGGGGATTTTTCGACGCCTCAACTCCTCATCACAAGGGCGGAAATGGGAGTCCGTCCTTTCCTCCATCGATTTTCTACCGGGAGGAAGGGTCAGAGGAGCGTCTATGGCCACCAGGTCCGGCTTGTCTTCTCTGACCCGGTTCATGATTTCCTCGTCAGAATAGAGAAGCCCGGTCCTCGCTTTTAATCCTTTCAAGGTGCACCAGCCGGTCGGACGGTGCGGCACACCGGCCAGGTCGATACCCACAACTGTAAAAATCTTCACTACTCTCCTTGCCTTCTCAGGACAATCCAAGAGAAAAACGGCTCGATCGGCTGACAAAGC
>Ga0224506_10001452_pt1 | contig 16944 bp, 16 predicted proteins | sample SF_Jan12_sed_USG_2_FD_169108 | JGI IMG/M metagenome (GOLD analysis project Ga0224506, IMG submission 169108) | Sediment microbial communities from San Francisco Bay, California, United States - SF_Jan12_sed_USGS_8_1 | ecosystem: Environmental > Aquatic > Marine > Sediment | place: USA... | reverse complement strand
TACTCAATCGGGCGACTGAAGTCACTGGCGCCGTCTTGGTACTGCATGATATTACCGAGCTTAAGGGTATGGCCCGGCAATTATCGTATCAGGCGACACATGATGCGCTGACCGGTTTGATCAACCGTCAGGAATTTGAGAGGCAGTTAGAGGCCCTGCTCAGTGACGCACAGCACCATGACCAGCAACATGCCATGTGTTATCTGGACATGGATGATTTCAAAATAGTAAATGATACCTGCGGTCATATTGCCGGTGATGAGATGCTTAAGTCTGTGGCCGGCTTACTTAAAAAGAATATTCGAGAAACCGATGTGTTAGCTCGTCTGGGTGGGGATGAATTTGGTATTTTATTTGAATCCTGTCCTGCAGAGCAGGTCTCCATGGTGGTTGAGAAAATTCGTCTTGCAGTAAGTGACTTTAGTTTTGTCTGGAACGAAAATGTGTTTAATGCCAGTATCAGCATTGGTGTTGTTCCCATTCATCCGGATAGTGGCACCATCACTGATGTACTCAGCTCGGTAGATTCAGCCTGTTATGTTGCCAAGGAGCGGGGCCGCAACTGTATTCATGTGTTTTCTGAAGATGATAGCGCGGTGGCGATGCGACACGGGCAAATGCAATGGGTCCAGCGTGTTCAGCGGGCATTGAGTGAAAACCGCTTTGTCCTGTATTCACAGCGGATCTGCCCCATTGATAATCGAAACGGGACCATGGATTATGCTGAAGTCCTGTTACGCATGTATAACGAGCAGGGCAGCCTGATAAAACCGGCCAGTTTCCTGCCTGCCGCAGAGCGCTACCACTTAATGCCGATGATTGATCGCTGGGTTGTTGAAAATGTATTCAGGAACACCAGTGACCAGCAACTTGAATCTGACAATATAGCGATGCTGACGATTAATTTGTCTGGCCAGACACTGGGTGATGAAAGCTTTCTTGATTATGTCCTGCAACAATTCGCCACCTACACAGTGTCACCTGAAAGAATTTGTTTTGAAATAACAGAAACAGCGGTTATCAGCAATATTGTTTTTGCAAGACAGTTTATCTCGGTATTGAGAGACAAGGGTTGTCGCTTTGCACTGGATGATTTTGGTAGTGGCCTGAGTTCATTCTCTTATTTAAAAACGTTATCGGTTGATTATCTCAAGATAGATGGCAATTTCGTCAGCAGCCTGTTGACCGACCAGAATGATTTTAATCTTGTTATCTCCATAAACCAGATTGGGCATGTTATGGGGATTCGTACCATCGCCGAATTTGTTGAGGATGAAGCAACCCTTGATGCGCTCAACAGTATTGGCGTTGACTATGCGCAGGGTTACAGTATCGCCATGCCTGTACGGATGGAGATCGCAGAATCCCTGTTGAGCTGAGTTACAGGGGCAGACAGCCTATTGATGATGCGGTGTCACCGGTGTCTGGTTATAGGCCAGATCATCCGGAATTGGGACATGTTCAATATGAAACTCCATGGTTGCCAGATCCCCCATGATATAGGTTGGCTGGGCGCCAACACCCCCGACCGTGCCAGGATTAATGAACAGGGTTTGTGATCCCCTGATATTGCTTATCTGGCTGATTTCTGACTTATGGTCATGACCACAACAGACGATGTCCCAGTCTCCCGTAGTACCCATTGCCCGGGCATAATGAGGGTAGTGAACCATAAATATACGACGATTATGCAGCTCGATACCGGCATCCTGGCCGTGATAATGAATATTGTTATCTGGGTTATGCCCAAGTTTGGCCATGCTATACAAATCACCGGTATTATTACCATGGATAACGTGAACCGGCAGGCCTATTGGTTTAAGTATGCGCAAGGTGGTGGGGGCAACTACATCACCACAATGTAAAACGGCTTCGGCACCTTTCAGTTTTCCATCCTTGACGGCGGCGGCCAGTAAAAAGCGGTTGTCGTGACTATCTGAAACTATGCAAATTTTCATATAAAGGGTTTAGCGGCTGACGCGGTTTAGAAATAAGGTTTTTCTGGTGCATTATTGAAGCGCTCAACAGAATCAAGGATCTCCTGTTTGGCGGACGCCGTGCCGGACCAGCCATCAATCTTGACCCATTTTCCTTCTTCCAGGTCCTTGTAGTGCTCAAAGAAATGAGTGATCTGTGCCAATAACATGGGCGGCAGTGCTTCCGGTGACTCGACATGGCGGTACATCTGACAAAGCTTGTCAATGGGTACCGCTATCAGTTTGGCATCAGGACCGGCTTCATCAGTCATGTTTAAAACACCTACCGTCCGACAGCAAATGACCGAACCACTAATTAGCGGGATGGGCGTTACAACCAGCACATCAACGGGATCACCGTCTTGTGACAGGGTTTTGGGAATATAACCGTAGTTACACGGGTAGTGCATGGCTGTATTCATAAAGCGGTCCACAAACATCGCCCCGGTGGCTTTGTCGACCTCATATTTCACGGGATCACTATGGGATGGGATCTCAATAATGACATTGATCTCGTCCGGCAGATTTTCACCCGGTCCAACTCTATCCAGATTCATACATACCTCAACTGCATCTGATGGAAAAAGGCAGGCTATTCTATCAGTCTGAAATCAAAACAAAAGGGAAGTTGCATAATGAGTGATAAAAGCACACAAAATATATGTCATTGAGCTTGTTATATGGCTGTGTGGCTTAGTGGCGGTTGATTGAGATGTGATGGAGTATCAAGTAATCACTTGGTGTATCGCCATTAAGCATTAAAACAGACAATCTGAATCACTGGATACAGTAAAAGCACTGTCCGGCATGTTGACTTGTGCATGGACAACTACTAATTTTATGTTCTAAGTTCGTTGAAAAAATTATATAAAGCGACTGAAAGCATTAAAGTTAACTCAGTCGTGCCGATAATGATCGTTATCTATAGTTAACGGAGTGAAGAAAAATGAGAATCGTATTACTTGGAGCACCAGGTTCAGGTAAGGGGACCCAGGCCAAAAAACTGGTCGAAAAGTACGGTATCCCTCAAATATCAACCGGTGATTTACTACGCGACGCGGTTAAGCAAGGCACCCCGTTAGGGATGCGTGCCAAGTCAGCCATGGATGCCGGCCAATTGGTTTCAGATGACATCGTGCTTGGTATGATCAAGGAACGCTTGTCCAAACCTGATGCCAATAAAGGCTTTATCCTGGATGGCTTTCCCCGCAATCTGCCTCAGGCCGAGGCCCTGGATAAAATGCTGTCCGGCATGGGTAAACCCCTGCAGGCAGGGATTCTGATCGATGTCGACTTTGATGTCCTGATGAAACGCCTGACCGGGCGCAGAACCTGTAAATCCTGTGGCCAGATGTATAATGTCCATTTCCAGCCTCCTCGTATGCCGGGACGCTGTGATAAATGTGGCAGTGAATTAATGCAACGTGATGATGATGTTGAGTCAACCATCAGCAACCGTCTGCGTGTCTATGAGTCACAGACTGCACCATTGATTGATTATTACCGTCGCCAGGGCAAGGTCCGCTCAGTCCAGGGTGTTGGACAGGTCGAGGCCATTTTTGCTGCTCTACAACGCATAGCCGAAAGTCTGCCGAGTGGTGGTGCTTCTTCCTCTGCCGCCAAACCAGCCAAGAAAAAAGCGTCTGCAAAGAAGAAGACAGCCAAGAAAAAGACCGCCAAGAAGAAGACCAGCAAGAAAAAGGCTGGCAAGAAAAAGGCTAGCAAGAAGAAAACCAAGAAGAAAGTAGCTAAGAAAAAGGCCAAGAAGAAAGTAGCCAAGAAAAAGGCCAAGAAGAAAGTAGCCAAGAAGAAGGCTAAGAAAAAGGCCAAGAAGAAGGCTAAGAAAAAGGCTAAGAAAAAGGCTAAGAAAAAGGCTAAGAAGAAAGTAGCCAAGAAAAAGGCCAAGAAGAAAGCTAAGAAAAAGGCGAAGAAGAAAGTAGCCAAGAAAAAGGCTAAGAAGAAAGCTAAGAAAAAGGCCAAGAAGAAAGTAGCGAAGAAAAAGGCTAAGAAAAAAGCCAAGAAGAAGGCGGTTCGCCGCAAGAAACGATAATCGTTACCTTTCTTATGAAGTAGATAAAGCGGGTCTGTGAAGACCCGCTTTTTTTGATGGGATAGGTTCTATTCTTAAAAATGTAACAATTTGAAACTTTTTAAACAAATGACTACCGAATATGGCTATCAAGTTTTATGATGAAAGGTCTGATATAGTGGTAGAGGCTTTCCTTAATGAACTGTGAGTGAAATGCAAGTAATCGAGCATGAGCAAAGCGATCAGAGGATAAAGGCAGCTACAATCCTGGTGGTTGATGATCAGCCTGTAAACGTAAAACTTCTAAAAAAAGTTCTGTTGGCTGAAGGCTATCCGAATATTATTTCCACTACTGATTCTCGAGAAGCTGTGCTGCTCTTCCAGCAGCACCAGTGTGATATTGTCCTGCTTGACTTGAATATGCCGCATATCGATGGTTTTGGGGTCATGCAGGAGCTACAACGGGTCGCCGAAGATTATCCCCCGGTACTGGTTTTAACCGCACTGAAGGACCGTGATTCACGGGTCAGGGCACTGGAAAGTGGTGCCCGCGATTTTGTCAGCAAACCCTTTGATCGGGTTGAACTGCTATCACGCATCCGCAACATGCTGGAAGTCCGTATTCTCAATAAAGCGATAAAACAGCAAAATCAAATTCTTGAGCAGAAAGTGTATGAGCGAACCCGTGAACTGGATGAAACCCGACTGGAAATTATTCGTCGTCTCGGTCGAGCTGCCGAATATCGAGATAATGAAACCGGCCTGCATATTATTCGTATGAGCCAGTATTCTCAGATCCTGGGCCAGGCAGATGGTATGACAGATACAGAAGCCGATATGTTACTCAATGCCAGCCCCATGCATGACATTGGCAAGATTGGAATTCCTGATCATATCCTGTTAAAGCCAGGCAAATTGAGTCCGGAAGAATGGGAAATTATGAAGACCCATTCGACCATAGGTGCAGAGATACTCTCAGGGCATGAGTCAGAATTGATGCAGGTGGCACGTGAGATTGCTCTGACACACCATGAAAAATGGGATGGCTCTGGCTACCCCAAAGGGCGTGCAGGCGATGAGATACCGCTGGTGGGCCGAATTGTGGCTATCGCGGATGTATTTGATGCGTTAACCACAGTCAGACCCTATAAGAAGGCGTGGAATGTTGAGGATGCCGTCGATTACATCGCTGAAAATCGTGAGGTCCATTTCGATCCTCGGCTGGTGGATCTTTTTATGAAGCACTTGCCGGATATTCTTGCCATTCGTGCTAAATATCCAGAACCGGATAATATCGAATGACTGATGTTGTTAGCGGTGTATGCGAAACAGGCGTTCAAGCCAGAAGACGATTAACCCTGACAGACCTTCACGCAGGCGGGTCAGTGGGGGACGCCGTCGCCAGTCTTGCAGTGAAATTTCCTTACTTAGGCTGAAATCAAGCTCAAATTGCCTGGCGATTTGATCTGCAAAATCCACATCACAGATCGCCTGATTGGCATCCAGGTTCCAGCGTTGATTCCATCTGTCCAGGTTACTGGAGCCGATCGAGACCCAGTCATCACAAAGTTGCATCTTGGCATGGATAAAGCGAGGCTGATATTCAAAGATACGTACCTGGCTGGTTAGCATGCGCATATAGTTGCGGCGTGCGGCATGGCTAATCCATGGGTGATCGCTGTGCGGTCCGGGTAATAGCAAGCGAACATCGACCCCGCGTCGGGCCGTTTGACGAATAATGCGACGAATCTTGCGCGGTACGACAAAATACGGGGAGGTAATCCAGACACGATGTTTTGCACGCCGAAGTTGATTAATCAGGGCTTGTTTGATTTCCTGTCGCCTGAAGGGGTTTGAGGCCAGTAAGCGGCCAGTTTGCTTATCTGGATGCGGTTGACAGGCGATGTCAGGCAAGCTGATGGGCTGACTGGTATGGGCTTGCCAGGTCTGTACGAACAGCCCTAGCCAGTCCTGCACGACATTGCCATGTATTTCCAGCATGATGTCGTGCCAGGCCAGCGGGCCGGAAACGTTACGACTAAATTCATCCGCCATTCCTGCGCCACCAACAAAGGCGAGCTGATTATCAACGATGAGTGATTTTCGGTGGTTGCGAAACAGGCTGTGAAAAAAACGTTTGAAATGAACGGGGTTGAAATAACAAACCTGTATGCCGGCTTGTTCAAGTTTTTGTCGATCACCTGCTAAAAGTCCATTGGCCCCATAGTCATCAAACATCAGGTAGACAGCCACCCCTCGCTGGGCGGCTAACTGGAGTTGCTGGATGAACTGGTCGGTGAGCCTTCCCGACTTAACCAGGTATTGTTCCAGCAGAATGAAATGTTGGGCTTGGTGTATGGCCGCAAGCATTTTGTCAAAAAATGTATCACTATCCACCAGCAGCGCAAAGTGGTTAGCTTCACGAATCGGGAATCGGTATTTATTGAATCTGGCCACGCGCATTGTCAGTTACCTTAGCGTATTTCACACCGAAGCCATATGGTTTCAAGATAGTGTTTCGGTGATTAATTCGCCATTTTTAACCCGCAGGTTCAGTTCACCATTCAACAAGGCCAGTATGGCATTACCGGCCAGTTCGGCACGCCAACCATGCAATAAGGGGGTATCCCGCTCACCCATAACGATTTTTTCGATTTCCTTGCGGGTGGTCAGGGCGGCGCTACTTATCTGGTTTTGTGAGGAACAGCGACGCAATAAGGCCATCGCTGCATCGCAGATCGCATCCTGTGCCGCAGTCGTGCGCTGGATTTTGAGTCTTGGCCATGCCTCTGGCGATAGTTTTTCAGCCTGCTGAATGATACCCAGTAAGGTGGCCTGATGTTCCTCTACCAGACGGGGTGATATACCCCTGATATTATTGAGCTCCATTGGTGAGGCAGGGCACTGTTTTGCGATGGCGATCAACAGATCATCACTCATAATCCATTTGCGCGGCCGGTTACGCTGGATGGCCTGATGTTCACGCCAGATAGCCAGTTGCTGCACGATGGCCAGTTTATTGCCCTTCAGGCGCTGGTGGCCACTCACCCTTTGCCAGAGGGTATCTTCATTGATTTCGTATAGTTCAGGCTGGCACAGGGTGTTAAAGTCTTCGTTCAACCAGTCAAGGCGCTGTACTGCAATGAGCTTGTCGCGGATGGTCGGGTAAACCGCGATCAGGAAACGTACATCATCAGCCGCATAACGCAGCTGTGCAGTCTGTAATGGTCGTTGTTGCCAGTCGGTACGGGCATGAGCCTTATCCAGTTTAATACCGCCAAACACCTCGATGAGGGTGCTGTAGCCGATTTGATCGCCATGTCCCAGGACAGTTGCTGCAATCTGGGTATCGAATAAGGGGCAGGGCAATTGTTTGCGCATGAAGTAGAAAATTTCCATATCTTGTCGCGCGGCATGCATCAGCTTGAGTTTGCCCGGGTCGTAAAGAATATCCAGCAAGGGGTCGATATTCTTTATGGCCAGGGGGTCGATACAGGCCACCTGTGTGTCCGTGGCGATCTGGATCAGACACAGTTTGGAATAATAGGTTTTTTCCCGGATAAACTCGGTATCGACTGCCAGGATATCTGCCTCGGCGAGGGATTGGCAGAATGTCGCCAGTCCGGCATCGGTATCAATGAAAAGGTCCTGACTGTAATCAATGGTTTTTTGCATGGGATGATCCGGGGGGGTGGAATTAAAACTTGTTCGTTTCAGTTTGGCGTGGATTGACGGTATGATGATCACCGATTGGCATGAATAATTCAATTAATAACAACGATAACATTGTTCATAAGGGAGCGTGGGTGCAACAACTGGTAAAACTTTTCTGGGAAATCTGTTTATTACGCAAGGGTCCACAGGATGTCCCGGCAGCACATATTTTATTCTGGCTACTCTTACTGGCGGGCCTGCTCGTTGACCTTGTTATTGCGGTCAACTTTGTCGATTTTCAGCAGGCCCTGCTGGTGGTACTGGCCAATACCGTCGTATTGTTTGGGGTGGTAATGCTGTTGCTATTCTTGCTGGGCTTCAGCAACCGTGTCGTTCAGACGCTGACAACGCTGATCGGAACCGGGCTGGTATTTAGTGGCATTCGCTTACCAGTGATGATCCTTGTCAAACTGGCACCGCAAAATGCCGGTATATTTGGTATGGTGGAAATTTTTATACTGGTATGGAGCCTGGTAGTGATTGCACACATCCTGCGACACGCCTTATCGATTCAACTATTTCTGGCCGGTGCCCTCGCCTTTGGCTATTTTATGTTGAGTTACCAACTGGTTAATTACTTTATTCCTCAGGCAGGCTAATGCATATACATATACTCGGCATCTGTGGCACGTTCATGGGTGGGATCGCCCTGCTGGCTCGTGCCATGGGCCATGAGGTCAGTGGCTCCGATGCCAATGTCTATCCCCCCATGAGCACTCAGCTGGAAGAACAGGGGATACGCCTGCTGGAAGGCTATGCAGCGGAGCACCTGTTACCGGCACCGGATTGTGTCGTAATTGGCAATGCCATGTCACGGGGCAACCCAGCGGTGGAGTATGTGCTCGATCAAGGCATGCCCTATACTTCTGGACCGCAATGGCTGTCGGAACATGTGCTGCAGGGACGCTGGGTATTGGCGGTGGCCGGCACCCATGGCAAGACCACCACCTCCAGTATTCTGGCCTGGTTGCTGGAAGACAATGATCTCAAGCCCGGTTTTTTGATCGGTGGAATTCCGAAAAATTTTGGCCTGTCAGCCCGCCTCGGTGAAACCCCCTTCTTTGTAGTGGAGGCCGATGAATATGACACCGCCTTTTTTGATAAGCGTTCCAAGTTTGTCCATTACCGACCACGTACCGCTATTCTGAATAATCTTGAATTTGATCATGCCGATATTTTTCCTGATCTCGATGCTATCAAGACCCAGTTCCATCATCTGGTAAGGACCATTCCCGCCAGTGGCCTGATCATTGCGCCCCATGGGGAAGTCGCCATCAAGGATGTTTTACAGCGGGGCTGCTGGAGTGCCCTGGAGTATTTCGGTGGTGCCAATGAAGGCTGGGCAACGGAAGATATTGCGCCTGACGCCAGTGAGTTCCGTGTCTTGCTCAATGGCGCGGAACAGGGCAGCGTCCACTGGTCTCTGATTGGCCAGCATAATAAATTAAATGCCCTGGCGGCCATTGCGGCTGCCCGGCATGTCGGGATTCCCCCGGCCAATGCCATTGATAGCCTGAGTCGTTTTGAAAGTATCAAACGACGCATGGAACAACGTGGCCGGCATAATAGCATTACAGTATATGATGATTTTGCCCATCATCCCACCGCGATCAAATTGACCCTGGAGGGATTGCGCAAGCAAGTTGGAACTGCCCGTATCCTGGCGGTACTGGAGCCGCGCTCCAACACCATGCGCATGGGGGTGCATGCCGAGTCGCTGGGCCCTTCGCTGGATGGAGCGGATCAGGTCTATCTCTACAAACCCAGGGGGGTGGATTGGCGGGTGGATCATGCGATTGCGCACCGCCCGGAGTCAGGCTGGGTCTATGAAGATGTCCAGCATTTGATCGACACACTTGTGGCCAGGGCGCAAAGTGGTGATCATATTTTGATTATGAGTAATGGTGGTTTTGAAAATATTCATGCCCGACTACTCGAGGCCCTGAGTGATAAAGCTTAAGCAGCAAATGACAGACGGCAAGCAACAGGACACCATTATTCTCGCCATGACCGGTGCGTCCGGTTCCGTCTATGGCCTGCGTCTGCTGGAATGCCTGCTCAAGGCCAATGTTCGGGTGTGGTTTTTATTGTCAAAGGCGGCACAACTGGTACTGGCCACTGAGACCGATCTGGATCTGCCCTCTCGTCCGGCGGAGATGGCCGACTGGTTTTGTGCCAGATTCGATGCCCCGCCCGAGCAATTAACGGTCTTTTCCCGCGAAGACTGGATGAGCCCTGTGGCCAGTGGATCCCATCAGGCCCGTGCCATGGTGGTCTGCCCGTGTACGACGGGGAGCCTGGCGGCCATTGCCCAGGGCAATAGTGACAACCTGCTTGAACGGGCTGCCGATGTGATGATCAAGGAAGGACGGCAACTGATCATGGTGCCAAGGGAAACGCCTTTATCTGCCATCCATCTTGAAAATATGCTTAAACTGGCCCGCCTCGGGGTGATCATGTTACCCGCCAATCCCGGTTTCTATCATCGACCGGAAGGTATTGATGGGCTAATTGATTTTATTGTTGCACGTATCCTGGATCAGTTGCATATTGCCCATGAATTGATACCCCGTTGGGGAGGTTCCCCTGATTAGCGGTTTGCAATGGCCTGTTATACACGCTAAAACTAGTTATATCGGGGGGCTGTGAATGGGTGTACGAAAAAAATCAGTATGAAGCTTACTATCCCGCTCTTTCCGTTAAACACCGTGCTCTTTCCGGGGGGTGTCCTGCCGTTGCGCATATTTGAACCCCGTTATCTGGACATGGTGAGTAATTGCCTGCGAAGTGAAACCGGGATTGGTGTCGTCCTGATTAAGGAAGGTTCTGAAGTCGGTACGGCTGCCCAGCCGCATGATGTCGGTACCATGGCATCTATCTGCTACTGGAACAAACGTAATGACGGTCTACTGGGGATGACACTCAAGGGCGAGCAGCGTTTCAGGATCCTCTCCCAAACGATCGAGCCCAATCAGTTGATTTTGGCTGATGTTGAATTATTGACCGATGTGGCGGAAACCCCGGTATTAGCGGAATATCAGCATCTGGTTGATCTGCTGAAGCAGATTATTAGCCAACTGGAACCCCCGTATACCACCATGCCGACACATTACGACGATGCGGCCTGGGTCAGTGCCCGCCTGGTTGAACTGCTGCCCCTGCAACTGAGCAAGAAACAATATTTGCTGGAAGCGGAAGATCCCCTCGAGCGTCTTACCGAACTCTCGGCCAGTTTGCATGAGAAAAGATATATACAGAAGTAATCTCTCTTAACTGCTATTTAGCAACAATAATTGAATCGTCTGGGTATTGTGTTCCACTACATGGCGCTTAATGACCAGTGGTGGATGGGCGGCTGTCAGCTCATGCTGTAGTTGTCGGGTGACTGCAACATAATCCGTTGCGGTGCGTAACATTGTCAGCCCCATTAACTGTTGCCGATATAGCCTGCCCACAGTGCCCACCCACAGGGGAATTTGTTTACCCGCCTGTATTACCGTGTCTGTCTGCCAGAGGCGAATAAAGCGGGGTTCAGGGCCATCGAAGCGAATCATCCTCAGTACATCGTAATGACCATCATGTACCTGGGACAGCAGGGGCAGAGCGCGGGTTTCAGTGCTGGGGTTAAACCACTGCAGGATCTGCAGGCTTTGTGCCGCAACGGGAACATGCCAGCCAAGCATTTTCAACTGCCGCCGGATGGTGTCCAGTTCACCGGCCCATTGCAGATTCAGGGGATGGTTGCGCTGAAAGCGAATATCCCGGCGAACCGTTGCCTGTCTAAGCCATTCCTTTTCCTGCCAGGCCGCCAGCGGTACCGTAACTGGCTGCGCTACCTGGCGTGTTAATCCTTTTTGTGGCAACGCCGGTGTGACAATAAACAGAAAAACACAAAGTGCTGCCCCCATCAAAATAAGCGCTGGTGTTTTGACATAGGGTTGCTGGACATGACGACGATAGGCAATACCCAGTATCGCTACCCAGATACTGCCCAGCATCATACCGCCAAGGGCCTCGGAAAAGGCATCCTGTTGCAGATAGACTCGTGCAAAGCCGGCCAGAAAAATGAGACTGGCAAACAACAGATAAACCAGCAAGTGGTAACCCAGTGAAATTTCCCTTGCCACTACAACGGCAATAAAGCCGAATACGGCAGTCATCATCATGATCGGGCCGGAGGGCAGATTGGCATCGACCGTGGTAAAAATCAGGGGGAGACCATAGCTTAATAACGACGTGAGCAGCAGAGCGGCGAGTAAGTGCCACAGGGCGAGCAGATTTCGTTGGCCAAGCAACCAGGCGATATGCAAAGCGGTGATCAACAAAATGCTGGCCGTACCTGCCCAGCTGCTGATAACGAGCATGACCCGGTCAAACCATGGATTGTGTAATAAGGTCAGATTTGTATGCAGGAGCTTATCAACCTGCCTTAACAGACTGGTTTCACCCGATAATTGGGTAAAGGCGATAAACAGACTGCTGGTGAGAAATAATATCAGTGCGAGAAGACTGAGTACCCTTATCTCCGGGTGATCAGGACGAATCAGGGCATCCGGGATCTGACCTGCCACCGGATGATGTCGACTCCAGCGAGCAATCGAAAACAGCATTTTGTCGATGCGTGGCAGCAAGGCCTGGTATAGCCGCTTACCAAGCCAGAGTAGGATCAGAACGGATGTCAGCAGAATCAGAATGGCGGCGACCAGGCGACCGGCGACTTCCCCCGCCACCGTCAGGGACAGGCCGAACACCATACCCGGCAAGAGATAAAGTGGTGCCCAGGCGATCCCTGAGGCGATATTGATCAGGAAGAAACGTGTGAGAGGCATGCCATACATACCGGCGATGGCCGGTACAATGGGGCGCATGGGGCCAAAAAAACGGCCAAATAACACGCTTTTGCCGCCGTGCCGTTGAAAAAAGTCGATACCTTTTGTGAGCAATTGAGGATGGTGTGACAGGGGCCAGAGTTTTACCAGCCGATCCTGATAATAATATCCCAACCAGTAACTGATCCCGTCACCGGCGATGGCACCCAGCACGGCCCAGCTGACCGTCGGCCAGAATGCCAAATGCCCGGTTGTGATCAGGGTGCCGAGGGCAAACATCAATACCGCCCCTGGCACGAGCAGGCCCACCAGGGCAAGTGATTCACTGCAGGCGATGGCGAAAATAATCAATCCAGACCAGAAACTGTGCTGGGTGATCCAGTCGAGAAAGGCCTGTAAAAAAGACAAAGTCATACTACTATCTTATATCCTGTTGACAGGATTATGACTACGTAATGGAAACCAATACTGCGTGAAAGGAGAACGATAGCATGCTGGAATTACCAAAAAGTGAATTTTGGGATTTTTCACTCACCGTCTATGACCGTCCGGAGGTCAGTAAACTCTGTCTGGACCTGCAGGACAACTACGGGGCGGATGTCAACATGCTGTTGTTTGCCTGCTGGCTGGGTAATACCGGCCGAGGTAAGGTGACGGTCAGTGCCTGGCGGGCGATGAATCTGCGCTTACATAAATGGCGTGAACAGGTCATCAAGCCCTTGCGTGGTGTCCGCCACATGTTAAAACATGAACATCTGGCCCCTGTGAAGTTGAAAGAACAGGTCTTCAATTGCGAGATCGATGCCGAGCATATCGAACAGCTCATTCTCGAAAAGGAATGGGGTAACACCCGCCGTAGCAGGATTTCCGATTCCTCCCAACGTACACAGGATATGGTCGAAAATCTGGTGACCTACCTGAAAGCGGAAAATGTCAGCCTGGACAGTAAACTGTCTTACCGCTGTGAGCGGCTGGTGAAACACATCAGTGGCCTGCCTGATGACAAACTCATTCGTACCAGTTGTCATCAGGCCATGGGGCTGACACAGGGTGTCAGCGATTCCCGTACCGATATTATAATGCCTTGAATACCTCGCCGGCGGCCTGCAGGGTCGCTTCAATATCCGCATCGCTGTGGCTGCTTGAAACAAAACCGGCCTCAAACGCTGAGGGGGCAAGATAAATCCCCTTGTCCAGCATGCCGTGGAAAAAGTGCTTGAAACGCTCTACGTCACAACGACTGACCTGGGCAAAATTGCTGATCTGTTTTTCGGTTGAGAAAAACACCCCGAACATTCCGCCCACCTGATTGGTGGTCAGGGGAATACCTGCCGCCTGTGCTCGGGCCGCCAGACCTTTGACCAGCTTGCCGGTTTTTTCCGTCAGGGCGGTATAGAAATCCGGCTGGCTGATCAGCTCCAGGGTTTTGAGTCCGGCGGCCATGGCAACCGGATTACCAGACAGGGTACCGGCCTGATAGACCGGACCGAGGGGGGCGATATATTCCATAATCTCCCGTTTCCCACCAAAAGCACCTACCGGCATGCCACCACCGATGACCTTGCCGAGTGTGGTCAGGTCCGGTTTGATATTGAAGTATTGCTGGGCCCCGCCCAGGGCAACGCGAAAGCCGGTCATGACCTCGTCGAGAATCAATACCGTCCCGGATTGATCGCAGACCTCGCGCAGGGTTTCGAGAAAACCGGGTAGTGGTGGCACACAATTCATGTTGCCCGCTACGGGTTCGACGATGATGCAGGCAATCTCCCCGCCAATCTGGCTGAAGACTTCACGCACCTGTGCACTATCGTTGTAGTTCAGGGTCAGGGTGTATTCCGCCAGGGCCGCCGGCACCCCCGGTGAAGTGGGTACACCCAGGGTCAGGGCGCCGGAACCGGCCTTGACCAGCAGAGAGTCGGCATGACCGTGATAGCAGCCTTCGAATTTGACAATCTTGTCCCGACCGGTAAAGCCCCGCGCCAGGCGGATGGCACTCATGGTGGCCTCGGTACCGGAGCTGACCATGCGGACCATATCCATGGAAGGTACCAGTTCGCAGACCCGGTCGGCCATCTGAATCTCCAGCTCGGTGGGGGCACCAAAACTCAGACCGTCCTGCATGACGGTTTGTACGGCCTGCAGCACCTCGGGGTGGCTGTGGCCGACGATCATCGGTCCCCAGGAACCGACATAATCAATATATTGCTGGCCGTCTTCATCATAGACATAAGCGCCACTGGCCTTTTTGAAGAATACCGGATCGCCGCCGACGCCCTTGAAGGCGCGTACAGGAGAATTAACGCCACCAGGGATGTGATTCTGGGCTCGGGTAAACAGGTCGTGAGAACGGCTCATGCTGAATCCTTGTAATGATGATTAAAATGGTAACGGGGATTATACCGGCTATGGCCGACAGGTTAAGTCCTCTGAGGGCTGAATAACCGGCTAATTTTCGCGGCCGCCTGCTGAATATCCTGTTGGCCAAAGACATGATTTATCACTGCCAGCATATCGGCCCCGGCCAGCAGTAGCTCTGTGGCGTTGTCGACAGTGATACCCCCGATGGCCACGATGGGAATGTGTAAAGCCGCTTTCGCCTCGGCTAGTAGTGCAATGGGTGCCGGTCTGGCCTCTGGTTTGGTTTGTGAGGCAAAGAAGCGACCAAAGGCGACATAATCTGCACCTTGTTGCTGTGCCTGGCCGGCCAGTGCCAGACTGTCATGACAGGAAATACCGATAATTTTTTCTTCACCCAGTATTTTTCTTGCCATGGGCAGCCCGGTGTCGGTTTGACCAAGATGCACCCCATGGGCATTAACTGCTTTGGCCAGGAGCGGATCGTCGTTGACCAGAAAAATAACCGAGTGAGCCTGACAGATTTCACAAAGGCGGCTGGCGATTTCATGCTGTTGAGGCGGACTTGAACTCTTGTCACGGTACTGGATAAGCTGTGCACCCCCTGCGATCGCTTGCCGGACCATAGTCTCGATATCGAAACAGGATTGCGCCAGCAGTTTGGGATCAGTAATACAGTACAGGCCCCTGAGTGGATGTTTGCTCAATACGGTTTAAACCTCATTTTCACCACGGGACCAGAAGAAGCGGTCCGGGAAATATTGACCCCGGCCGGGTCGAAAGCCCTGTTGCAGACTTTGCCAGGTAAACTCCTGTGCCTCGTGTACGGCATTAAAGGGTTCCAGCCCATGAGCCAGAAGCGCGCTGATGCAGGCCGCCAGGGTGCAGCCCGAGCCGTGATAGCTGTGGGGTAAACGATCCCAGCTAAAGGATTCCAGCCGGCGGTGGTTGGTGTAGAGGGTGTTGGTCACTTCCGGTGTCGCTTCATGGGTGCCGGTTATCAGCACGTATTCACAGCCCATGTCCTGTAATTGTTCGGCACAGGCATCCAGCGTGTCTGCCTGTCTGGCCAGCAAACGGGCCTCCTCACTATTTGGTGTAATGATGGTTGTCAGAGGAAAAAGCAGCTCACGCATGGCCTGGATAGTTTCATTTTCTGACAGGGCTGCACCGCCACCGGCGGCAATCACGGGATCCAGTACCACGGGTATGTCAGGGTAATCCTGTAAAATACTGTGAATGGCCTCGATTGTTTGAGTATTCCCCAACATCCCCAGTTTAATGGCCCTGACCGGAATATCCTCCAGTACGGCACGGGTCTGTTCGATCAGCAAAAGTGGAGCAACGCTTTCAAATCGAATGACATTCTGACTGTTCTGAACCGTCAGGGCGGTAATGACGGGCAAGGTGTGGCAACCCATGCTGGCGATGGCCTCTATATCTGCCTGGATACCGGCACCGCCTGTGGGATCAAGGCCGGACAGGGCCATGACAGCGGGAATGTAATTTACTGACTGGGACATGGAAATATCTTTCTATTCGGTAAAGGGAAGTCACGGAGTATACCATCGATTGGCCATGCTTAATTTAACTGTCATATACTTAGAATGATAGTTGTAGTGACTGACAATAAAATAAAGGTGATCAACGTGGCAAATAAAAAGTACCGCTGCATCATTTGTGGTTTTGTTTATGACGAAACGCTGGGTTTGCCGGAGGAAGGGATTGCCGCCGGCACCGCGTGGGATGATATTCCTGATGACTGGCTGTGTCCGGAATGTGGTGTTGGCAAAGCAGATTTTGAAATGGTTGAGATCTGAACCAGGCGTCTCTAAGGAAAACCCTTGGTTATTACTCCGCTCCAATTCTTCAAAACAGGGTTGAAACAGAATCCGCTATCAAGTTTTTCGCTGGAGATCCGACGCTCTATTGATATGGCAGGGTCGGTCGGAACATGAAGCAAACAAATAAAAACAAGCAAGAAAGTGGAGAACTGGCCGAGCGCTGCACATTACTGGAGGAAAAGAACCGCGATCTGGTG